>Ga0302325_10001011_pt1 | contig 73822 bp, 70 predicted proteins | sample Palsa_T0_2_FD_201948 | JGI IMG/M metagenome (GOLD analysis project Ga0302325, IMG submission 201948) | Peat permafrost microbial communities from Stordalen Mire near Abisko, Sweden - Palsa_T0_2 | ecosystem: Environmental > Terrestrial > Soil > Palsa > Peat permafrost | place: Sweden: Abisko...
CGCGGCCGGCCGGCGCAAGCTTGAGCACGTCGCCGACCGCGATGCGCCCTTGCATCAGCGTTCCGGTCACGATCGTGCCGTGCCCGGGAAGGGCGAAGACGCGGTCGATCGGCAGATACGGCGGTGCCTCGGGCGCGCGCCGCGGCAGCGCGGCGAGCGCATCGTGAATCGCTGCGCGAAGCGCCTCGAGCCCGGCTCCGGTAACCGAAGAAACCGGGAAAAAGGGGGCGCCTTCCGCGACCGTTCCGATAAGCGCTTCGCGCGTGAGCTCTTGGCTGAAGGCGAGCTCTTCGGCATCGACGGCGTCGGACTTCGAGAGGACGACTAACGTTTTGCGAACGTTCAAGTACTGAAGTATCGCGAGGTGCTCGCGGGTTTGGGTCTTTGGGCCTTCGTTAGCGGCCACGACCAGCAGCAGCAGCTCCATTCCCGCAGCTCCGGCCAGCATATTGTGCAGGAAGCGCTCGTGTCCCGGTACGTCGATGATGCCCGCCTCGACGCCGTCCGGATAACGAAGGTGCGCGAAGCCGAGGTCGAGCGTCATGCCGCGCAGCCGCTCCTCGATCCAGCGATCGGGATCGGTGCCGGTCAGCGCGCGCACGAGCGCCGATTTACCGTGGTCGACGTGCCCCGCCGTACCCAGAATGTGCAAGCTCAGGCCTCGAAGGCCTCGACCAGCGCTCGCGCGACGAGCGCATCCTGCGACTCCGCAATGGCGCGAAGGTCGAGGAAGAAGGCGCCGTCTTCAACGCGTCCGACGACCGGCGGCCGCGCGCGGCGCAGCCGCTGCGCCAGCGCGCTCGCATCGCGGCCGGGGGGATCGATCCGTAACCCAGCCGACGTCAGCGGCGAAAGCGGCAGCGTCCCGCCGCCGGCGTAGGCCCGGGTCTCGACGACGTCCGCACGTGGCGCGTGCGTTCCCAGCATCGCGCGCACGCTCTCGGCCCGCCGGCGCAAGCCGTCGAGGCCGAGCGCAAGCATGGCGTAGAAGGGAACACGCCGCACCGCGGCCGGGTCGAGGAAGAGGCGCAAGGTCGCACCGAGTGCGGCAAGCGTCGCCTTGTCGACGCGCAGCGCGCGCAGAAGGGGGTTGGCGAGCATGCGCGCGACCAGCGCGTGCTTGCCTACGAGGATTCCCGCCTGCGGGCCGCCGAGCAGTTTGTCTCCCGAAAAGGCTACCAGGTCGATGCCGTCGGCGATCGCCTGCGGAACCGTCCGCTCGTAAGCCAGACCGAACGGCCGCAGATCGACGAGCGCCCCGCTTCCCAGATCCTCAAGGGTCGGCAGCCCGATGCGGCGTCCAAGGGCCGCAAGTTCCGCCGGGCTAACGTCGGCGACGAACCCATCGATCCGGTAGTTGGAGGTGTGCGTTCGCATCAAGAGGGCGGTTTTCGGCGTGAGCGCCCGAGCGAAGTCCCGTAAGTAGACCTTGTTCGTCGTGCCTACCTCGACGAGCTTCGCCTCACTTCGCAGCAAGATTTCGGGTAGGCGAAAGCCGCCGCCGACCTCGATCAGCTGATTGCGCGAAACGACGACCTCCCGTCCCTTTGCGAAGGTGTCCAGTGCCAAGAAGACCGCCGCGGCGCAATTGTTGACGACCAGACCGTCCTCGGCGCCGGTCAGCTCGCGCAGGAGCATGCCGACCCGCGCGTGGCGAGAGCCGCGCGCGCCGCTCTCGAGCTCCAACTCGAGGTTCGAATAGCCGCCGGCGACGGCGGCGGCCGCGTCGACCGCCTCGCGCGCCAGCGGCGCGCGCCCGAGATTGGTGTGCAGCAGAATTCCGGTGCCGTTGATGACCTCGACCAAGCTGTCGCTGTGCGAGCGCTCGAGTTGCGCCTGCACGCGTGCAACCAGCGCTTCGAAGGGCGGCGCATCCTCCTCACCCGCGGCAATATGCTCGCGAGCGGACTGCAGCACCGCATCAACCGCGGTTTTCACGGCTTGCGGCCCGAGCAAACCGGCAAATGCCGCAAGACGCGGCTCGCTGGTGAGCCGGTGCACCGCCGGAAGGTCGCGCAACGCGGAAGCCACGTCGCGCTGTTTCGCCTATGCGGCGGCTAAGTGCTTGTCCAGCATCTCGGTGATCCTCTTCTCAGGAACGAATCCGACGATGCGATCGACAGCCTGACCCCCGCGGAAGAGGATGAGGCACGGGATTCCCGACACATGATACTCCCCGGCGAGGCTCGGATTCAGATCGGTGTTCAACTTGGCGAAGCCCACTCGGTCGCCGTATGCGGCGGCGATTTTTTCCACGACCGGAGCCAGCATTTTGCACGGGCCGCACCACTCTGCCCAAAAGTCGACGAGCACGGGGCGACCGCTTGAAAGAACGTCCCGCGCGAACGTAGCCTGCGAGACATCGGGGAGAGCACTCATTGTGGAAACCTTACCTCCTGCTCAAAAGACAGCGCGCCTGCGCCGGCGGTTGCGAACCCGTTCTCCTGCAGCCGCCGCGGCGATCCTGTGCGCGACCCTCGCCCTCCCCAGCGCCGCGGCGCGGACGGCCCCATTGAAGATCCTGCTTGCGGCGCCGGTCGCCCCGAGCGTGCAGACGTCGATGTCGGAAGCGCTGTGGCAAAGCCTCATCGCCGCGCGCATCGACGGGCAGGTCGTTCGCTTCAACCGAGGCCTGCCGAACCTCGACGACTGTCACAAGGCCAGTGCCGACTACCTCGTTACGGCGCCGTTCGAGCTGCGCCCGCGGCTGCCGGGCATGCCCAACGCCTCGGGCCGGACCGCCGCGCGGACGCACGTCGTCGTCACCAACTGCATCACGGGCGACGTCATCGGCGACCAGGTCGTCAATCTCGAAAGCGACCCGCCCTCGACGCTCTCGGCCGGCGACATCGACAGCGAACCGGCGATCGTATGGTCGAAATCGGTAACCGCGACGCTCGCACGGCACGCGCTCATTTTTCCGCGCTTCGCCCGCGTCGTGCACGTCACGCCGCCCTTTGCGCTGGTCGACATCGGCGGTCTGAGCGTCTCCGACGGGGAAGAGTTTCAGGTTTTCGCCTCGGCCGCCAGGCAGAAGAAGGGCCCAATCGAGCTGGTCGCCACCCAGACCATGGGCCGCTACGTTCAAGTGCTCTACGCGACGCTTTCCGGCGGACCGCTGCCTGCCGTCGGCGACTTGGTGGAACCGGCCCCCAAACCCACGCCGGTGCCCGCGGCGTCCGAATCTCGCCAGCCCGCGCCCCCGGCGACTCCCCTGCCGAGCACGTCCTAGGGTGCGCGATCGCCGGCCGCGTGAAGGCTGAGGATTACTTGCCGGGGTCGGGCGTCTCGCCGATGATCTCTTCGATTTGCTTGACCTGCTCGCCGAGGTTGGTGACTGCGACCACCTCATCGCCCTCGTCGAGGCGCTGCAGGCGCACGCCCTTGGTCGAGCGACCCGCTCGGCGAATCTGAGCGACCCGAATGCGGATGACCTGATTTCCCGAGGTAATCAACAGGATCTCGTCTTCGGGGCGCACCAGGATTTGATCGATCACAAAGCCGATGTCGCGTTCCTTGGCGAACGCCTTGACGCCCTTACCGCCACGCGAAGTGTGGCGGTACTCGTCGATCGGGGTGCGCTTCCCGAAGGCGCGCGAGGTGACGATGAGCACCTCGCGCCGATCGGGCTCCTCGACATCCATCGCCACGACGGAATCGCCCGGCCCAAGCGTGATGGCGCGGACCCCGCGCGCGTTTCGCCCCATCGGACGCACGTCTTTCTCGGAGAAGTGCACGGCCATGCCGTCGCGCGTCGCCAGGATGATGTCGCGCGAACCGTCGGAGAGGTCGACCGCGAGCAACTCGTCGCTTTCGTCGAGGTCGATCGCGTTGAGCCCGCTCTTACGAATGTTAACGAAATCGGCGAGCGACGTCTTCTTGATCACGCCGCGCCGAGTCACCATCACCAGATACTTGTCGTCCTCGAAGTTCGTGATCGGGAAGATGGCGGTGACGCTTTCGCCGGGCGGCAGGGTGAGCAGGTTGACGAGCGCCGTGCCGCGCGCCTGGCGGGTCGAGTCGGGAATTTCGTACGCGCGCAGCCGGTACGCACGTCCTTTGCTCGTAAAAAACAGCACGTGCTTGTGGGTTGAAGCCACGAAGAAGTTCTGAACGACGTCCTCGCGCCGGAGGTTCGCGATGCCGATCACGCCGCGCCCCCCGCGGTTCTGTGCGCGGAAGGTATCGACCGAAACCCGTTTGATGTATCCGCCGACGGTCGAGGTCACGACGACGGGCGTGTCGGGGATCATGTCCTCGATCGCGAATTCGTCTTCGAGAGGGACGATTGCGGTGCGGCGCTTGTCGCCAAAGCGCTTCTTAATGTCGAGCGCATCGGCCTTGACGATCTCGGCAACCCGGCGGGCGCTGCGCAGGATGTCTTCGAGCTCGGCGATGGTCTTGATCAACTCGGTGTACTCGTCCTCGATCTTTTGGCGCTCGAGACCGGTCAGCGTGCGCAGCCGCATGTCAAGGATCGCATTGGCCTGGACGACCGTAAGCTTGAAGTGCTGCATCAGCCGTTCGCGCGCGGTCTCGGTCGAGGGGCTTTCCCGGATGATGGTGATGACCCGGTCGATGTTGTCGAGGGCGATGCGGAAGCCCTCGAGGATGTGGGCCCGCTCGCGTGCCTTGCGCAGATCGTACTCGGTGCGCCGCCGGATAACGACTTTGCGGTGCGCGATGTAGTGCTCGAGCATCGCGCGCAGCGAAAGAACCTGGGGCTCCAGCACCTGCGGCGCTCCGGGAATGGTCGACGCGACGGGCAGCAGGGCCAGCATATTGAAGCCGAAGCTGCTTTGCAGTGGCGTATGCTTGTAGAGCTGGTTGAGCACGATGTTGGGCGTCGCCGAGCGATGCAGCTCGACGATCATGCGAATGCCCTTGCGGCTGGACTCGTTGCGGAAGCCGGAGATGCCGACGATGCGCTTCTCGTTGTAGGCTTCGGCGATCGCCTCTTCGATGCGCGCGGTCGTCACCTGGAAGGGGACTTCCGTAATGAGGATCCGATGCCGTCCCTTTTCCTCGACGATCTCGGCCTTGCCGCGCATGGCGATCGAACCGCGTCCGCTCTTATATGCGGCGCGGATAGCTTCGACGCCCAGCAGGACGCCGCCGGTCGGAAAGTCGGGCCCGCGCACGATATCGCAAATCGCATCGTCGTCCGCTTCCGGATCTTCGACGAGCTTGACGATCGCGTCGCAGATTTCGGCGACGTTGTGCGGTGGAATGTTGGTCGCCATGCCGACCGCGATGCCGCTCGAGCCGTTGATGAGGAGCTGCGGCAGGCGCGACGGAAGCACGACCGGCTCGGTCCCCTGGCTGTCGAAGTTCGGGATGAAATCGACCGTCTCTTTGTCGATGTCGACCAGCATCTCCATGGCGATCCGCGCCAGGCGCGACTCGGTATACCGATAGGCTGCCGGCGGATCCCCGTCGATCGAGCCGAAGTTGCCGTGCGGATCGATCAGCGGATAGCGTAGGGTGAAGTCCTGCGCCAAACGCACCAGCGCATCGTAGACGGACGAGTCGCCGTGCGGATGGAAGTTCTTCAGCACCTCGCCGATGACGCCGGCCGACTTGCGGTGCTGCTTATCGGGCGTGAGATTCATCTCGCGCATAGCGTAAAGGATGCGCCGCTGGACGGGCTTTAGGCCGTCGCGCACGTCGGGAAGGGCACGAGAGGCGATAACCGACATCGCATACGAGAGATATGACTCTCGCATCTCGTCCTCGACGTTGATTTGGGAGATTCGATCTTTATCCAATATACGTGTTTAGCACCACCGCGCCGAGCGCGGGCACTCGCAGGACTCGCGAGGAATGAGAGGGGCTACCGCGGCTGGGGTCGCGGCCGAACGACCGCGCCCATGATGAAGCCGATGATGCCGCCGACGATCGCCCCGATGATCCCGATGAAGGGAAGCTTGCTGCCGATTCCCCCGCCGTGTTGCCCGAACGACAGCACGCGCTCCGTCAGAAAGAACGCCTCGAGGAGCGAGGCGATGACGGCCGAAAAGATCCCCGTGACGACGCCTACCAGGACGTCGTTGGCTCTCCACCACATTGCTGACGGGTTCGCGATGTGGCACAAGAGTTCTTCTCCGTGAAAACCGCCCTCATCGCTCACGATCTTGCGGCGTTCGAAGGAATCGCTGCCGAGTTCGCGGGTACGCTCCGCGCCGGCGACGTCGTGGCGCTCGTCGGTGAGCTCGGCAGCGGAAAGACGGCCTTCGTTCGCGCCGTCGTCCGGGCGCTGCTGGGCGACGACGTCGCAACGAGTCCGACCTTCACGTTTCGCCACCGCTACGCCGGGCCGCCACCCATCGAACACCTCGACCTTTATCGCATCGGCGACCCGGCGGAAGCCGTCGAACTCGGCCTCGAAGAGGCGTTCGAATCGAATGCCATCGTCCTGGTCGAATGGCCCGAGCGACTTCCCATGCTGCTTCCGGCCATCGCCGCTCGCGTGACGATCCACGGTTCCGGCGCCGCTCCGCGCCGGCTGGAAATCGAAGGCCCGTGCCGCGACTGATCCTCGGCCTCGAGGGGGCACTGGGCAGCTTCTCGGTCGCACTGGTCGCATCCGACGGACGTATGGAGCCCAGGGTCGCTTGTGCCGACCCGAGCGAAGCGCTCGAGCGCGGTTTGCGTTTGGTCGCGCAGGTGCTCGAGGGGATTTCGATTGCCGAGCTCGGCGCGGTCGCCGTCGGAACCGGGCCCGGACGGTTTACCGGCCTGCGCGTTGCGCTCGCGTTCGCCAAGAGCTTCGCCTTCGGCGCGGGCCTTTCGCTGACCGGCGTCAATTCCTACGACATCCTCGAACCCGAGAACGGACCCACCCCGAGCGCCGCCTTCGTCAGCGGACGGGCCGGCTTCGTGTGCGTGCGCCTACGTACTGCTGACGCCACGCTTGTACGCTGCGGAACACGAGCCGCGGTCGTGGAAACGATCGCCGCCGCGCTTGCGCCGGGCAGCATGCTTGCCATCACGGGTGCTACGGAGGGCGCGGCGGCGGGGCTTGGCGAACGCGGAATCATCGTGCGCTCGCCTTGCACCGCCCCTGTCCCCCCGGCGCTGGCCGTTGCTCTCCGGGCTGCACGGATCACGCCGGCCGCTAGCCCTCACGCCCTTCGAGCGGACTACGGTGAGGCGGTCCGCGCTATCGAGCGAAAGGTGCCGCCGCCGTCATAACCCGTGAAAGGCGACGTGCACACAACGTGAGAGCCGATCTGGATACGCGCACCGCTGGGCGCCCCGAACGTCTGGCAATCGCTCCGATGACGGCAACCGATATTCGCGCCGTCATGCGCATCGAGGCGCTCTCGTTTACGACTTCGTGGCCACCCAGCGCGTTTCAAAGCGAACTGGCGGACAACAAGCTCGCGCACTACTTCGTGGGCCGCCTGGGCGACCCGTTAAGCGGCGAGCTTGTGGCCTACGGCGGAATCTGGGTTATTCTGGAAGACTCGCACATTACGACCCTAGCCGTGCACCCCGACTGGCGCGCCAAGCGCTATGGCGAGGAGATGCTCGTGCACCTTCTGCACGAGGCGATCTCGCGCAAGGCATCGTGGATCACGCTCGAGGCGCGCGAATCGAACGTCGTCGCGCAAAACCTCTATCGGAAGTACGGTTTTACGACCGTATCGACGCGGCGCGCGTACTACAGCGACAACGGCGAGGATGCCGTGGTGATGTGGGCCGGCAACCTGCGCGGCGACTTGTACCGAAATCGCCTGGCGTCGCTGGAGCGAACGCTGTCGAATGAGATCGCCCGGCGGCGTTGAGCTATTACGAGCTTCGCCAAGCCGTTCGCGAGCAGCTTGGGCAAGAGCGGCGTTTCGAACACGTGGTGCGGGTGGCGCGTCTCGCCGAACGGCTTGCCATGCGACACGGTCAGCCGGCAGGCAAAGCCCGCCTGGCCGGAATGCTGCACGATCTCGCCCGTCTCTTTCCGGCGGATCGGTTGATCGCCGAGTGCGAGGCGCGCTGCATGGCGATCGACGGCTTCGAGCGCCGGCGCCCGGTCGTACTGCACGCGCGCCTCGGCGCCGAGCTCGCGCGCGAACGCTTCGGCGTCGACGACGAAGCGGTTCTCTCGGCCATTCGCAAGCACACCCTCGCCGACGCCGCCATGTCGCCCCTCGATGCGATCGTGTATCTGGCCGACGGCCTGGAGCCCGGCCGCCGGTTCGCCGAGCGCGGCGAACTCGAAGCCCTCGCCTTCGTTGACATCGATGCTGCGATGATCGCCGTGCTGACCTCGACGATCGCCCACCAGCTCGCGCGTTACGAGACCGCTCCGCAGACGAGCGCTGCGCTCGCATTCTACCAACGACGCTCCCACGAAAGGAGCTTGCTCTCTGCCTGAACTGCTCGACGTCGTGTGCGAAGCCGCACTCGACAAGAAAGCCGAAGACCTCCTGACCCTGCCCCTTGCAGGACGTACGATCGTCGCCGACTATTTCGTGATTGCCACCGGCCGATCGTCGATCCAAAATCGTTCGATCGCCGACGGCATTGCGGAGAAGGTTCGCGCGGCCGGATTCGGGGTTGCGCGCACGGAAGGCTACACCGATGCCGGTTGGATTTTGATCGACCTCGGAGCCGTGGTCGTGCACGTTTTTACGCCGGAGCAGCGTGCGTTCTACAACCTCGAGCGCTTGTGGGGCGCGAGTGCCGCGGCGCGCGCCCAAAGCTCGTGAAGCTTCAAACGCGCAAGGCTCGGCAGCGCCGCGAATTCTTCAAGCGCGCCGGCATTTGGGTGTTTTTGGTCTTCTTTGCGGTGAGCGTCCTCGGGGTGGCCTTGATCGCCGTCACCCGCTGACGGCTCCGCTAGCCCGCCCGGGCCGCTTTCGCAGCAGCGGCCCTCGGCGGGAAACTCTACCGGCGCCGTCGGGTATCGTAGGAGTGAGCTTATGAAGACCTTCTTGAGAACCACCGGTGTGCTCGCCGCGGCCGCAGTCGCCCTGGCCTTGACGTCCGGGCCCGCTGCCGCGCGCGACTCCTACGTCCAAGACGGGGCGGGCCTTTTCAGCGCCGCGACGGTCTCGGACCTCAATACGCAGATATCCGATTTCAACCATCAGACCGGAAAGGAAATCGTCGTCGTCACCGTGCCGTCGCTCGACGGGACGTTGAAGGACGTTGTGGAGCGCACGTTCGCGACGCAGCAGGTCAACGGCGTGCTGTTTTTCTTTGCGAAGGCCGAGAAACAGGATGTCGTCCTGGGCGACCGCGCCTCACAAGCGTTCTTCCCGAGCGGGACTTTTCAGACGATCCACGATGCGATGCGCGGGTATCTGCGCGACGGCGACTTCGACCAGGCCATCAAAGCCGGGGTTTCGCTCGTCGTCGACCAGTATCGCAGCCATGAAAGCTCCTTGGTTGGCGGCGCGCAACTGGCCCGCGCTCCCCATCGCTACGGGAGCATGAGACACTCGTCTTTAGGAGGCGGAATTTCGTTGTTTTGGTTTATCCTCGTCCTACTCGCCGGCTTTCTCATCATTCGCGCACTCTTTCGCGCGGTTGCCGGCCCGCGCATGATGCCGCCTGGGTACGGGCCCGGCGGTGCTCCCGGTCCGGGCTATGGCCCGGGATATGGTGGTTATGGTCCGGGTTACGGCTACGGCGGCGGCGGCGGCGGCGGTTTTTTCAGCGGCCTGCTGGGTGGCCTTGGCGGCGCGTTCCTCGGTAACGAACTGTTCGGCAACCGCGGCGGGACGATGATCGATCCCGGCACGGCAGGTGTCGTCGGTGACGGCGGTGCCGCGCCCGACGCATCGGGCTGGCAGTCGGACGCAGGCCAAGCCGACACGGGCAACATGGGCGGCGGCGGCTGGGGCGATTCGGGCGGCGGTTTCGATTCGGGCGGCGGCTTCGACTCCGGCGGCGGCGGAGACATGGGCGGGGGCGGCGGCTGGTAGTTTGGCTTCAGAGGGCCCGCACGGCGCCGCGGCATCATGCCCGGCGCCGTTCTTATCGCACGACGAGATACGGCGAGATGTCCTGCAGGCGCGTATCGGTGATGCCGTTGACGTCGAGCAGATCGTCGACCGACGCGAAGGGCCCGTTGATCGCGCGGTAGGCCACGATGCGATCCGCCAAACTTGGGCCGATGCCCGGCAAACTCTCGAGCTGCGCTGCGTCGGCAGTGTTGAGGTCGACCGGCGGCGACTGCGAGATGTCGGAGACCGTCGCCTCCTGCATCGCGGAGGAAGGGTGTTTGCGCGCGTGCTTGCGCCTTTTATGGCGAGAATGGTGCCTTCCGCCGGGCGATGCACGCTGCACTGCGCCGGCGTTGCTCGCCGCCGCGACCTGCTCGATATCGGCGCTCGAGCCGCGCGCCGGCACGATGACTTCCTGCCCGTCTTCGAGGGGCTGTGCCAAGTTGACGGCAACGAGATCCCCCGCGGCGTTTGCGCCGCCCGCCGCATGCAGCGCATCGACGACCCGGGCACTGGCCGGAAGCCGGTACACGCCGCCGCGTGCGACCTCGCCCGCAACGTAGACGACCACCTCGCTGCGCGTAGGGCGCGTGCGAGAGCGGAGCGCACCGGCATCCCATCGAGCGGCGAATGCGTCGTTTGGTAGCGCCTCGAACGTTCGCGGTGCGGCGGCCTGCCGCGCGGCGACGGCGGAGAACCCTTCTTGCCCGCGGGCAGCAGGCCCGCGGTGCGGTAGAAGAAACGCGAAGCCGGCAGCTACCGCAACCGCCGCTCCGGTAAAGGCGAGACGCTTGTTCATGCCCGTCCATCACGCGCTGGGTGCGAGCCGGCAAGTCTGCTCCGCGCCGCACAGGCGATCTGCCCAAACGCCCGAACCGGGAGAAGCTATGGTTGAGGACCGGCCACACACCTACGACCACCGAATGGTCGAAGAGCGATGGCAAAAGGAATGGGAACGCAGCGGCATCTACCGTGCGCTCGACGACGATCCGCGCGAGAAATACTACGTGCTCGAGATGCTGCCGTATCCGTCGGGCGATCTGCACGTCGGGCACGCGAAGAATTATACGCTCGGGGACGCGGTCGCGCGTTCGATCCGGATGCTCGGCTACAACGTCGTGCACCCGATGGGCTTTGACGCGTTCGGCCTGCCCGCCGAGAACGCTGCGATACAGCGCGGCATCGACCCCAACTCGTGGACGCGGAAAAACATCGCCACCATGGAGCGCCACATCCGCTTGATGGGCACGGGCTACGACTGGACGCGCGAGATCGTCACCTGCGACCCGTCGTTCTACCGCTGGAACCAGTGGCTGTTCTTGCGTATGTACGAGGATGGCCTGGCCTACAAGCGCGAGGCTCCGGTCAATTGGTGTCCCAAGGATCAAACGGTGTTGGCCAACGAGCAGGTCGTCGACGGCCGCTGCTGGCGCTGCGGCACGCTGGTCGAGCGCCGCAACCTCTCGCAATGGTTCCTCAAAATCACCGCCTACGCCGACCGTCTGCTCGATTCGATCGACCGGCTCGACGGCTGGCCCGAGAAGGTGCGCGTCATGCAGCGCAACTGGATCGGGCGCAGCGAAGGCGTCACGTTTTCGTTCGAAGTCGAGGGTCTCGGCGACCGCGTCTCGGTCTACACGACGCGGCTCGACACGCTCTTCGGCGTCACCTATCTGGCGCTCGCGCCCGAGCATCCAATCGTCGCGCGGATCGTCGAGCGCTACCCAAAGAAGCGCGAGGCGATCGAGGCCTACGCCGCATCGGTACGCAATAAGTCCGAACTCGAACGCACGAGCCTCATGGAAAAGAGCGGCGTGCCGACCGGAGCGTACGCGCGCAACCCGCTTTCCAACGAGCGCATTCCGATTTGGATCACGAACTACGTCCTGGCCGAGTACGGCACGGGTGCGGTGATGGGCGTGCCCGCTCACGACGAGCGCGATTTCGAATTCGCGCGCAAGGCCGGCTTGCCGGTCGCGCGCGTCATCGAGCGCCCGGGCGAACTGCAGGAAGGGCCGATGGAGGCCGCTTTCATTGACGATGGGCGCCTGATTGCGAGCGGCGATTTCAGCGGCATGAACTCCGAACGGGCGCGCAAGGCGATCGGCGACCGCCTTGTGGCGCTCGGCATCGGCGAGTGGACCGTCAACTACCGCATTCGCGACTGGCTGATCTCGCGCCAGCGTTATTGGGGGACGCCGATCCCGATCGTCTACTGTCCCGATCATGGCGAGGTCGCCGTGCCGGACGAGCTTCTACCGGTCGTGCTTCCGCCCGACGTACCGATCACGGGTGAAGGCTCGCCGCTGGCGCGCGACGCCGCTTTCATGAACACGACGTGCCCGCGCTGCGGCGGCCCCGCACGCCGCGAAAGCGATACGATGGACACGTTCTTCGATTCGTCGTGGTACTTCTTGCGCTACCTCGATCCACGCGACGGGGGCAAGCCCTGGGACCCCGCCATCGCAAACGAGTGGATGAACGTCGATCAGTACATCGGCGGCTCCGAGCACGCCGTCCTGCACCTGCTGTATTCGCGCTTCTTCTACAAGTATTTCAGCGACAAGGGCTGGATTGCCGGCGACGACGAGCCCTTCGCGCGGCTCTTCAATCAGGGCGACGTGCTGCGCCACGGAGTTCGGATGAGCAAAAGCAGAGGCAACGTCGTCGGCATCGACGAGACGGTCGAGAAGCACGGCGTCGACGCCATGCGCCTATTCCTGATCAAGGCGACTCCGCCCGAGGATTCGATGGAGTGGACCGACGAGGGAATCGCGGGGCGCGTACGTTTTCTCGACCGTGTCTGGCGGGCGTGCGCTCCGGCTTTCGAGCAAGCCGCCGGCGTTTCGCTCGAGGCTTTGCCCGAAATGGGCGGCGACGAGCAACGCGAACTCGTCCGCGCCCTGCACGCTGCGCTGCGCTCGGCGCAAGAAGAGACGCTGACGCGCCGCTTTCACTTCAACACGACGCTCGCGCGTTTGGACGAAACGGTCAACGCCATGACCAAATTCGCGCAGCGCTCGCAAACCAGCGACCCCGCCTATCTCTACGCGGTCCACGCGCTGCCGATCGCGCTCGCCCCCTTTGCTCCGCACATTGCCGAAGAGCTGTGGTGGCGAATGGGACATCAGCGTTCGGTTCACCTCGAGCGCTGGATCGCGCCCTCAGAGCGTGCCCTAGCGGTCGACCGCATCGAGTTCGTCGTCCAAATCAATGGGAAGATCCGCGCACGCATTACGGCGGCTCCGGGAATCGACGAGGAAGCGGCCGCCGAGCTCGCGCTAGCCGAGCGTAACGTTACGGCGCATCTGGCCGGCAAGCAGATTCGCAAGCGCGTGTTCGTACCGGACAAGCTGCTCAGCTTCGTCGTCGGTTGACGGGATGGCGGTACTGCGCTCGTTTGCATACGGTTCCGTGGTGTCCACGTCGCTCGCGGTCGAAGCAGCCGTCGAGCGCGTCACGGCCCTGCTCGCGGAGGAAGGCTGGGGCGTCTTGTTCGATCTCGACATCCAAGCGACGCTAAGGGAAAAGATCGGCACCGATTTCCGCCCCTACCGGATCCTTGGCGCGTGCAATCCCGGGCTCGCACTCGAAGCTCTGGGCTACGAGGAACAACTCGGCCTGCTGATGCCGTGCAACCTCGTCGTCAGCCGCGACGACGAGGGCACCAAAGTTGCGGCGGTCAGCGCGCGCGAGCAGTTGCGATTCACCAACAACGGATTGCTGATGCCCGTCGGGGAGCTCGTCGACGAGCAGCTAGAGCGCGTACTGGCCCGCATGCCGGAATGAGCCCGATGGACGGTGCCTTCTACGAGCCGCTGGGGGACGGGCGCTTCGCCGCCCAGCCGGCGACGATGAGCCCGTGGGCCGCCGAGCTGCAGCACGGTGGGCCGCCGAGCGCGCTGCTGGCCTCCGAAGCGCAGCGCTGCTGCCGCGACGCGCCGATGCGCTTGACGCGCCTCGCGGTCGAGTTTCTCGGCCCCATTCCGCTTACGGAAGTCGTCGTGCGCACGCGGGTGATTCGCCCCGGCAAACAGATCCGTCTGATCGACGCCGTGCTCGAAGCCGGCGGTCGCGAGGTCGTCATCGCGCGCGCGTGGTTCATCGCCGTGCAAGCCCAAGCCGATCCCGTGCTTGCGGCGCTGCCGCGTCGCGCCCCGCTGCCGCCGCCGCTCCCGCCCGAGCAACCACAACGCCTCTTTCCCGGCATGAAAGGTTGGGCGTACGGCGAGGCGATCGAGTGGCGCTTCGTCGACGGATCGCTGGCCGGCGAGGGCCCCGCTAGCGTGTGGACGCGCGTGCGCATTCCGCTCGTCGCAGGCGAGCCGTTGGACGGACCGGCGCGCTTGTTTATCGTTGCCGATTCGGCCAACGGTCTCAGCCGCGAGCTTTCCTTCGAACGTTGGATGTTCGTCCCGCCGGCAATCACCGTGACGCTCGAACGTTACCCCTCCGGCGAATGGGTTTTCATGGACACCGTGTCGCAGATCAGCCCCGACGGCATCGGTCTGTGCACGGCATCGCTGGCCGATGAGTCCGGGCGTTTCGCTGTCGCGGCTCAGCCGCTGCTGGTTGCCAAGCGCCCGTGATCGCCGGCACGTTCTTATCAGCGCGACCGGCGTCGTAAGCTTGAGCCCGCCGATGCAGTACGTTGGGTCTAGGGCGACAAAGCCTCGCCGCGATAGCGTTCTCTAACGAAGCTGCTGCTACAGCCGCTCGAAGTCGGAACGAGTTCAAAAGTTCCGGCATCTTCAATGTTTGCATATTCGGCAAAGGAAAAGCCGCCTTTTACGTCCCCGTCCTTGAGCTCTCCTTGCAAATCGTAATAGAACGTGTCGGACTGGCTCGACAGGTCACCGAATGCATGTAGATTCTTACCGTGAAGGTAGTACGTACCGCTCAATCCAGTACCTTGCGCACCTGCCCAGCTACCGAAATTTCCTGACGAAGGTTCGCTGAAGTCCAGGCAAAGGTAACCTTCATTGCCGTAGATGTAACTGTGGACGTGATACGCATAGTATCCGCCGAAGCTGATTTTCTTGTCAGGGCTCCTTACGGAGACCGGATGAGAGGTTGCAGGTTGGGCGACCGCCTTGGGAGCGACCATTTGCGGGACCGTCATTGCCGCTGAGGCGGACGGCGCAACCAGCGCTGGCAACGAAGCGATGAAAAGCGCCGACAGCACGAACGACACGGCCTTGCGTACCCGAGTTGGCAACATGGCGGTTTCCTTTCTCGTTTCTGGCGTTCCAAATTAGACAGTCGAGCTAACTCTGAACCTGGGCCGGTTGAAGAAATGAAGAAAGCACGCTCATCCGTAGCGGAGGAGTTGACGCAATGTACGCTCTGAGCGACGAGCGAAGGGCGATTGATAGTGGGGCTGTGGCCCACAGGATACCCGAAAGCTTCCTCGCTTACAAGCCCCGGGGGGTGCCCGCGTTTGCCAACCGCGCCCTCTCGCGGCCGCGCGTGCGATGCGGCATATATGGAGAGCATCTCAATTGCCCTCTGGAGAAACCGCCACTCCGTAGACCGACGTCAATCCGTTCGTGATCGTCTTTACGAGCGTTCCCGCCGGATAGTCGTAGACCAGCAGGGCGTTCACTTCGGGATCGGCGACGTACAGGTGCTTGAACGACTTGTCGAGCGCGATGCGGAATGGATCCTCGAGGCCTTGGCTTATCGTCTGCGACGGTGACGTCGCGCCCGGCGGAAAGACCAGCACGCCCGGCAACGACTGGTCGGCCACGAGCAGATTGCCGCTGCCGTCGACGGCATCGCCGCCCGCGAAGGAGATCGGAAGACCGAGGTTCTTGCCGCTCGTCGAGCCGGGCGCATATTCGTTGACCTGCCCGCCGCTACTGTCGTTGTACGAAACATAGAGGTTGTCTTCGGCGTCGAGCGCGACGCCTTGCGGGTCGACGACGGAAATGGTCAGCTTCGAACGCGTGCTTCCCTTACGGTATTCGACCACCTTGTCTCCGGTCAAATCGGGAATGAACACGGTGCCGTCCGGGGCGACCGTGACGTTCGTCGGATAGGCGAGGCCCGTATATCGCAGGCTCCAGGTCGTACTCCCTTTCGGATACATCGTAACGGTGTAGTTCGTTACGTTGGAAACGAAGAAGTCGCCGTGCTTGTCGATGAAGCTTCCCTCGGGGCCGCTAATGCCGTCCAAGATCTGCCCGATCGGAGCCGGATTCGCTCCGGTCGAAGGATAGATCTGAACGACGTTGCTCGAGAAATCCGACACATAGATGAGTCCCTTCCCCGATTTTGCCGCCGGCGAGAGCCATCCACCCGCTCTGCGTGCGGGCTGCGCTTGCCCGAGCGGTGCGCGCGCTCGGGCCGCACGTTCGGCGTTCGAGCCTGACGAAGGCGTCAAGCCTCCGCTTTGCGTCGCCTGGCCGCCCGCACACGCGGTGCACGCGGCGAGCGCCACGATCCAAATGCCGGGATAGCGCCTTGGGGCGTCCTGCATGACGAATACTCCTTCGGCCCGCATCACAGCGGGGCAGCTGGATCGAGTGCTAGACCGTTCGGGCCGTCAATTCCGTCCGTGATCGTATCGACGAGCGTGCCGCTCGGATAGTCGTATACGTAGACGGCATTTCCGATCGCGTCGCCCGCGTAGACCTCGTTTTCCTTGCGATCGAGGCGGACCGGATCCGGATCGGTCATGTTTTGTCCGAAAACTTCCGAGGGCGAGGTCGCGCCCGGTGGAAACACGAGCACGCCAGGCAGCGTCTGGTCTGCCGTTACGATGTCTCCAGCTTTATCGAGGGTGATGCCGCCCGGACCCTTGGTGACGATGCCGAGATTGGTCCCCTCCGTGCTGTTGGGCGGAAACTCGATGATTTCGCCGTTGCTGAAGCTCGACGTATAGGTGGTGACATACACGTTTGCATTCGCGTCGATCGCGAGGTCGATCGGGTAGGCAATCTGGGAACTCCCGATCGTCAAGATCGGCGAATTCGTACCTTGCGGGAAAACCTCCACCGAAGCGGGGCTCAAGCTCGATACGTAGACGTTTTGCTTGCTGTCGACCGCGACGCCGGCCGGATACGACAATCCCGCGGAATACGTGAAGCTCGGCTTCTTGGTCCCCGGCGCGTATTCGGTCACCGTGTTCGCATTGGTGTTCGTCACGTAGAGGTTGCCTTGGCTATCCGTGTTGGCTCCCTCGGGCGTATCGATCCCATTCGTAATCTGGCCGATCGGGGCTTGGTTGTGACCCCTCGTGCAGTAGATGCTAACGTAGTTCAGCCGGTAGCTCGACACGTAGAGCTTGCGCGGGCACGCTTTTGCCGAAGGCGAAAGCCAGCCGGCTCCCCGCGCGAGCGGATGAGAAGCGGGTCGCAAAGCGTGCTGGAGCGATACGGCTACGGTCGAGATTCCAGTGCCGGCTCGCGAAACAATGGAAGCCGCGCCAAGGTCCGGCGGGGTTGTCCCTTGGGAACCGGATCCGCCCGAACAGCCGGCTGCGAAGAGGAGCGCACCCAACGCGGCAGCCAGAACGCGGGCGAGTGCGAAGGTTGAGCGATGCATGGTCTGTGCTCCCTCGACGGCGGTTTGGGCGCAAATCGCACTGAAGCCGGCAGGAAAGCCTGCGGCTGGTTATGCTTTATACGTCGAAGCTTTCGTAGGTGAGAATCGTGAGGCCGCCGGTCGCGAACTTGCCGGTGTCTTCGATGGCAGCAGCCCCTTCGGGTGATGCGGTTGCGCGACCGATCGCGTCGCTCGAGTCGAACTCGAGATCCGCCACGAGATGATAAGGGCTTGCGCCGCCTCCGGCCGCAGCCACCTCGCGGCTAAGGCTGTAACGCCGCAGGCCCGGAAGCTTCTTCGCAATCGGCACGTGCGTTGACTGATAATAGGCGTCGAATGCCGCCGTGTCTTTGGGCGGGTGATAGAGCACGAGTAAATGTGCGGCCATGATGATCTCCTCGTGTTTGGTGCGTCTGGTGAACGTCGCGTTGGTTTGATACGGTCGAGCGCGTTAGTGGGCGGCCCAGCCGCCATCGATCGAAATCGGCGATCCGGTGATCGAGCGGGCGGCGTCGCTGCACAGGAACGCGCAAAGCTGGGCGACTTCCTGCGGTTCGATGAACGTGGCGCTCGGCATGGCCTCGAGGAACGCGCGGCGCAGCGCTTCTTCCTCGGTGATACCTCCGCCATACGACTGCACGAGTTGCGCAGCTTGGTTCTTGACCAGGTCGGTTAGCACGGCGCCCGGGCAGACCGCGTTCACCGTGATGCGCAGCGGTGCGCCCTCGAGCGCCGCGGCCCGAGTGAGCCCGACGACGCCGTGCTTGGCGGCGACGTACGCCGGTTTGTACGGCGACGCGACCAGACCGTGCACGCTTGCGATGTTGACGATCCGCCCGCGCTTGCGCGCGACCATGTGCGGCCAGACAGCCTTGGTTGCATAAAAGACGCCGTCGAGATTGATCGACGTAACGAAGTCCCACTTGTCGTCCGGAAACTCCGCCAAGGGCGCGACGAATTGCACGCCGGCGTTGTTGATCAGATGGTCGATGGCGCCGAAATCCTGCGCCACCGCGTCGCACATGCGCGAGATCAGGTCGGATTTGCGGACGTCGACGGCATAACCGCGGGCCTTGACCCCGGTTTCGCGCGCGATGGCGCCGGCAGTGTTCCCGACCTCTGCACCGTCGAGGTCGAAGAGCGCGACATCCGACCCGGCGCGCGCGAGCTCGAGCGCGGCGGCCGCGCCGATGCCCCGGCTTGCGCCGGTGACCACGCTGACGCGCCCGGAAAGATCCAGAAACGTCGCCGCCATCAGAGCGCCGGACGCTTCACTTACCGGCAGCCCGTTCCGAGGCGACCTCGCGGAAGTACTCGACGGTGTTCTTCATGCCCTCGAGCAGCGAAGTCCGCGGCGTCCAACCGAGTTCCCTTCCGGCCAGCGACGAGTCAATCTGGGCGTCGCGCACGTCGCCCGGACGGCGGGGCAGCCGCTCGACCGGCGCCTCGAAGCCGGTCACCTCGACCAGCGCTCGATAGATCGCATTGACGCTCGTCTTGCGCCCCGTCCCGATCACGTACATTCCCCCGTTGCCGCCATCGAGGGCAAGCAGGTTGGCGTCGGCGACGTCGCCGACGTAGACGTAATCGCGAGTTTGCTCGCCATCCCAATAGATCTTCACGCCCTGCGCAGCCAGGAACCGGCCGATGAAGATCGATATCACGCCGGCCTCGCCGCTCGGGTCCTGGCGCGGCCCATACACGTTGCCGTAACGAAGCGCGGTGAACTCGAGCCCGTGCTGCGCCTTGTAGAAGCGCAGGTAGTGCTCGCCCACCATCTTGGTGATCGCATACGGCGATTCCGGGTGCTGCGGCGTCGCTTCGGTAATGGGAAGCTGCGCGGGCTCGCCGAAGGTCGCGCCGCTAGAGGCGAAGACGATCTTTTTGACGCCCGCTTTGACGCAGTTCTCGAGAACGTTGAGCAGCCCCAGCACGTTGACTTGCGCGTCGTACTGCGGGTCCCGGCTGCTGAACGCTACGCTATGCTGCGCGGCGTGGTGGCTGACCACGTCGGGAGCGAACTCGCGAAAGACACGCTCGAGCGACTCGTCGCGAATGTCGGCGTGAACGAAGCTGGCACGCTGCGGGATGTTGTCACGCCGGCCGCCGCCATGAGCCCACAAACTGTCGATGATGACGACTTCATGACCGCAAGCAAGATAACCCTCGACGATATGCGACCCGATGAACCCGGCGCCCCCGGTGACGATGATCCGCATGCAGCTCCCTTGACGGACGGCATCGCCGTCGCAATTCCCCTCTGTGAACCGAGCGACGCACTTTCCGGTGGCAGCAGCCTTCGTCGCGGGCGTTGCGGCCCGCGTCCGTCACGTCGCGCTCGCTCTGCTCGGCGTCGGCCTGGCAATCGGGACACGCGCGCTCGGCCCGGTCGTTCGCGCGAACGCACTGGAGGCCCTCGCTCCCGGCGTCTCTAGAATCGGAGCCGCTCAGCCCTCTGTCCGCGAGAACTCCTGCTGTCGGCGAGAACTCCTGTCGCTGCGCCGGGCACTCCGGCCAACAGTCTTCAGCTACGCGAATTCATCAAGCTTCTTGTGCCTCTTCCACCGCTCGAGCATGACGCTACGAACGATGGCAGGTCACGTTGAAGTCTGGCTTGGCCTGTGACATCGTCGAATACCCGTCGATGGTAAATGTGTTTTGATCGGTGCGTACGACTTCGACATGCCCGAGCTTCCCGTCGGCCGTGACGTTATCCACCCATTCTTCCGTGTTTCCGGTAAACGGTTTGGCGAACGAGACCGACCAACTCGGCTGGTTGTCGAGCTGGGTTTGCACGTAGCGATTGTTCTTCGCGTCAAACGTCGTGAGGATCGTAAGCTGGTACGGTGCGGTCATTTTGCCCTGTGGCGGCACGACGACCGAGTCACGCAGAATGCCATTCTCGATAACGTAGGTCGCGGTCGCGTTCGACGGAGCCTCGCCGGGGGCACCACCCGCCGTGCAGGCCCACGCGCCTACGTAGTATTGCATGGCGGCCATCCCGCCCGGGGTCTGAGCGCCGGCCGGCGCAACGGCCACAGCAACGAACGCAAACAGCGCAAGAAAACGCATCGGAACACCTCCTGCCTCAGCGTTCCGGGCGCAGATAAGGCCACCTTCCGCAACGCGAGTCGCGGAGCGAACAAAATCCGCCCGTCTTTTGCGAATCTTAGGCGGCAGTTTAGACGGATCGTGCAGATTGCTACGCTGCTTTGACTGCGCGGGTTGCCGGCTTTACCCGAAGCCGCTTACGAAGTACACCGAGGACGTCGGTCGGACGCGGCGCGCTCGGCGGCAATTGTGATTTGGCTACGCCCGGGGTTATGACGGCAAACGAACCATTGGTCGCATGAGTTTCTCCATGGCGATGACGTCGACAAACTGTCCATCGAGAATGCCCTGCTCGCGGAACACACCGACTTCCCGGTAACCCATCTTGCGATAAAGCCGTAGTCCAGCCTCGTTGATGCTGAGCGCAAAGAGCACGATCTTGTGAAAATTTTCGCGGCGCGCACATCCGTCAATCTCGGCTAGGAGGGCCGCCCCCACTCCGCTGCCCCGCGCCGCGCGTGCAACGTAGACCGAGAGGTCTGCGATTCCGGCATACGCGCAACGATGCGAATAGGGGTTAAGCGACGCCCAGCCGACGACTTCATCTGAACGCTTGGCGACGAGTATCACATAGCGCTCCGGGTGCGAATCAAACCAGCCGGCTATCTCGGTGTCGTCCTTAGGATCATTTTCGAGCGTAGCCAAGCGATCGGCGATACCCTCGTTGTAGATCGCGCGGATCGCGGGCAGGTCCGAACGCTCGGCCTCAGTGATGTCCAGCAATCGGTGCCCGAGGCTCAGATGCGCACTCATCACGCCGCGCAGCATGAACGCGTTGCGCCGTCCAGAGCGCAACAGGTTGTATCATCGTCATCGCGACCTTCCGCGTCCTCGTGAACGGTGTAGACTTCCCAACGCCGGCCCTCGGGATCGATCGCCCAAACCTTCGTCTGGTTGGCGTAGCAACACGTCTCCTCGCGTTCGACCGATGAAGTAAGCCCTGCCGCCGATAACCGCGCGATCGCGCGTTCGACGTCGCCCGTCGTCTCGACAAAGATGCCGTAGTGCGTGTCGGTCGTTGGTTGAACCGCTTCTCGCAGATCCAAGGCGAGCTCCAAGCTTGGTTCATCGGTAATGAACAGCGCGTAGCCCGTTAGATTCTTGGCCGGCTTCGCATCGAGCAACGACGAGTAGAATGCGACGCTCTTCTCGAGGTCTGCCGTCGCGAGGTTCAGGTGCATCTTCATGCGCGGAGCTTCTCCGGGATGACGCACGCAAGCGCTGCCTCAAGGCGAGCGCGCGCGCTTGGCGCGAGCGAGTAGTAACCCCATGTGCCGCGGCGCTCGGAAGTTACGAGCCCGGCGCCCTTGAGGAGTTTGAGATGGTGCGAGATGGTCGATTGGTTGAGCTCAAGCCCCGCGGTGAAGTCGCAAACACACACCTCGTGTTCCGCTCGCGCCAAGGTTGCCACGATCGCAGCCCGCGCCGGGTCTGCCAGGGCCTTGAATACCGCGGCTTCGGCACCGAGGTCCCGGTCATAAACCGTGGTTTCCGGGCAGCAGCGCTGCATCGCCATTCGTTGATTCTACCGACTGCATCGACAAATGTCAATCCAATCAAGGCCCGGCGGACGCTTTACGCTGCTCTTGGTAGACATTGACGCACGGCATCGCCGTCGCGATATCCCTCTGTGAACCGAGCAACGCTCATTCCGGTGGCGGCAGCCTTCGTCGCCGGCGTTGCTGCGGGTGTCCATAACCTCGCGCTCGCTCTGCTCGGCGTAGGCCTGGGCCTAGCAATCGGGACACGCGCGCTCGGCCCGGTCGTTTGCGCGAACGCACTGGGGGCCCTCGTCCTCGGCTTCATTGACGGCGAGCTCTTCGGACATCCGGCGCCGGCGCCGCTCGCGCACGTGCAAATGCTGCAGGCGACGGTCGTCGAGGCACTCGCGCGCGAACCTACTCGCAGCGAGCTGGTCGTCCGCATGGAGGACGGCTCGGGCGCGACCGTCAGCGTGCCGGATCCAGCGCCGGTCATCGGGGAACGGCTCGTGCTACGCGGTAAGTTGGAGGAACTCGAAGTAGCGCGCAATCCGGGCGAGCCTTCGCCGCGCGAGCTCGGCGCGGAACGCGGCATCGCCGCGCATCTGAGCCACGCGCGCATTCTCGCACGCGAGGGCGTCGATTCCGGCGACGCATCGCTTTGGATCGCGCGCATGCGCGCGTGGGCATCGGGCCGGCTGCACGACGAGTTGCCTGAGCCCGATGCAACGATCCTCGCCGGAGCGCTATGGGGTGAACGCGGAGCACTGCCGCCTGACCTGCGCGGCGAGTTTCAGGACACGGGGACGATGCATGTCCTGGTGACCGCCGGGTTGCATCTCGGCGTCGTCGCGTGGCTCGCCGTCGGGATGCTGAGTTGCCTCGGCTGCGGGCGAATCAGCGCATCGCTTGGAGCGATAGGCTTGGTGTGGTGCTACGCGTTGTTCAGCGGGGCGCATCTTCCCTCACTGCGCGCGGCGACGATGATCTCGTTCGCACTCGGTGCACGCGCTGCCGGGCGCGAGGCGTTCTCCTGGAACGCGCTGGCTGCGGCCGCGATCGTGGTCGCAGCGATCCGGCCGGCTTCGGTCACGTCGCTTTCGTTCGCACTGTCGTTTTCATGCGTCGGTGCGATCCTGCTCTTTGCCAAGCCGCTCGCGAATGCGCTCGAAAGCGTTCCGCTGCCGCACGCGGTTCGCGAAGCGGTGGCCTTGACGTTCGCGACCCAGATCGGTACGTGGCCGTTGACCGCTGCGGGCTTTCTTGTCTTTGCACCGTATGCGCCGCTCGCGAACGCCTGCGTCGTTCCGGTCGTCGGCGTCGCGATGCTGGCCGGTTTCGCCGAACTCGCGGCCGCGCCCGTGGCGCCGCTGGCGCACCTCTGCGCGAACGTTGAGACGTCGCTGCTGGACTGGATCGTGGGCGTCGTGCGCACCTGCGCTTCGCTGCCCGGCGCGCACGTCGTTATGACGCCGCCCCCGCCCTGGACGATCGCGTGCTACGATGCGGCCCTGGTGGGATCGGCAGCGCTCCTCGCGCGGGGAAGACGAGCCGGCGCCGCCGCGGTCTTCTGCGTCGCTTGCGCGCTGTGTCTTTGGCCGCCACGATCGGTTTCGCACGACCTCGTCATCACCGCAATCGATGTCGGTCAAGCCGACGCGCTGTTGGTTCGCACGCCGCGCGGCCATGCGTACCTCGTCGACGCCGGCGGACGGCTCGAACGCGGTCCGCAACTCGAGGGCGCCTCGAGTGCCGAGCAAATCGGCGAGCGCGTCGTCGTTCCGTTTCTGATTCGCGAAGGGATTCACCGGGTCGATGCGGTCGTTCTTTCACATCCGCATGGGGATCACGTAGGCGGGCTTCCCCCGGTCTTGCGCACGCTCGGCTCGGGCGCGTTCGCCGACAGCGGACAGGCCTATGCCGGGCATGCGTACCACGACGCGCTCGATGTCGCACACGAACGTGGGATTCCGATGCTCGAGCCGCGCGGCGGGGACGTGTGGCGAACCGACGACGGCGTCACCCTGCGTTTTTACGGACCGACGTACCCGTACATCAGCGGCTCGCGTAACGACATCAATAACAACTCGCTGGTGTTTCGGCTCGAATACGGCCGCTTCCGGATGCTGTTCACCGGCGACGCCGGCGCAGAAACGGAGGAGCGCTTGCTGGCGAGCGGAGCCGACCTTAGCGCCGACGTCCTGAAGGTCGGTCACCACGGCAGCGCCTACGGCACAACGCCGGCGTTCGTGCGCGCGGTTTCCCCAGGCGCCGCTGTGATTTCCGTCGGCCGCGACAACCTCTTCGGCCACCCCGCACCGGCAACGATCGCGACCCTCGAGCGCGCCGGTGCGCACGTCTACCGGACCGACGTCGACGGCGCGATCACGATCGGCAGCGACGGTTCGCGCTTCTCGGTCGAGCCGTATGTGATTGAGCGGGGCCGTTGATTCGAATGCCGAAGACGTCACGACTGCGGTACCAACGAGCCATGAGGAGTTGAGCGATGGACTCTAAGGAGCACACCCACGAACATAGCCACGCCGACGGAACGGATCACACCCATCCGCACGGGCATGTCGATCACGACCACGATCACGAGCACCCCGAGCACGAGCACAAGCACACGCATCCCGACGGAACGGCTCATAGCCATCCGCACGAGCACGTCAACGAGCACGAACACCAGCACTAAGACGGGCGAGGGAGAGTGTGGGACGCCAGAAGGGCTCTGGTTCGATGGGCCCGACGCGCTCGACCCGTCTCCCTCGATCGCTCGATGAGTGGTTTGGGTCGCGGCTCGCGCTTAGACCGGAGGCATCACCGAGCGAGCTCCTGGTCTCGTTGATTCACGGCGGCTTGCGCCTGCGCGAAGGCTACATGGCGATCCACCGGCGTCAGCTCGAGCACTACGCATCGAAGGGACTCAACGACGAGCTCTCGACGTACTTTGTATGTCTACTTGATACATTCGGGCCGGAGTACGTCGATCATCTCAAGCGCTGGATTGCGGCCGACGGCATAATCGTCCCGCCTAACCTCGGAGATATGCAACGGGATCGAACCTGAGTGCGGGCGGCCTCCGGATTGGCGAGGAGGATGACGCTACCGCGAGAGCCGCGCGTCGAGTTCGTCGTAGCGCCGAATCTTGTACACAACCGTCGACACGACCCAGCTCAAGATGAAGATGCCGATGATGACAAAGCCAAGCAGGCCGAAATTGTCGCTGAGATGACTTAAGCCGTCCCAGAAGGCTCCGACCAACTTGAATTGATTGCTTAGGACGCCCAGCGCCTCGATGGTTCCGACAAGGAGCGCCACGAGAACGGAGACGAGCGTGACGTTCATATTATAGTAGAGCTTGCGAATGGGCTGGACAAAGGCCCAGCCGTAGGCGCCCAGCATCAAAACGCCATCGCTCGTGTCGACGAGCGACATACCCACGGTAAAGAGAAGCGGAAAGATAAGAATGGCATAAATCGGTAATCCTCGGCCCGCCTCGATCGCTGCAATGCCCAGGAGTCCGACCTCGGTGGCCGTGTCAAATCCCAAGCCGAAGAGCAAGCCCAGCGGATACATCTGCCAGCTTTTCCGTATCAACCGCAGCAGCGGCTTACAGAACCGGCCGATGAGCCCACGTTGCGAGAGAAAGTCGTCTAACGACTGCGGGTCGTAGCCCTCGCCTGCGCGAAGGGCGCGAAAGGTGCGCAGAATCTCGACGAGGACCAGGATGTTGATCGCTGCGATGAGATAGAGAAAGAGTGCCGAAACCGACGTGCCGACGAGACCGCCCACGCTCTGAAGCCTCGGAAAGCTTTGCTTGATGCTCGTCGCCGTGAAGGCGATGAAGACGGAAAGCGCGACGACGATGGTCGAGTGACCGAGAGAAAAGAAAAACCCGACGGTAATGGGCCGCTTGCCCTCCTGCATCAACTTGCGCGTCACGTTATCGATGGCCGATATGTGGTCGGCGTCAACCGCATGCCGAAGCCCGAACGAATACGCCAGGAGTGCCGTTCCGATCAGCGCAGGCCGCGCCTGGAACGTCACCAAGGCAACGACCCAGCTAGCGATATTGGCGCCGATCAGCAGCGCGTACACAGCCGCGATTCGCATGCGGACGTCGCCCGCATTGTCGTCGAAGACCCGACGGAGTGCGCGTAGATCGAATCCAGTCGTTCGGTTCGGCCCCACAAGCGGGTCTTGGAAGTTGAGGAATGCAAACGCCTGCATTGCCACAATTCTGTCTACAATGACTACGAATTGCGAAGCCTTCAGAGCCGCGTAACGTACGTCAATCGAACGGTCCGCTTTTCGGCCGGATGGAAGACAAAATCGGGAACTCCGGCCGATCCCTTGAAGCCCGGCGAGCCGTCGATGTTGGCCCCGAGTGTCGGATTGATTGCCGGATTGGTCAGGTTCGCCGGATTCCTCGCATCGTAGGGAAGCCACGAGTTATAATAATACGTGACGTCCGGGACATCCGCGTTGAAGATGTTGAAGATATCTAGGGACAGATGCCGGCCCTTGTTGAATTTGGCCGTAAACTGGGTGTTCCAAAGCGTTGACGGGGGCGAAAGTGCGGTGCCCTGGGTGTCGAGCGTACGCGGCCCAAAATAGCGCATTCGGAGGCTCGCCGCGTAACTTGGTTTATCGACGGTCGCGCCCAGCGCAACCACACCGTTCAGCGATTCCGGAACACCGGTTCCTTGATGTGATGGGTCGTCAAGGAAACGAGCGGTAGACGTCGCCAGATCGGCGTCAAGCGTGAGCCACGTCCTCGGCGTAAAATAGTTTGCCAACTCGATCCCTTTACGCTGCGTCGGTCCCCCGAGCGACGTCGTCCCATGGTCGCCGTCGAAGATCAACTCGTTGGCCTGATACAGTTCCCAGAGCGACACCGTGCTCGTAAACCGCGGTATCGTGTATCGGTATCCGAGCTCCTCGCCGACCGAGCGGTTGAGGAGAGGGTTCCTCAAGACCGGCGCTCCGGTCGAGTCGAACGGTTCGTGGGTTTGGGGGTCGTCGACGTAGGTCACGCCTCGCACGTCGTTGGAGTGAAAGCTGCTACCGTAGTCGAGATAGAACTCGCTGCTCGGCGAAAAGGCATAGGCGACGTTCATCTTCGGGTCGACCATCGCTGCCCCACCGGTGCCGCTGTTGTTTGGGTCGTAGGCCACATCGCTAAACGTGTAGTAGTCTAGGCGCACGCCGGGCTCGAAGCGCAGTTTCGGTCCCACGCGCAGTTCCGACTGCACGTAAATATCCGAGCCGCGTTCGACGACGTGATCGTCGCTAAGGGTCCCGCCCGGCAGACGATTGCGATCCTCGTCGAGAAATAGGCCGAGCGTCGAGATGTTGTCATTGCGGGTGTCCGCGCCGATCGTCGTAATGCTGCCCGGCGTGACGAACGACCGCGACACATTGAATCCCGAAATGAAGCGCTTATCATACTGCTCGCGCTGGTCTCCGCACTGAAAATTGTATGGGACCGGCGTGAGCGAACCGGTCGCGGCGCCGCTGGGCGCCGTATAGGCCGGGCAGAACGACGAGTAATTGGGCGCGCGGAGCGCTCCGGCACCGTTCGGCACGCAGGTAGTGAATGCAGGGTTGCAGGTGATGGGGTTTGCCGTTTCGTTGTAGTAATTATTGGCGTCGTAAAGGTAGTAGGTAAAGTCCGAAAAGAGATCGAGAAAATAGTCGACGCCATATGCGTTGAACTTAGTCGCGCCATTTGGATCGGCGTGCTGCCACTGTGCCGAAAGGGCGTAGCGATACGTGTTGCCCCCGTCGCTCGGGTCGACGTACCCGTACGGACTGATGATCCCCGCATCGACGAGCCGCTCCGGGATCTGATCGGTCGAATCGAACGCGCCGTTATAGGCCCAACCGTTAAGCGCAAAACTATTGTTGCCTTTGTTAATGGTGTAACGTAAAAAGGCGTTGAGCTTGTGGAATTCGTCGGGCTTAACGAACGAGCCGTTGTCGTGATAGATCTCGATGCCGTACAGCAAGTGGCCGGCGCCGACGATGGGCGAATCCGCTGTAAAAAAGCGATCGTAACCGTAGTCGCCGACGCCAAACGACGTGACGGGCTCGATCGTGTCCCGGAAATAGAGATTGTAGGATCCCGCGGTTGAAAAATCGCCCTGGTCCGCGTAATACGGGCCTTTCTTGAACTCGACGTAACTGACCAGCTCGGGCATGAGCCAGTTGATGTCCGAGTATCCTTGGCCATGAGCGTGCGAGACCATGTTGATCGGAATTCCGCCGATGGTGCTCTCCAAATCTGTGCCGTGATCGAGCTGAAAGCCGCGCAAGTAATACTGATTTGCCTTGCCCTCGCCGCTATGCTGGCTGATGACCAGTCCGGGGATCTGCTCCAACAGTTCTCCGGGTCGAAGGATCGGTCGGGTGGCGATTTCCTCGGGACCGATCGTACCTTCCGACGCCGCCAAGGCCGTGCCGACGAGATTGGCTTTGCGACCAATGGTGTTCACTTGCCCGATTGTCTTCAGCGGGGACGTGCTGGCGCATGGCCGGGGAGAAGCAGTTGGGCCTGGGACGTTGCTTACGCCGGCCGCGCCCGCGGCCGAGGGGCAGGGTGACGGCGTGACCGGCGATTTCGGTGCGTTCGCAGCCGGCGTAGCGGCCGACTGCGCCACGGTCGCGACGGGCCAAACGAGCGCAACGACAAGACCAAACGTCGCAACCATTGCTCCTCCGAGCACTGAGGATACCGGTTTCACGCGGCAAGAGGGCTTCGCTGTCACCATGCAAGAGCAGGCGCCTGCTCTATTACGTGCCCACTAGGAAAACAGATTTATTTTTCGCAAAACGTATTCAATGTCCACACATTTGGGCGCTGGCGGATGGCCAAGATCGTTACGATGGGTAAAGTGCAGGGGCCCAATCGGCATCTAGAGATCGGCCGTTCTAGAGCGCAATAGTTACATCGGCAATTCAGATGCGCCGACGTCGAGCAGTCCGATGCAATCCTGCGGAGTCGCGGTGAGTGAGTAAAACCAAAGAATTCCGAAGGAGGGAATACCGCAGGCGCACATCTACGAGTCTGGAGCTGTTCCAGCAGAGCCCACGCATGGCAACGAGCAAGCCAGTTTCGGTGGCCGGGAAGCCATCAGATAGAATGTTTCTACTAATTCTTTAATCGCGCGCGTCTAGCCTGCACGCGGGCCGCCGTTACGAATCCGCCCGGGCGCCTCTAGGATTGACCGGTTAAGTCGTTAATTCGTCGTAGCGAAATGGAGGCATCGCGGGCGAGCGAAACTGCGACCGTCTTACCCCTCACGGCGCCGAATCCGGCCCGGCGCACGTGGGTCGGCGCGGCAACGCTGCGCGCGGAAGATCCCGCACTGCTCACGGGCGAAGGTCGCTTCATCGACGATCTTTCGCCCTTTCCCAGCGAGCACCACGCGGCGATTCTGCGCAGTCCGTACGCGCACGCCCGGATCACCCGCCTCGACGTCAAGCCCGCGCTCGCGCTCGAGGGCGTCACGGCCGTCATCACCGGCGCCGATGTCTCGGCCGCATGTAAACCGTTTCCGGTCGGGATCGAGACGCGCCCGGTTTTTTATCCGTGTGCGATCGACCGGGTGCGGTACATGGGCGAACCGGTCGCCGTCGTGGTGGCCGAAGACCGCTACATCGCCGAAGACGCACTCGAGCTGATCGACGTCGGCTACGATCCCCTGGCGCCGGTGGTGGAGATCGAGGACGCGCTGCACGCGGATAGTCTGCCGCTGCACGAAGCAGTCGGTAGCAACGTCGTGCACGACCGCAGCTTCGCCTACGGCGACGTCGACGGCGCGTTTGCGAACGCCGAGGAATTCGTGGAGGCCAAGTTCGTCTTCCCGAAGTACGCCTCGACGCCGATCGAGACGTACGGCGTAATTGCGCACTACCAGCGCGCAGCCGACACCTACGTCGTGCATGCGAACTTCCACGGTCCCTTCATCCTGCATAGCTTAATGGCACAAGCGCTGCAGATTCCGAGTAACCGCTTGCGAATCGTCGTGCCTCCCGACATCGGCGGAAGCTATGGGATCAAGTCGGCCGTCTACCCTTACATCGTTCTCATCGCGCTCGCGAGCAAGATTGCCGGCGTTCCGGTCAGATGGATCGAGGATCGCATCGAGCACCTCTGCGCGTCCTCGAGTTCCACCGATCGGGTCACGTGGGCAAGAGCCGCCGTGCTAAAAGACGGCACGATCCTCGGCCTGCACCTGGATCAGGTCGACAACACGGGCGCGTACGTCCGCGCGCCGGAGCCGGCCTGTCTCTATCGCATGCACGGCACGGTCACCGGCGCCTATCGTATCCCAGCGGTGGCGATTCGTAACCGGCTCGTCTCGACCAACAAATTGCCGACGGGGCTCAACCGCGGTTATGGCGGCCAGGAACAATACTTCACGCTCGAACGGCTGGTGGCGCTCGTTGCGAAACGCTTGGGGCTGGACGTGATCGAGGTCGTAAGGCGCAATCTGCTGCGCAAAGAAGAATTCCCATACCATGCGCCGGCCGGCTCGGTCTACGACAGCGGCGACTACCACGCCGCGCTAGAGCATGCGCTCGAACTTGCCGATTATCCCGCACTGATGGCCGGGCGCGAAAGCGCACGCGCGGAGGGCCGGCTGGTCGGGATCGGGATCGGGTGCATCGTCGAGCCGTCCGGCTCCAACATGGGTTACATCTCGATCGCCTTACCGAAAGACCTTCGCGACCGGTCGCTTCCCAAGTCCGGCTGCACCGAAGCGGCCACCATCGCGATCGACCCGCTCGGCGCCGTGACGGTCCGTCTCTCGACGACGCCGCAAGGTCAAGGTCATCGCACCGTCGCCGCACAGATCGTCGCGCAAGAACTTGGCCTTGAGCCCAAACAGGTCGAAGTGCTCGCGGAACTCGACACGCAGACCAGTGCTTGGTCGATCGCCTCAGGTTCGTACTCGAGCCGTTTCGCGCCGGTCGCGGCCGTCGCCATTCGCAACGCTGCGCGCAAGGTCGCTTACAAACTCAAGGCGATTGCGGCGCACCAATTCGGAGTGGCCTTCGAAGACGTCGATCTGGTCGAGGGCGCCGCGCGCAGTGCCGACGGCACGCACGTTACCTCTCTCAAACGAATTGCCGGCGCCGCGCACTGGAATCCAAGTTCGCTTCCCGACGGCATGGAGCCGGGCATCTATGAGACCGCGTACTACTCCATCGGGCTGCTTCGACCACCCGACGACGACGATCGGGTCGACTCGTCGGCGGTCTACGGTTTCGTGGTCGATCTCGCCCTGGTCGAGGTCGATTCGCGGACCGGGCGGGTGGATGTCAAGCAATACGTGACCGTTCACGACTCGGGCACGGTTCTCAACCCGATGATCGTCGACGGGCAAATTCGGGGCGGCTTCGCGCACGGATTGGGCGGCGCGCTGTTCGAGGAGATTGCCTACGATGAGAACGGAACGCTTCGTTCCGGGACCCTCGCCGACTACCCAATTCCGACCGCAAGCGAACTGCCCACGATCGTCATCGGCCATGTCGACGTTCCTTCACCGTTCACGCCGCTTGGAGCGAAAGGCGTCGGAGAAGGGAATGCCATGAGCGTTCCGGTCGTAATCGCGAACGCGGTTGCCGACGCTCTTGGCGCTAACGAGGTACGACTGCCCCTCGTTCCACACCGCGTGTGGGAGATGCTGCAGCCCAACGCCGTCGAGGCACGGTAAGTGAAGCCCGCGCCATTCGACTACTACTGCCCCCGCAGCCTCGACGAGGCACTCGCGCTGCTCGCGCAATACGGCGACGAAGCAAAGGTGCTCGCCGGCGGACAATCGCTCGTCCCCGCAATGAACATGCGACTCGCCCGCCCAGGCGTCATCGTCGACGTCAACCGCCTTCCGGAGGCGGCTGTCATCGAGCGTTGCGACGGCAGTCTGCGCGTCGGAATGCTGGCGAGGCAGGCGGACCTTGAACGAATGCCCGTGGCGTTGGACGCGGTTCCCTTACTCGCCCAAGCTTTACCGCACGTCGGCCACTGGCAGACCCGTAACCGCGGCACGGTGTGCGGTTCGCTCGCCCACGCCGATCCAAGTGCCGAACTCCCGCTTGCGATCGTCGTACTCGACGGCGCGATCGAGGCCCGCTCCTCGGCGCGCGGGACGCGCTGGATCGCTGCAGGTCAGTTCTTCGAATCGTACTTTCAGACAGCGCTGCAAAACGATGAAATCGTCGTCGGGGCGTCGTTTCCGGCACGGCGTGAGGGATGGGGCTACGCATTCGAAGAGTTTGCCGGACGCCACGGGGACTTCGCTATCGTCGCGGTCGCCTGCGCCGTCGCACTCGAGCCGAACGGGGTTGCAAGCGAAGTTCGGCTCGGATTGGGCGGAGTAGCGGATAAGCCGCATCTCGCGCCCCTCACGGCGTACTGCGGCAGGGTCCTGAGCCAACGCGATCTCCCCGAAATCGCCAATGCTGCGGTCGCAGACATCGAGCCGCCAAGCGATCTGCGCGGCTCAGCGCGCTATCGGCGCGCTCTTGCGACAAACCTAGCTCAGCGTGCGCTCACACGCGCACTTGCTTCCGCGCGAACGGCCTGCGACGGATTGGCCCAGTGAGCTACTGCTCGAAAGACGGCCGCACGACGATCTCCCTTGAGGTCGACGGGAAGCGGGTAAAAGCAGCGGTCTCGCCGCGGCTCTTGCTCAGCGACTTTCTGCGCGGCCCCTGTGCCGCCAAAGGCGTCCACGTCGGCTGCGAGCACGGCGTTTGCGGGGCCTGCACGGTACGCGTCGACGGGCAGGCGGTGCGCGCTTGTCTGATGCTCGCAATTCAAACCGACGGGAGCCGGGTCGAGACGGTCAAGGTGCTGGGAATCGCGGACGCGATGCACCCGCTCCAAGAACGTTTTCAAGCGCGGCACGCTTTGCAATGTGGGTTCTGTACGCCTGGAATACTGATCTCCGCGCAAACGTATCTGCGCGAACACCCGGCTCCGACGCGACGCGACATCGAAGAACTTCTTTCCGGTCACCTCTGCCGCTGCACCGGGTACACGCCCATCGTCGATGCAATCCTCGATGCGGCGGAGCTCGAACGGCGATGACGGACCTCGGCGCAACCTTCAAGGCATCGGTCGAGCGCGAACCGCATGCTCTCGCCCTCGTCGATGGCCCGTTGCGCTTGACGTACGCCCAGTGGCAGCCGCGCATCGCGGACGCGGCAAACAGCCTACGTCGCCTCGGGGTACGGCCGGGCGATCGCGTCTTAACCGTGTTGCAAAACGGCGAGCCCATGTGCTCGACCTACTGGGCGTGCCAGCTGCTGGGCGCGACGATCGTGCCGGTCAACTGGCGCCTGTCGGAAGGCGAGCTGACATACATCGCGCACGACGCAGAGCCACGTTGCGCCGTCGTCGACGCGAACTCTCCGAGCGCCCAGCGCGCGGTAAGCGATCTGCCGGCGATCGGCATTCGCGGCGCCGGTAAAGCTGCGGCAAGCGATGCGTTCGAGTCGCGCGCCGGCCAAGATGTGCTTTCCGGCGCCGAACTGACGGAGCCGCTCGAGGAGCGGACGCCCTCGATCATGCTCTACACCTCGGGGACGACCGGCCGTCCGAAGGGGGTGCCACGCACGCATCTCGCGGAACGCGCGGCCGCCATCGCGCACATTGCGCAAAACGCGTACCGCCGAAACGAAGTCACGCTGGGGGTCATGCCGCTCTACCACACGATGGGGATTCGTTCGCTTATTGCGATGACGCTCCTCAACGGGACGTACGTCGCGATGGCGCGTTGGGAGCCACGCCTCGCACTCGAACTCATCGAGCGCGAGCGCGTCAGCAACCTGTACCTCGCGCCCACGCTCTACTACGATCTGCTGGCCCTTCCCAGAAGCGACGCGCGCGATCTGCGCACGCTCCGCAAAATCGGTTACGCCGGCGCGCCGATGACGCCCACGCTCGTCGAACGCTGTTACGAGCGCTTCGCGCCCGACGTCTTCGTCAACCACTACGGCTCGACCGAGATCTATACGTTTACGATCAGCTCCGACCCGCGCCGCAAGCCCGGCTGCGTGGGGCGGGCCGGGCTCAACGAACGGGTCCGGATCGTGCCGATCGGCTCGCGGGATGCCGAGGCCGGCTGTGCCCCGAGGGAGGTTGGTGAAATCATCGTTGACATGAACTCGCCCGAAGCGTTCGCGGGGTACTGGCGCCGTCCCGACGCCGATGCGCGATCGATTGCCGGCGGCTGGTACTACACGGGGGACACCGGCATGTTCGACGAGGACGGCGAACTCTTCGTGATGGGGCGCGTCGACGACATGATCGTGACGGGAGGCGAGAACGTGTATCCCGTGGAGGTGGAAGACGCGCTCGCTCGGTGCGATGCCGTGGGACGCATCGCCGTCATTGGTCTCCCCGATGAGCGGCTCGGCGAGAAAATCGTGGCATTCGTCGAGCCGGCGCGCTCCGGCGTCACGGCCGAGGAGCTCGAGGCTTTCGCCGGCTCCTGCGGAATGACGCAGTTCAAGCGGCCGCGCGAGTTCATCTTCGTACGAAAGATCCCACAATCGGCTTCCGGCAAGGTGCTGCGTACGAAACTGCGTGCCGGAGAATACGAACGTCTCGAAGTGAGCGGCATGCTCCTTGAGACCTGAGGATGTGTTGTGTGACGAGGCGTTGCGCGAATACGCGCTGTCCGTCGAACGCGATCCCGCTCGTCACCGTACTACGATCGTGCTCGATGACGCGGAACGGCGTAATACGATCCCGTTTCCGGCCCGTGCCGTACTGGCGAGACTGTTCGCCGCGTTGAGCGACGACCGCCAAACGCGCGTCGTCGTCATCCGCGGCGCCGGAACGGACGCCTTCAGCGCAGGCGGAAACATCGCGCAGTTCATGGAGGCCGATCCCGAAGAACTGGCCGATCTCGCCTGGAACGTCGGTGCGCCCGAACGCTGCGCGAAGCCGGTGATCGCGCAGTTGCAAGGCTTCACCTTCGGGGTTGGGCTCGAGCTCGCGCTCGCCTGCGACTTTCGGGTTGCCGCGACCACTACGGTGGTCGCGCTTCCGGAGATTAAGCTCGGGATGATCCCAGGCAGCGGCGGGAGCCAGCGCGTCGCGGCCATCGCGGGCCTGGGGCGAGCCAAAGACATGGCGATGCGTGGACGGCGGATCCCCGCCCTTGAGGCGCACGCCTGGGGGTTGCTCACCAGCGTCCATTCCCCAGCAGAACTCGACCAGGCCGTCGCCGATCTCGTAGCCGAACTTGCGGCACTTCCCCAGCCGGCGCTTCGGGCGCTCAAGCGCGTGCTCAACAGTTCGTACGATGCGCCACTGCACGTTGCAATGGACATCGAAGGTCGTGAGTACGCGCGGCTGCGCTCGACGCCCGACTTCGCCGAGGGCGTACGAGCATTCGGCGAAAAGCGACCGCCGCACTTCCCAAGCTTCGATGAGCCCTAGGCCGCTCGAGGCTACGAATCGGACCTGATCACGACGATCCTGTAGGTTCCCGAGCCACAGTATCCCCCGTTGCAATTCGCACCGATCGTCGCGGAATAGGTTCCCGGCGGCGCCGTCGACGTCGCCCTGAGCTTCTCGATCGTTTCTTGCGCGTGCCTCGTGGTAGCCGGGTCGAAGGAAGCCGATACACCCCGCGGCAGACCGCTCGTGTACCAACGCTCGACACCGCACGGGTCGTTCGCGCACTGCGGAAGATACCACCCGTGGCTGGCGTCGTGTCCTTGCTTGATGCAGACGGTCGTGGATGCGTGACAAGCCGCCCTTTCCTGCAGCGACAGCTCCGCGTCCGCATCGATCGCGCGATCGTAATCGGCATCGAGGGCCGGCGCCGGTTGGGCCGCCGGCGCCTGCAGAACTCCGCGAACCGGCATCGCGCCCAAACCTGCGGTGGCGGCGCTAGTGACGAAGCCGGCGGCGATGAAGACCCCGCCGAACCGGACTGAGATAGTGGGGAAGCGTAACATGGGCGTCTCCTCGTCGTACTCGCAACCGAGGACGCAAAATGGCCTCGAGTCGCAACGAGGCGACGCTACCACGGGATTGTTGCTGCGATATGGACACCGTCACGCGAATGGCGGAGTCTGCATACGAAAGGTTCACGGCGATGCGCCGCCCAGCGAGGGGAAAATGGTTTGTACCGTCGAGACGACCGTCAGTACCCCGACGCTCACCACGGTCGCCCAAGCGATGGCATTGAACAGCGGGCCGTTGACGTAGGAACCCATCAAGCGCGCCTGGTTGATCAGCAGCAGCATCAGCACGAGAACGACCGGCAGCAGCGCTCCGTTGAGCACCTGCGAGTAGAAGATGATCGCCAGAAGCGGCGCGCCCGGAATCAGCACGAAACCCGCGCCGAGAACGATCAGCGCCAAATAGAAGCCATAAAAGAACGGCGCTTCGCGGAAGCGCCGGTTGACGCCCGATTCGAAACCGAACGCCTCGCAGACGTAATACGCGGTCGAGAGCGGCAAGATGGACGCTGTGAAAACGGCGGCATTGAGCAGGCCCAGCGCAAAGAGGAGCGAGGCGTACTTGCCGGCCAGCGGAACGAGCGCCTGGGCCACATCCCCCGCATCGTTGATCGCGATCGGACGGCCGTGCGGGCCGAGGTGCTGGTTGTGGGCCCAGATCGTTGCGGCACTCGCGACGACGATGAAAAACGCGATCACGTCGGTGAAGATCGCGCCCCCGATCACGTCGATGCGCGATAGCGGATACTCTTCGATCTGCACGCCCTTCTCGACGATCGCCGACTGAATGTAGAACTGCATCCATGGCGAGATCGTCGTTCCGATTACGCCGACGGCCACCAGCGCGTAAGCCGCGGTCGGCTTGAAGTGAGGCAGAAGCGTCTCGCGAAAGACGACACCCCACGGAGGATGCACCAAGATCGCGCTCGCGGCGTAGGCGAGATAAATGGCGCAAAAAGCGAAGAAGATTTTTTCGACCACGCGGTAGTTGCCGCGCGTGACGACCATAAAAACGAAAATGGCGGCCAGCGGTACGAGCAGCTCCTTGCGCAGCCACGGCACGAACGTCTGCAGGATCGGCGCGGCCGAAGCGATGCCGGCGAACTCGGAGGCCGTGTTTCCCAGATCTCCGACGACGAAGACCAGCAGCACCCAAAAGGTGACCTTGACGCCGAAGTTCTCGCGTATCAGGTCGGCCAGGCCCTTCCCGGTCACCGCGCCCATGCGCGCGCACATCTCTTGAACGACGATCAACGCGATCGTCACCGGCACGAGCAGCCACAGCATCTCGTAACCAAACTGCGCTCCGGCAATCGAATAGGTCGTGATCCCGCCGACGTCGTTGTCGGCGTTCGCGGTAATGACGCCGGGTCCGATGACGGACAAGAACATCAAAATCGAGCGCCACAAACGAGGCCGGCGCGCCGGAGTCGGCGCGGCGGGTGGCGTGCTGGTCGGCCGCTCCGAGGCTTTTTCGCGTGGCTGCATGGCAAATCGAGACCCTCCGGGGAGTGCGAGCTAGCCGCGGCGTCGACCTGCGCGCCGTACCTCTGAAGGAGAGACCGTCGAAGGGCCGGGGGATGCAGGCAACGTAGACGCTCGATGATGAGCCGGTTGACCGACCGCATCGTCGTCATTGGTGCTTCGGGCCAACTCGGATCGGATCTCATGCGGGTCTTTGCGGATCTGCCGGCCGCCGGGGTCGACCATGCATCGGTCGACATCGAGCAGCCGAGCGCGATCGCAGGGATGCTCTCGGATTTCGAACCGACGCTGGTCGTGAACACCGCGGCCTACCACAACGTCGAACGCTGCGAACTCCACCCCGAGCGCGCCTTTGCGGTCAACACGGTGGCGGTCGAAAACCTCGCAGCGCAGTGCGGCGATGCCGGCAGCGCCTTGCTGCACGTCAGTACCGATTACGTCTTCAACGGACGCACCACGTCGCCGTATACCGAAGACGCGGCGCCCGACCCGCTGAACCTCTACGGAATATCGAAGTTCGCCGGCGAGCTAGCGCTTCGGCATCGGCTCGAACGAAACTTCATCGTCCGCACCAGCGGTTTGTACGGAGTGCGCGGGAGCAGCACCAAAGGGCACACGTTCATCGAACGGATGCTTTCACAGGCGGCCGAAGGCCGGGCGATACGGGTCGTCAACGACACGACGTGCTCGCCTTCATACACGCTGCACGTCGCGCGGGCGATCCGTGCGATCGCCGAAAGCGAAGCCTTCGGAACGTACCACGTTACCAACAGCGGTCACTGCAGCTGGTACGAGTTCGCCTCAGAAATCTTTGCGCAGGCGAGGATTACGCCCGAGTTGCTCAGCGTGAACAGCGACGCCTTCCCCAGCCCCGTTCGGCGTCCGCGTTTCTCGGCGCTCCGCGGTGCGGCGCTGGCGCGTATCGGACTGCCTCCGTTGCCGGATTGGCGCGATGGCATCGCCGACTATCTCGCCGAACGCGTTACACGCTGACCGGCCTTTCCGCGAGCACGCGCGCAAACGTGTGGCCGAAGGAGTGAACGTCGCCCGGCCAGCGCGCCGAGACGTAGTTCCCATCGCGCACGACCCAGGCTGGGCGGCTGTCGGCGTCCGAATCTCGCATCATGCCGCCGGTCTTACGGACGTAGTCCGGGTCCGAGCGCGGTACGTCGAGAAAATCGCCCGCGCCGGCTAGCGCCCGAGTCACTTCGGCTTGCACGCTGCAATAACCGGACGGCTCGTCCTTCCCTTCGACATACGTGCGGTAATAGTTCGGTTCCCAAAAACGCAGGATGCGTCCCGCCTGCCAACCCATGCGCTCGAGCTGCCAGGTCAGTGCCGTCGTTTTGCGGCCGTACAGCACCGACTTTCCAGTTCGCATCGACCGGCTGCGCGCCGCCAGCACGACGCCGTGACAGATCGCTGCGACCGGCTTCTCCGTTTCGAAAAACTCCGCAACGAAGCGTTGCAGAATGTCGCTCTCGAGGTATGCGCGCATTCCAGCAGCGTGGTGACCGCCTGGAAGAACGAGGCCGTCGAAATCGCCGGAGCGCAAATCCGCGTAGCTGCGCGGGTGGAGAAAAGCCTCGTCGCGCTCGAGCCTTCGATAGGCGGCGCGAGCTTCGCGCCCGGCGCGCAGCAGCAGACCGAAGACGCGCACCTTGCGCAGCCCAGGTATCCAGCCCCAAACATCGAGGCCCTCGCCCGAGATCATCATCGGGTCGGCGGTCCCGCGCCGCCCGTCGGGAGTTGCAAAGGCCATGCTGTGCCCCGCCTCGCACAGGATCCTCCAGGCAGCGGCCACTTCGGAGGGATCGAAGTCGCGACTCGGTATCGGCATGACGAGCTTCATCGAACGGCACTTTTCAGGCCCTTGCCGTGCGTCCTGTAAACGAAATGAGGAAACGGCCTCGGGTTGCGCCCGGCAGGCGCAAGGACACGTTCGGGGTACAATGATCCCGTGCAACTGTTCCGTTTGTTTTTCACCGCCCGCGCAACGATCGTGCGCGTGCTGCCCCTGATGCGCGACGTGCGCGTACCCCTGTGGTTGAAGGCGGCCGCGATCGCAGCCGGCTTACTGGTCGTTTCGCCGTTCGATCCGCTGGCCGACGTCCCGATTCTGGGGCTGCTCGACGACGCGATCCTGCTCTTGTTGCTCTCCAAGCTGTTCGTTGCGCTGGCGCAGCGCTGGGTTCACCCGGTCGTTCCCCGGACGGTCGAGCCCCGTATCGTCGGGCCGCTTGGGTTGCCCGGCGACCGTTAGCCGTGCAGGACGATCGGCGTCTCGTTTATTCGACCGACGGCTCGGTGCGGTTGCCGGAGTCTGCACCGCGCAAGCCCGTTCGGCCCAAAACGGCGCTTCCGCCGAACGACGGCGTCGTTCGGGTCGGCTGCGAGCGCCGGCAAAGCGGACGGATGACGCTGATCTATGGCCTTGCCGCCGCCGAAGTCGAGGCGATCGCGCGAGATCTCAAGCGCCGGTGCGGCAGCGGCGGCGCGGTCAAGGATGGCGTTCTCGAGTTGCAAGGGGACCAACGCGACGCGGTGCTATCGTTTTTCTCCGAACGTGGCCGGCGAACGAAGCGCATGGGCGGCTGACCGAACACCGCGTGCATCCGGCGCGTTTTGGGAGCATGATGATCATACTGATGGCCCTGGCGTTCCTTCCCGCCACCGTGGGTGCTTCGAGTGCGACGCCGACTCCGTCCGCGAGCGTTCCCCCCGACGCGGCGATCATCGAGAATAGCGGGTCCACGAACTTCGCGGGCTATCGCATCGTCGTCACGCCGGACGGCTCAGCTTGGCTCACGCTTGACGGCGGCCAGGCCGTCAAGGCGCAGCTCCCGGCCGCACACGCTCGGAGCTTGTTCGCGCACCTCGCGGCGGCCGGCCCACTGGATTCGCTCGAGGTCGGCCGGTGCGTGAAGAGCGCGTCGTTCGGCACGCGGACGTTTATCGAGTGGAAGGGCGTGCGAACGGGTGACGTCAGTTGCGGCGGCGGTCAAACCGCGCAACTCAACGCGGACGTCGAAGCGATCCTTGCCGACCTCCAGGTGAAGCCGACACCGCGCCGGCCCGCCCCACCGCAACCCGGTTAGCGGTCCCTATCGGCGGCACATGCGATAGCGGCGGCTCGACGCCGGCGAAAGCGTGCGGTGCGTCGCTGTGTCGAACCTCACATGTGCACGGACCGCAACCGATAGTAAGAGCGTATGCAGGTACGGCCCCACCGATTGGCACCGCTTTCGGTCGTCGCGCCGCCGGTTGCGGCCTTTCCCCAAACCGCCATTTCGCAAGGTCGCCCCAGCCCTGGAGCGAGGCTCGCGTTGCCGATCGGTACCGTCGCGGGAGCCGTTCGAGCGATCGGGGTCAACCTTCTGCGACGCACGGCGACGTACGAAGTCCTGGTCGCCAACGAGACGTCCGCGCCGATTGTAACCTTCGCCTACGCCTCGGGCGGATCCAATGCCGGACCCCTCATGAACTGGAGCGCGATCAGCGTACCGCCCCTCACCTCGATCGCAATCGAAATCGACGTTCCGTTGACGCGCCGCGGGCGGGCTGCCCGTCTCATCGCCGAACTGCATGCGCCCGAGGCGCACCTGACCGTCGATGGAGATCCGCCGAAAGCGATGATCGATCGCGCGCGCCGCGCGCTCGGCGGTGCCGCCGTCGTTTTGCTTGCCTTGTGTACGGCCGCATACGCGGCCGGCCGGCCGCACGTCGCCGCGCTCGCTGCGCCCGACTCCGTCGTCGCGGGGCGGCCTTTCTCGATTGCATACGCTTTGGCCCCGAACGTCGCCGGCGAATACACCGTCGAAACCTCCGACGGACGGCAACTCGAGCGCGGCACGCTGAGTGCGTCAAACGGCGCTATTAACGTCGTTCTGCCGGCCGGAATGCCGGCCGGCTACGACGTCCGGGTCGTGGCGCGCAATCTCTTAGGTAGCGACACCCGCGTAGCGCATGTTCGCGCAGTGGCCGCGCCGGCAGGAGCGATGGCGCCCCCACACCACGTCGTCAAAATCGCATCGCTTGCTCTCCGCGACGATCGGGTTCACGGCGGCGATCCGATCGTGATCGACTACGCGGCGAGTTCGACGACCGGAGGACTCAAGCTGATCGACCAGGACGGCACCGTCCGGGCCGAAGCGCTCACCAGCGCGCGCGGAAATTCGATCCTCATCGCGCCGCACGTTGCCGCCGATCAAGACTTTCGAGTCGTCATGAACGTCGAACGCGGAAGCTCCTCGGCCGAAGCGGCCGTCCCCGTTCGCATTCTCAAGGACGAGCCCGGTTCGAGCACCGCACGCGAAGCGAATCTTCCCAACGCGGCCGCACCCGGCGTAGCCGGCTTAGCCGTGCCGTCGACGCTCGCCATGCTCCGCTCCGGCCCAATCGCTGTGGCCGATGCAATCTTTCATTCAAACCAAGCAATCCCGGTGGCGGTCCTGCGCCACGAGAAGGATCTGCGCGTCGATTTGATCGGCGCAGACGGCACCGAACTCGAAAGCGTGAACGTTGCCGGCGATCAGGCCTCGCTCGACCTGACCGCACCCTCCGTCACGGCGCCTTCGAAGCTAACGATCGTAGCGACCTACTCCCACGGCGTCGCTCAAGAGACGGTCTTGGCCGCAGTCCTCGTTCGGCCCGGCCGCGACGAGAGCAGCCCCGACCGCAACCAGAGCCGGTAGCGCCGGTCGGCGTAAGCCGAACGCCAGCCGGCGATCGCCGCCAAGGCTTGATCGAGCGGAGCGTCGCGCGCCACGATGACCGCGTCGACCGAGCGCGCACGTAAGCGTTCGCGCCAGCCTACGTGCAGCCGGACGATGGCGACGAAATCATTCCAGACGCGAGGCGGATACGGATCCGCGCGGCCGTCGAGGAAGACTTGGATGTGCGGCGCGCCGACCATGAATCCGCACCAAGCGAAGTCCGCACAGAAGACGTGATGTTCGCCGGGAATGTGCTCCAGAGCGGCCACGGCCGTCTCCGCGAGCTGCCCCTGCGAGCTCGCCGTTCCGCGCAGCAGCCCAGCCGCGACGAAGATCGCCAAGCCGAGCGCGACTGCCGGCATGCCGAGCTTTCCGAAACGGTCGAGGCTCTGGGGCATCGTGTCGCGCGAGAACGCGGCGACGGAGCCGGTCAGCTGCAGTGCAGCCAGCGGCAGCGCGACCAAAGCGAAGAGCGGCACGTTGCGAGCGGCCTCGAGCATGAGCCCCGTAAGGGCGCAAAAGACCAACGTGTCGCGCCATCCTTGTGCGACCCGGCCGGAACGCGTGCGCGTGCCGAGGATCACGAGCAAGAGCAGCAGCGGCAGCGCGCCGAAGGCGAAAGAAAGGTCGTCGATATCGGTGACCTTCCACTCGCTGATGAAGCTCTTGATCGGGCTTCCAAAAAGCGACAGTGCGTATTGCGGCAGGTGCCAGCCGAACGGATTGCAGCAGATCGCGAGCAGCGATGCTGGGACCAGCAGCGCGAGCCGGCGCGTTCGCCGTCCGAAGGTCCGCTCGTCGGCCCAAGAGCCGCTCGCCGCCAGCAACGCGAGGAACGGTGCGAGCATTGCGCTTGCGTGCACGTTCGACCATACCGCTGCGATCCCAAGCGCACTCCAAAGCCACGGCCCATCGCGCTCTAGCGCGATCAGATAGAGAACGAGCAGCGGCCAGGCGACGACTTGCGCGCGCACGCCGAACGACTCAAGCATGGCGATTCCGGCGAGCGCCGTGCACAGCGCAACGGCCAGCGAGGACGCGCCGCGCCGCTCGGCGCGCCAAGCCGACAGCGCCAGCGCCGCGACCGCACAGAAGGCAACCGCCGCGGCGAACAGCGTCCAGGCAAAACCGTGCGCGCAGCGCGCGGCGATCAACGAGAAGAGCCACTCCTGCGGAAGCCACGGCGCGCCCGGCGCGCTGAAGGTCTCCGGCCCGAGCGCGCGCGGAATCGCTCCGCTCTTCGCGATAGCGTTACCAAGCCAGCGCTGCCACGCAAGATCGCCGTCGAGCTCGGGATAGGCGATTGCGGTTACGAAAAAACGCGCCGCGAAAATAGCAATGACGAGCCAGGCGTACTTCACTTCGAAATCTCGGCAGCTCGCGCGAACACGAGTGCCCGGTCGTCCGCGCCGATTTGCTTCCAGCCGTGTAATTCGAGCAGGGCGGCGAGCGGCTCACGCCGGCCTGCGACGACCGCGTCCACGCCGCTGCGCGCGAGCCGGTCCGTCCAGCCCGGCTTCGTGCGCGCGATCGTCGCCTGCGCATCGAGCACGGACGCCGGGTACTTTTCGATACGGCCGTCCATCAAAATGCTGAGTTGCGGCCCTCCCAGCGCCACAGCGTAACTGCACCATTCGAGCGTCGTACATAAGAGGCGGTGGGGGGTGCCGGAGCGCGCCACCCGTTCGATCAATTCCAGCGGGTACGTACCTGCCGCGCGCTGGGCCAACCCCTGCGGGCTTCCGGCAAATGCGACGACGCCGGCGAATGCGACCACCAGCGCGGTGAACGCCGCATCGCCCCGAGGTACGCGGCGCGTAGCTGGGAAGCGCTCGTTCCCAGCGAAGGCGCCGGCGAGGATTGGGGCGGCTACGATCCCGGCAAACGGCAAAAAGGCGCCGTTGGCAAGGCCCAACATCGTGGCAAAGACGAGCAGCAGCGCGTCGCCGGCCGATCGGCGCGACGGTCCGAGGATCGCCGCCAGCAGCACCACGGCGGTAAAGCCGAGGCGATACGACTCCGGCGCGACGTCGACTGGATGGAGCGGGACGATCGCGGCCAGTCCGCGATCGATGCGCAGCGCCGCGAAGGCCTGCCACCAATATCCGATGCCGGCCGGGTTCAACAGCGTCGCCGCGGCGCAGCCGGCCGCGGTTTTCCACGCCGGCAGCGCGCTGCGCGGCTCGGCGCCGGCGTCGAGCGAGCGACCCGCGGCGACGAGCGCCGCAATCGCCGGAGCCAGCAATCCATCGGCGGAAAAATTGCACCAGAGCGCGCTCAGGCCGATCGCAAGAAATGGGCCGCCGGGCCGCTCGAGCGCGAGCAGCAGGGCCGCTGCAAACAACCATGTCGAAGTTCCCGAGCCGGGGTGCATTCGGCCGGCGAAGAGCGCAGCAGCGAGCGACGCGGCGGCGAGGGAAATCCACGGGCCCGCGCGAGCGCGTGCCCGAACTTCAACGAGCGCAAGGGTAGCGATCAGCGCGACCGCCCCTCCGAAAACGAGTGCCCCATATCCGGCCACATCGTACGCCCGCGCGGAGGCGAGCGCCGCGAGCCAACCTATCCCCGCCTTGGCGCCGTCCTGCCCGAGCCAAACCGCGAGCTGTAGCGCGGCAACGTTCGGCATCGCAGACGCAAAAATTGCGAGCACGGAGGCGGCAAGGCACAAACGCAGCGACCACAGGGCGACCGAGCCCGCGTCGACGGCCCCCGTTACGGCCGGCCCCGTTATGGATGGTGCGGCGTGGGGCCGGATCACGCGCTCACTCGCGACGCCATTTTATTCGAGCGCGAGTTGGTCGCCGATCGAGACGCTGCGCGCGGTCTGTGGCTCGACGCCGAGTTCGACCACGATTTCCGACGAACGGCAGGCGACGGCGAGACGATTCGGTTTGACGGCTTCGACGATGCGCACGACGCGGCGCTCCGCATCGAGAAAGTACAGGTCGATCGTGGCGCGCATGCCCATCGTGTGAACGGCGGCGCAACCGTCGATCCACAAGCCCTCGTCAGGCGAGACGGCGTCGCGGGGCAGCAACCCGAGGGCCCGGCTAATCGGGTTACCGGCGCGAGCCACGCGCGAAGCGAGCACCTTGCCGTTGGTGACGTTCCGAAGGACGTGCAACTTCATGCGGATCCTAAAATGACGGCAAGGCGAGGGCGAATCCGATTGCACTTGCGATATAGGGAGCGAACGCGATCGGCTCTTTTTGGCGGTGGCGCATCACGGCGACCGCCGCCGCAATCATGCAGGCTACCGCCAGGGCGAGAAGCGCCGTCTCGAAGCCGACCACCGCCGAACCGAGGGCGATCAGCTTGACGTCCCCCCAGCCCATGCCGCGGCCTTTCGAAGCGATTGCGGCAAGCGCAAACGGGGCCGCCGCAAGCATCGAGAGCGGTACGTACCATTCGCCCAAGATCGCCGCAGCGACGACGATGATGCCGATCGGCAAAAGCGTGAAGTAGTCCGGTACGATTCCGCAACGAACGTCGCAATAGAAGCACGCGACGAGCGCGACGCAGACCAGAGCGATCATCCCGAGATGCGGCATCGAGACGCCGCGTGCTGCGCTCGCAATGCCCAGGAGTGCGCCCGCTCCGATCAACCACGCCACCGGCGGTTTTCCGGGCGGCGGGCCATCGTCGAACGGCTGGATGCCACTGCACGCGGCGGCGCCCAGTTGCACTGCCAAGTATGCGGCGCACGCAAACACGAGCCCACCGAGCCCGACGATCCACAGCGGGGTCATTTTGCGAAATAGTCGGCTGCGACGCCGCCGAAAATCATTACGAAAAGCGCCGGCAGCATGAAGAGCGCCATTGGAATGACCATCTTTGTGGGCATCAGGTTCGCAATCTCTTCGGCCCGCATCATGCGCCGGTTGCGCGTTTCCTCTCCGAGCTCTTCGAGAACGTTTGCGAGGTTGGAACCAAGGCGCTCGGCCTGCACGATCACGGTCACGGTCGTCGAGAGCTGTTCCTGTCGAACGCGCGCTGCCATCGATTTGAGGGCATCGCTGCGCGAGCGGCCCAGGCGAACTTCGGATAGGACGGCCTTGAGCTCCTCGCCAAGCGGTCCGACCGCCATCTCCTGCGCGTAGGCCAACGCTGCGTTGAAGGCGAGCCCGGCTTGCACCGTGCTCGCCAGCATGTCGAGCAAATCGGGCAGGGCGCGCTGGATGGCGCGCTTACGCTTGACGATCGCCGAGCGTAACTGCGAGAGGGGCATGTAAGCGCAGGCGACGGTTAGCACGAGGATTCCGGAAACGAAGGTGAGGCTAAAGTTCCGAAAATAGGCCGCAAATGCGAGCCCCATCGTAAAACCGAAGATCGCTCCGGCCACAATCCGGGCGCCCATCTGCGCGGGAGTGACCTGGTACCAGCCCGCTTCGAATATCTGCTGCTTGAGCCGGCTGCTCTGCTCGGCATTGAACAGGCGCGCGAAGGCCGCCGCGCGTCCGCCCGCCGCCGGATCCCATTTGAGCCCTTCGAGTTCTTCGAGGCGTTTGGTCACATCGCTCTTGCCTGGAACCACGGAGATCGCCAGCAGCAACGCGGATAGCGCAAACCCGACGGCGATGACGATGATGATGAGCGGAATGCCGTAAAACATGGCTATACGTCGAACTGCAGGATGCGATTGAGTGAGAAGAGCGCCATCGTTTCGAGGGCGGCAAAGATCATGAGCGCGATGATTCCGGGCTTCGTGTGAAGCAGCGCGTGCCCCATCTCGGGCTCCGCGAAAACGATGAACGCACCGACGAGCAGCGGAAGCGCGCCGATGATTCCCGCGCCGAAGCGGCCCTGCGCGGTCAGCGAGGACATCTTACGAAACACGCGCCGGCGATCGCGAATCGTGGCGGCCAGCCGCTCGAGGACCTTTGCGAGGTCGCCTCCGCTAGCGGACTGAACCCGCACGCAGCGCGCGAACATCTGAACCTCTTGGCTGGGCATGCTCTTGGCGAGCTGGTCCAGCGCATCGAGCATCCCGATGCCGATGTTCGTCTTGCCGACGACGCGCAGGAACTCGCGGCGCGCCGGATCCGGCGCTTCCTCGGTTACGAGAATGACGGCCTGCCGAAGCCCGAGCCCCACGCGCAGCGCGCCGGAAAGCATCCGCAGCACCATTTCCAACTGTTGAACGAACCGGTCGATGCGGCGGTCGCCGCGAACCTTGAGATAGACCTGACCGCCCAGAATCGCGATCGCGAGTGAGAGCGGGAGCATCAGGATCGAGATCAGCAGCTCGGTGTGCACTGCCAAGGCGAGCGCGATCCACGCGACCACTCCCACGCCAAACACCATCAGCGCGAACTCTTCCGGCTTGACGGCCATGTCGGCACGGTCGATACGGGCTTGGAAGCCTTCGCCAACTTTGTGCATCCAGCCGCCGACGTCGCCGGCGACGCCGATGAACAGCAGTGCGAGGACGCCGAAGACGCCGGCTCCAATGGCAAAAGGGAAAGAAACTACCATAGCGTGCTGGCCGATCGAAGACTAGCCAACTCCCGAACGTCGAAATGCACGCCCGCTTCCTCGAAACGGTCGGAGTGATGCGGTTGCACGCCGGTGAACTGGAATTCGCCTAGGACGCGACCCTCGATGTCGACCCCCTGCGACTGGTAACGAACGAGCTCTTGCATCGTCACGATATCGCCTTCCATTCCGACGATCTCCGAGATGCCGGTCACCTTGCGCGATCCGTCCTTGAGCCGAGCGATTTGAATGACCGCATCGACTGCACTTGCGATCTGTTCGCGAATCGCCCGAACCGGCAGGTCGAATCCCGCCATCAGCACCAGCGTCTCGAGGCGCGCAAGCGCGTCTCGCGAGCTGTTGGCGTGCAGCGTCGTCAGCGATCCGTCGTGACCCGTGTTCATCGCCTGAAGCATGTCGAGCGCCTCGCCGCCGCGGCACTCGCCGACGACAATCCGGTCCGGGCGCATGCGCAGCGAGTTGCGCACCAGGTCGCGAATCGTGATTTCTCCGCGTCCTTCCAGGTTGGGTGGCCGCGACTCGAGGCGCACGATGTGTTCCTGAACGAGCAGCAACTCGGCCGCATCTTCGATCGTCACGATTCGCTCGTTGTTGGGAATGAAGTTCGAAAGGATGTTCAGAAACGTCGTCTTGCCCGAACCCGTGCCGCCGCTGACGATGATGTTGAGCTTGCTCTCGACCATGGCGCGCAGCAGGCCCACGCATTCCGGCGGAACCGAGCCGAAGCCAACCAGGTCGTTCATCGTCAGCCGCTGCGTCCCAAAGCGGCGAATCGTCAGCGTCGAGCCATTCAGGGAGAGCGGCTCGATGATGGCGTTGACGCGCGAACCGTCGCTCAAGCGGGCGTCGACCATCGGCATAGCCTCGTCGATGCGGCGGCCCAGCGGTGCGATGATACGCTCGATGATCGTGCGCAGATGGCGCTCGTTGTTGAATCGCTTGTCGGAAAGAACCAGCTTGCCGCCGCGCTCGACGTAAATGCTGGAGGCCCCGTTAGCCATGATCTCGGTGACCAGCGGGTCGCGCATCAGGTCCTCGATCGGACCTAGGCCTAGCACCTCGTCGATGATTTCCTGCTGAAGCTGCGCGCGCTCCTCGGCCGTGTCGATGTCGGTACGTTCCGACAAGAGCTGCGCCGCGACGTCCGCAATCTGCGTGCGCAATTCCGCAATTTTTTGACCGTCGGTATGGGCGCGGCTGGCCGCCACGACGTCGATGCGCTTGGTCACCTGCTCGTGGATCTCGGTTTTGAGACGGTCGCGCCGTTCGTCGGGCGGTTTGCGCGTCGTTTCCTTTGGAGCTTGCCCGTTGGTACCGATGACGAGGGTGGTTCCGCTGGACAGCGAGGCCGAAGGCCGCAGCGCCGTTACCGGCGCTTCTGCCGATACCGAGCTCAGGCGTTTGGCCAGCAATTCGACGGCGCGCGGGTAGTTGCGATCGCCTTTCACCGGAATCTCGCCGACGACGGTGCCGCCGAGCGCCTTCTCCAGCTCCCGGGCCGTAATCTCGGCTCGCCCGCTGCGCAGGTTCGTGACGATCCAGATGCGCCCCAGAGGAATGCCGAACTTGGCCAGATCGCCGATCAAGGATCGGGCCGCGGCGGTGCCGAGCAAGTTCGGCTCGAGTACGACTACGTAGCGCGAAGCGCGCGTCATGAACGGCCGAGCCGCGGCTGCAAACGGCATCGGCGCGTCAACCACGACTACGTCGTGCTGGTTTACGAGCTTGGCGATCAGCGCGTCGATCTCGTCGGCGCGCAGCATGAACGAATTATCGAGGCTATCGGTTAGTTGGACCGCGGTAATGCCGCCCGACTGAATGACGGAGTAGATCCCAAGAGAGCGATTTGCGTCGAATTCGCGGACGCTGTCCAGCATCACCGCAAGGTTGCGGCGTCCAGAAAGATCGGCGTCGACGGCAGCGACCTGGCCGCCTGCGCGCCGGATGGCGCGACACGTTTCGAGCGTCAGGGTGGTCGCGCCCGATCCGCCCTTGGCGTTGATCAGGACGACGATAGGTGCGCTCATCGCCCACCCGAGACGATGTGATCTCCGTCAATCACGGTCACGGCCGGCGGCGGGGCGGCGGCCATGATGGCGGGTACGTTGGCGTTGGCATTGACCATGGGATAGGGATACGGAGCCGGCGGCGGCGCGACGTTGGCGGGCGCCGGACCGGCTTCGGTGCCTTGGTCGGGTAACTCAAGCGTCTGCGGCGGCAGCGAACGTACCGGTTCCTGCGGCGAACGCAGGGCCAGGCGCAGGTTGGTGTTGAGGTCGGCCATGGTGAGTAAATTGGCTTGCTCCGGAGTCACGCCGAGCGTCACCGTTCCGGGATTTGCGTCGTCGGGCGAGGGCGTCGCTCCGGCGGTTTCGAGCGTCGTGTTGATCGCCAGCACGATCGCGCCGCGAATGATCGCGAACGTCTTCGGCGGGCTGCTCTTGCCGCGAGCGACCGAGGCCAGAACGTCGACGCGGTCGCCAGGTTGCACGAGCCCCGAAACCGCTTTGATGCGGTCGACCGGGATCGTGATGCCGCGCATACCGGGCTTGAGGCGCACGGTCAGGCCCACTTCGGCGGGCCGTCCAACCTTGGTTTCCGTGATCGTCGAGCCGGCCGGAATCGTAATGAGCGCAATATCGCCCTGCGCCTGCTGCGGATCGGCGAGCGCGCCGGGCTCGACTTCGCTGGGAGAACGGGCGGTGCGCGTCAGCATGTCCGGCGTAATCCGCGAGCGCGCCTGAATATCGCGGCTGGCGATCAGAACCGGTTTCGATTCGGCCTGAACCTGCTGGCTCTGCTGTTGAACCGACTGGAGATAGCGCAGTGTCAAGACGCCCGTTCCGATGGCTAGGACGACGGCAACGAGCAGGGTGATGCGACGAGTATTCAAAGGTGCAGCCTCAGGAACGGCGCGCTGGTGTGAGAAAGAGCGACTGCGACCGCTCCGAGCGCAATCGCGCAAGCGTAGGGCATCATGGTTGGACTAGTCGGTTTGATGGCCACCGTGCCTTGATAAGCGAACGGTCGCAAGATCAAGCCGACCGCGCGGAACACCGAGCCCAGGCGGCCCGTCGCGACGGCGAAAGCGCACCCCAGAACGCCTCCACCAATCGCGGTGTACAGCAGAAACGGAATCGCATCGGGAAAGCCGAGGGTCGCAGCCGACGCGGCCAGCAACTTGACATCGCCGCCGCCGAGCCAGCCGAACGAAAAAGCGACGTACCCGAGGCACAGTACGGCCGCCATTGCGGCCACCGCGACGCCGAGCGGCGCCCACCCGTGCAGCCCGTGTAATATGAGAGCCGCCGCGGCGAGTGCCAGAGTCAGCGCGTTCGGGATGCGCCGCGTCACGACATCGGTCGCGACCGCGATCGCGCAAGCCCCAAGGACGAGCCAAATCGCCAGCGTCACGGCCGGCAGCCCGGATCGAGTGAACGAGCGTCTGCGATACAGTGGGTCGTGTGCAATGCCATCGGCCAGTCTCGAAGCGTGTCGCCGTAGAGTGAGACGTCCTCGATGCCGGACGGCGAGACCGGCATCGAGGACTCGAGCTGGTTTCTTCTGGTCTTAGCTGAGGTTGCCGGCCGCGTTGGACAGCGAGTTGTTTGCCTTTTGGCCGAGCAGACGGAGCGCAGCGATGGCTACGATCGACACGAGAGCGATGATCAGGGCATATTCGACCAGCCCCTGGCCTTCTTCGTTACGAAGCATCGATGTGAAATTCTTGAGCACGAGTTCTCCTTAAGATGCAGTGATGTGAGTGATGTGAGAGGATTTGTCTTGGTCCGGCCGGGTCTACCGAATCGACCGTTGTTCCTGTTCTCCGGGAACCGAGACGTCCGCATTTGGTGCTTGCGTGACCATCCGGTAAGACTGTGGTTTTACTCCCGGAAGGGACGAGGCAACCACGGTGAGATAAGCACCGCGAAAGTATCCTGGGGCGACCGAGACGTCCGCCGAGAAGCGGCCGTCATTGCTTGTGAAAACCTTCGTACGAGTAAGGACGACGTCGGGAATCTCGGATGAGAAAGTTCCGACCAGTGATAGGGTTATCGGTACATTCGCCGGGCCTTTACCCGACACGCTCAGTTCCTGTTGACCAGGGACCTGGCGGACGTCGAGTGCCGTAATGGCGCCGTTTACCTGTGTCGGCAGATCAAGGTCGGTATTTGAGCGGCCGGCGACCTCGGATCGCTCAGCCAGGCTCGCCAGGGGATAATGTGACGCGATCTGCCGCAGCCGCCCGATGAAGGTCGCGGAGACGTAGAGGTCGCTTTGATAGAAGTGGGGTGGCGGGCCGTCGACCGTTTCGGTTCGATCGTTGACGTCGAAGAGACGTTCCCCGGGACGGATCAAGATGACCACACCCGGACGGGTCAATGCGACCGCGTCCTCGGGACCCAGGTACGCGTATTGGTACCCCAGGTTGGCTGCGACCATGGTTAGGGCGACGTCGTGCGCCTCGACGGCCACGGTCGCCGCAGCATATGAGGAGAGCACGAAGAGCGCTACCATCGCCAGTCGATGCACGTTGTTGACCTCCGCTTTTCGCGTGTTGGACGTATAGAATTAGTTTCGAACAGCCGATTACGAAATGTTAGTGCCGTCGATGCCGGCCTCTTGGGCCGGCGTTCGGCGCGTCCATCACTGGCCAATGGAGCTTCGCGTGGTCGTACATCGTCTTCGGGCTCTCCTGACGGGGGGAATCCTCGCGCTCGGAATCGTTTCCGCGGGCGTGCCCGCCGCCGCCGACTCCGTTACGATCCTTTCGATCCAAACCGGTCACTCGGTCATCCTTGCCGCCGCCGGCCTGACGCGTGTCGCGGTCGGCGACGGCCGGATCGCCGGCGTCGTGCCGATCGGTAGCGAGCAACTCGTCGTCAACGGCAAGACGCCGGGGCACACGACGATCTTCGTGTGGACGGGGCGCGGACGCCTAACCTATGAGGTCACGGTAACCGAGCAAAGCATCGACGACATCGCGCGCATCATGCGGGCCGCCATCAACGAACCCGACGTCCAAGTGGTCGCCTTCAATACGAACATCATCGTGCGTGGCGACGTCGCCGACGAAGCCGCCTACGGCCATCTCCGGGACGTCCTCAAGAACTTTAACGGGCTCAAAGTTTCGGGCCAAAACGCCTTCATCGTCGACGCGGTCACCGTAAAGTCGCCGCTCGGCAACCTGCAGGGTCAGCTCTCGTCGGTCCCCGGCGCCCGAGAGCTGCGCGTCGATACCGACGAGAAAGGTAACGTCATCGTCAGCGGCAACGTGCACGACGCGGCCGGCGCGCAAAAAGCGCTCGATGAAGTCAGCGGTCTGGCGGGTCCGTACCTTGCGAGTGACGGCAAAGTCATCGACCGGATAGCGGTGGACACGACGAGTCAGGTCGACGTCAAAGTGTACGTTTTGGAGGTCGACAAGACCGCCCAGAGCCAACTCGGCCTGCGCCTGCAAACCGCGACCGCCGGCGGCGGTGGATCCAGCAGCGTTCTGATCGGGAACATTTCGTACGGGCTTAGCCCGACGCCGACGATCGTCGGTGTCGAAAATCCCTACGCCCCAACGACGTTCGGCGGCGCTTTCAAGCTCGGGAACTACGCGCGCGCGTCGCTGCTCGCGCCGACGCTCGACCTCCTGTTGACGGAGGGGCACGCCAAAATCTTATCGTCGCCGGATTTGGTGACGCTGCCTGGAAAAGAGGCGGACTTCCTGGTCGGCGGGCAAATTCCGATCCCGGTTTCCAACGGGCTTGGAACGGTGACGATCGAGTATAAGGACTACGGAGTTCAACTCAAGGTAACGCCCATATTGCTCGGTGACGGCAGCATCGACACCAAGATTGCGCCCGAGATTTCCGACCTCGACTTTGCCGACGGCATCAACCTCAACGGCTTCGTCGTCCCGGCTTTCAAAACGAGCCAACTTTCCACCGAGGTCATCACCCAGTCGGGCGACAGCATCGTGATGGGTGGCCTGCTGCGCCGCGTCGAGCAGAAGAGCGTCCAGAAAATCCCGCTCTTGGCCGACATCCCGATCCTCGGAGCGCTCTTCCGGGACGTCTCCTATCAGAAACAGGACACCGACGTCGTTTTCGTGATGACGCCCACCGTCGTAACGAAATAGTGACGCAAAGCACCTCAAAATCCAAGCAGAGCGGCGCCGGGCGCCGTTCTGCTCGTTGCGTGGCTTAGGCCGCCCGCCGGGCCGGCCGAAAATCGGAAGAACGTGAACGTGCGGCAAGCGCTCGCGCCCGCGGCTCGCCTGGGGTACCTCGATGGGCTTCGTGCCGTGGCGGTGCTGCTCGTGGTCGTCTTTCATGCCCGAGTCCACCTGCCGGGCGTGCGCCTCGAGGAGTTCTTCAAGGAGTGCTCGCACGGCGTCGACCTTTTCTTCGTGCTTTCCGGATTCTGCCTCGCGCGCCCAACGCTCGAGAAACTGGCGCGCGCCGGAAGCGCACCATTCGACCTAGCCGGGTATGCGGCCAAACGCGTACTGCGCATCCTGCCGCCTTACGCGGCTGCGGTCGGAGCGTTCGCCGCACTCGGCGGCTTCTTGATGAGCCACAACCTGCCGCTCCCTCCCGGGATGCAGCCCTTCGGCGCTGCCGACGTCGCGAGCGAGTTGCTCTTCATGGACCAGGGGCTGCAGCATATCAACGCGTCGTTCTGGTCGCTTGCCGTCGAGTTCCGATGGTACTTTCTCTTTCCGCTGATGCTTGCGCTCTGGGTACGCTCGCAGCGCAGCTTTCTCGCGGTCCTGGTGCTCGTGATCGTCGCTTCAGAGTTGACGCGTGCCACGAGCACCGACGTCGGCGTCATGCCGGCATTCTTGCTCGGCATCGTCGCCGCGGGCCTGGCGCTACGCGAACATCCGGTCGTGCGATACGCACCGCTGCTCTGTCTGGCGTGCATCATCTTTGCGCTGCTCAACGAACAGCGTTACCATTTTCCGATCCAGACCAACGTCGGTTGGCATCTGGCCTCATTTTTCTTCGTGCTCTACGCCGGTTACCGCGAGTGGCTGCGGCGTTTGCTCTCGTCGCGCGCGCTCGTCACCGTTGGCACCGCGTCGTACAGTATTTATCTCGTGCACGAGCCGATCGTGGGCGCGGTCGTGTCCGCCCTTGGCGCGCGCATCGGCGGCCCTCCGGCAATGATCGTAGCGGCAGCAGCCGGCGTCGGCGGCGGCTTCGCGTTTTGGTCGGTTGTCGAGCGCCCCTTGACCGCGCCGTCGTTCGTCGCCGAGTACCTGCGGCGGATTCGCCCGTCATTCGGGCGATTGCTCGAGATCGCCGACGTCCCGGAAACGTTCGCGCTGCACGATACGCACGTCGATCGCGCCGGCGCATCCCAGGAGTCATCGCCGGTTGTCGTGGAACTTCACAGCGTGCGCGAGCTCGAAACCAACGACAGCCGGCGGCACGCGATCCGCAGGGCGTAACGTTCCCGTTCGATCGCTAGCGCTCGTCGCGCTCGCCGCTGCGGCAACCGTGGTGCTTGTCGCGACGCATGCGGTGCCCTTTCCGACGCGCGCTTTTCTCTACGATTTTCGCGCGTTCTACTGCGGAGCGAGCGTCGCCGCGTCGGGGCACGACCCATATTTGGCCGAACCGCTGCGCACGTGCGAGCACGCGATCGGCGTGCCGTTCCGGCAGGACCTGGCACAACTCGCCGTGCCGGTCCCGCTGCCCGGTTACGCGCTTCTGCTCCTCGCACCGCTCGCGCGACTGCCCTTTGCATTCGCGGGAGGGCTATGGACTCTCCTCGAGCTCGTTGCGCTGGTCGTGTCGGCGGAGACGATCGCCGCGGTGAGCGGTCTCCAGCGTAGGACGGTGTGGTCGGCGCTTCTGCTCTCGGTAGGCTTCACTTCGGCCGTTCTCGGGCAACTCGTACCGTTCGCGGTTGCGGCGCTCGGCCTCGCAGCCAGAGAGCTCGTGCTCGACCGGCCGGAGCGTGCCGCCGCCTGGGCGGTGTGCGCAATGATCGAGCCGCACATCGGCCTTCCGGCGTGCCTCGCTCTCGCAGTGTGGACGGCCCGGGCGCGTCCGGTGCTTGCCTCGGCCGCGGTCATCCTGTCGATCGCTTCGCTCGCATTTCTTGGCGTCGCCAGGAACCTCGAATACATAGTACAGGTACTGCCGGCGCACGTCCTCAGCGAAGTCGCTAACGAAGAACAATACTCGCTCGCGTACCTCGTGCATCTCGCCGGCTTGAACAGCCAGACGGCGGCGCTCGCCGGAAACCTTTCGTACGTCGCGGCGGTCGCCGGAGGCGTCGCGCTGTCGGGACAGCTTTACCGGCGTGGATATTCGGCCGCGCTACTCGTAACGGTTCCCGCGGCCATCGCGTTGATCGGCGGTCCGTTCTTGCACATCCAACAAGTTGCGGTAGCGATCCCGGCTGCGGCCATCATCGCTGGAACGACGAATTCGAAAATGGCGCGGGTCGCGCTCGTATTGCTCGCCGTGCCTTGGGGCGAGTTCGCGGAGTTGCTCGTTTTCGCGCCCATCGTCGTTCTCGTAGCCGGCGTCTTGGTCGGCGATCTCTTCGCGGCACCCGTGCGCACGTCACTTCTGGCCGGCCTCTGTGCCGCGGCCGCACTCATCCTTCCTTTCTTCGATCTGGTGCCGCGGCCGGACGCTGCCGCCGCAATCGAGCAGGTTGCGGGAGCGACGCAATTGGCAGAGGCGACGTGGCGCGCTTTCATAGAGGCCAGCTACCATCAGAACGAAGGCACGTTTCTGCTCGCGAAGCTTCCGACGTTCGCGGCGCTTCTCAGCCTGTTGCTTGCGTCATGGCAGGTTGCGCAACGAGGCGCGCTTCGGAACGATACGCCAGCGCCAGGATAACGCTCACCCAGACGATGGCGAGGACGCCGATATACACCTCGCGCGGCGGACCAGGGACAGGGAAGACGTTCATGTGGGTCAGGTACAGGAGCGGGGCGCACACCGATCCGACCGCCGTCACGAAGCGCATGCGCCGACTTTCGTGCAGCGAGGCTACGGCGACCGTCCACGTAAGATAGTGCGGATAGATGCTCGGGCCGGCCGCAAGTGCCGCCCAAGGCCACCACGCTAAGGCGTCGAGCTTCGGCTTTTCCCACCAGCGTCGTGCCAAGAGAAGCGCGATCGTCGCCCCGAGCGCCGCCTGCGCGGTCACGCCGATCGCGATAGGGCTGCGAAGGCCCAGCATTGAGGCGAGCGCGAGGCCGGGCGCGGAGAGCGCATTAAAGATCGGCTCGCCGCCCAGTGAGAAGCCGCCCAGCAGAACGCGCGACGATACGTACATGGCCAACCCGGCTACAAACGCGCCCGCGACGCTAGCGGGTATTGCCCGGGGGCGCAAGCGCAGGACGTACAGCAGTAACGCAGCCAAGGCGAGCACGGCGACGCTTCTCACGCCGACGGATAGCACGCACAGGGCGGCCGCGCCGCCGAACCAGCCGCGCCTCCACGCAAAATACGCTGCCGCCAAGAGAGCGAACATGACCACGTCCCCGTGAGCGAAGGCGACGAACTCGGTGATGACCAACGGATGTAAGACGAAGCGGGCCGCGTGGTTGACGCCACGCGTATCGCGGTCGGCTCGCATGAGGATAAACGCTACGATCGCAAGCGCAAGTACGCCGAGAAGCCGCTCCGCGATGAGATAAGCCAGAAGCGGTGCATGCATGAGAACAAGGGCGAGCGAAGCGTAGACGAAGACGAAAACAGGCCCGTAGTTGCACGTGCGCGCGTACGCGTGCGAATCCGGGAATATACCGAGCAGGGCGCTTGCCCACGGCGAGTGGCTAGAGTCGAACGCCTGGGGAACGTAGGGGCTGAGGTCAAGCGGGCCGGCCTCCAGCCCGTAGAGGGCGTAGGCGTAGGGATCGCTCGTCGGCAGATACGGCACAAAGAGCATCGTGATTCCGCCGAGCGCAAGCGCGAGCCACACGCTTTTCGCGGAAAGCATGCGGGAGCGGCACATCGCTTCGTAGGCGGCGTATGCCACCAGGTAGGCAATGGCAACCGCAAGCAGCAGCGGCCAGGCTTCGCTCGTGTTCTGGACGATCGGAATTGGGGTCAGCGCACGGTCGACGATGTGGGTCGTGACCGTATTGCCCTTCGTAAAGTCATACGCGGCGCGCGCCGAGGGGACGAGCCGGTACGCGGCTAGGTCCAAGGCCACCAGAGCCGCCAGCCAGATTATCTGGGAACGCCCCATATCGGTCTATTTCGGCTCAACATCCGTCCTCGCGCACCGATTACTGGAAAGCGATGCAAACGATCGGCCTGTCATTCGTTTTGATTTTCCTGCTCGGACAGGCTGCGGCGCAGGCGGGCGTGATCGAGTTAGCGGGGGGAAGTGCGCCGGTCAGCGCCCCATCGGCCCACCCCTCCGCTCGGCCGAAACCCGCGCGAAAGGCCCCCATCCGCGCACGGGCTGCCGCGACCCGGCTCGCACCGGCCTTCACGCCCTTGCTCAGCACGCTCCAAGGCTACTTGTTGCGCATTGCGATGAGCTACGTCGGCGTCCCGTACGTGTGGGGCGGCAGCTCACCCGCCGGTTTCGATTGCTCGGGTTACACGTGGTATGCCTTCGCCCGGCTCGGCATCGCCATTCCGCGAACGGCCGACGCGCAGTTTTATTCCGGGCGCCCCGTAATCGGAAACCCGTCGCCGGGCGACCTGGTCTTTTTCCAAACCTACGACTACGGTCCGTCGCACGTCGGCATCTACCTTGGCAACGGTTATTTCGTCAATAGCATCGCGCAAAACGTGCACGTCGCAAGCTTCGAGTCGGACTACTTTCGCAGTCGCTATCTCGGTGCCCGGCGCTATCTCCCGGGGTAGGCAGACAGATGCGCGGCCCCGCGGCAAGATGACGGAGCGCTGGAAAAACGGACTGCTTGTTGCGCTTGTCGCTGCGCTGGTTGCTGGGAATGTGTTCGTTGCCGTCGCCAACACCTCGCACGTGAAGGCGTTTCAATACGACTTCGTCGCTTTTTACTGCGCCGGTCAAGTTGCAAATGAGGGGCGCGATCCGTATCTGACCGAGCCGCTGCGCACGTGCGAGCATCGCATCGGGCAAGCCTTCCGTCCGGGCAGCAAGCTGGCGATTCCCGTGCCGATACCGGGTTACGTCGTGCCGCTTTTCCAGGCGTTCGGCCACTTGCCGTTCGTAATTGCGGACGCGCTTTGGATCGTCTTACAGATATTCGTATATGCGCTTGCGGTGTACGCCCTCGTCCGGTTGACGGGGCTCTCGCCCCCCGTCGTCATGGCCGCGACGCTACTCTCGGTTCTGTTCGTCTCACTCATTCTGGGACAGCTCGTGCCACTCGCCGTCGCCGCCCTCGTCTTCGCGGCGCATGCGCTGGAACGCAACCGTCCGCGTAGCGCTGCAGTGTTTGCGACGCTGGCGACCATCGAGCCGCATTTGGCGCTGCCGGCGTTGGCCGCACTATTCGCGTACGCGCCACGCACGCGCAAGACGCTTCTTCTGTGCGGCGGCCTTCTGCTCGGTTTGCAGCTCTGCTGCGCCGGCTTGCGCGGCACAGTCGAATATGTGACGGCTGTGCTGCCGGCGCAAGTTCGCGCCGAGCTCCACAATGAGGAACAGTACAGCGCGAGCTATGCCGCCGTCGAACTTGGCGCCCAAGACCAGCTCGCCGAGCGGATCGGGACCGCCAGCTACGCACTTGCCGCATTGCTCGGCGTCGGGCTTGCCGGCGCGATAGCGCGACGACGGCTGGGTGACGGATCGCTCGTCCTTACCCCGCCCGCCGTCGCTCTTTTCGGCGGGCCGTACCTGCACATACAGCATATCGCAGCGGCTGTGCCCGCGGCTCTCTGGCTCTATGCGCGTGCTCCCAAGCAACAGCGAAGGTTGGCAGCGCTTGCTGTTTTGCTACTGGCGATCCCTTGGGGAGCGTTCGTCGATCTGATGAGCGTGCTGCCGCTCGTCGCATTGGCGACGGTCATCTTGGCGCGCGATCTCTTGCGCCTGCGTTTCACGTTCGCACTCGCCCTCGGCGCACTTGCGGCCTGCGCCATCGTCGGTGCGATGAGTGCCTTCACGGTGCGCCCTCCGGCCGATTACTCGATTCTCGGTGGTGCCGACGCTGCGTTCCTCGCGGAGCGAAGCTGGCACGTACTTATCAATACGACCTTTCACGGCAACGTCTTGCTCTTCACCTTAGCCCGCATCCCGACGTGGCTTGGGCTCGCCATTGTGTTCGCCCTCGGCGCGCAAGCGGCTCGCGGCGCCGGTCGCGGGCAGGATTTCGAGGCGCACGGGAACCGCGGAGCGGACGCCCAACGGACGACTCCGCTCGATCACGAGCAGACTGAGGTCGTGCCGGCCTGGGGCTAGCGAATTCGCGCCGATCGTCCCGCGAAAGCCGCAACGCAGAAAGCCGTCGTCGTGCTGCCGCGCTGCGATGTCAGGCCGGGCGAAGCCGTAGGTCGAATGGATGCGGCGACCGTCGACGAGCAACGTCACGTTGCGCGCAACGACGCCGCTGCGTGAATCGAGAGCCCAGCCTTCTACGGAGATCGGTGCGTCCGCGGCGACGCGCAACGTCGTGAGTCCCAGCGGCGTAAACGTTGGTCGTCCGTCGACCAGATCGATGCGCGCAAACGCTTCCAAGTCCGCCGCACTTGGCCGCAGGGCCGGTCCGTAAAAGCGAGCTTCGAGGGTCTTCAATCCGAAGAAGGCGCCACCGATCGCGTACAGCAAGAGGCCACCCGTCATCAGCGCGGATAGCGCGGGGCGGCCGGGGCGGCGGAGCACTCGCGGCGCGTACGCGATCGCACATAAGGTCGCGGGCAGCAGAAAGGGAAGCCAATAGCGACCTTGTCGCCCGATCTCCCCGCCGGTGTAAATGAATAGGACGATCATGATAAGGTTGAAAAAAGCGTACGAATTGAACGGCGTGTCAGCGAGCGCAATCTCGATGGCAGTCGCCCAAGAGCGTCGCCGCCCTACCAGGACGAGGCGATGTATGCTGCTCCAAGCGCGCATTGTGACCAACGTCAGCGTGACGAGGGTGCCAATGAGGAGCACCCGATCAATGAACTCAGTCGCGGCCTCATTGCCAAAGAGAATCGGGGTTGCCGTCCAAGAGATAGCGCCCCAATATGTCTTGAAGCCGATTCCGCCGCCGAAGATAACGTAGAAGGCCCACTGCAACATTGCGCCTACGTAGCCGGCCGCCGAACTGATTCCGTGCCGCGCGGCGTCGTGCAAGCCGCCGGCGTAGGAGGCGATCCGCGAGTTGCTCAGTTCGCCGCCGGACGCAGTAACCCACGCGCAGATCGCCCCGATGGCAAGTGCCGGCCCGAACAGTATTGCCAGCGAAGTCAGCCTTGCGCCCATTGGCTCGCGCCGGCGGTGCATCTGCGCGCACTGCGCGGCCAAGACCGGTATGCCGACCGCCGCCAGGTACTGCAGCTTTGTGGCAGACAACAATCCGAGCGCGATGCCGAGCATTATGGTATCGGCGAAATTGGGCAGGCGCCGCAGTCGAAGGGAGAGATACAGCGTGAACGACACTAGCGCAAACGCAAGGTTGTCGGGCTGAACGTACGACGATACCCACGAGGTGAGCGGAAGCCATCCGGCAATCGCCGTCGCTGCGAGAGCGAGCCATCTACCGACTCGCAGCTCTCGCGCGATCCCGTATGTTAAGAAAAGGCTGATGGCCAGCGTCGCAACGTTGAGCGCGCGCGCCGCGAAATAGGAGAAGCTCAGCGAGTGTGTTGCCGTTTGCGCGACTCCGATAACGAGCGCTTCCATGACATAGTAGAGCGGCGCATACGATCCGACGACGTAGGGCAGCCGCGGTTGGTTTCCCATCAGAAAGGTCGCGCGCGGGCGCGGAGCACCGCGATCGACACGCGCGAAGTAGGCGGCCGTGCCGTAACCTACGGGCGCTCGGCCGTTCGCGTTATAGCGCATCTCGCGGAAACCGGTCACCGTCTCGAGATAAGCCGTCTGTGGGTCGACGTCGGTCGCGGGACGTCCTTCACGGGCGAGGACGGGTCGTTCGGCAGAGACAATGGCGAAAGCGTAGTCGGCGTGAGCGCTCTCATCGGGCGACTGGAAAAAAGGCACGCGCACGACCCAGATCATGGCCAACGCGACAGAAATAGCGACAATCCCCAGGAGCGCCACGCGGAACATCCTTTCGGACGACGCGTCGCCCGAGCGGAGCGTGCCGTTAGGGGGTCCAGATTGGAACGTCGAGCGCATGGCGGTCTTGTCGTATATCGTCCCGCGCGCAGCCACTCTTGAGGGCGGCTGGCAACGCGCTGCAGAAAAGCTGAGAGCTTGCCGAAAACTCGAGCATGCGGGTTCCTCCATCCGAAGCCGCCGTGGTGATTCTCAACTGGAATGGCGCTGGCGAGACGGCCAATGCCCTGGACAGCCTGATCAGCTCAGGGCTGCCCGCCAGCCGGCTCATTGTGGTCGACAACGGTTCGTCGGGCGACGACGTCCGGATGTTGCGCGCGCGGTATCCCACGATCAAAATGATCTCGATGCGCAACAATCACGGCTTCGCTCGAGCCGTCAATATCGGCGCCGCCGCCGCATTGCGAGATGGCGCTCGCTACATCGTGCTTTTCAACAACGATGCGTGGATTGAGCCGGGAGTCGCCGTCATCCCGACCCTTATCGACGCGCTTGCCGCAGACCCGACGCTCGGCGCGGTTGGTCCGCTGATCGTCGAGACCGATGGAGACGGTGCGGCCAGAATACAGTCAGCCGGTTATCGCTATTCGCTCTTCTTCCCGATTGCACGTGGGCAGTTTGCCGGGGCGAGGGCTGATGGCGAGCGCCGATACCGTGCGGTCACCTGCTTAAGCGGCTCGTGCCTTGCCGTAAGCGCCGAAGCCTTCCGAAGAGCCGGCGGGCTCGATGAGGACTTCTTCCTGTACGGCGACGATGTCGACTTCGCCCTACGCCTGCGCAAAGCGGGCTACGCAGAGCGGCTCGTTCCCCAAGTTCGCGTATTCCACCGACGAGCCGCCTCCAATGGGATTGCTTCAAGCCGCCACATTTACACGGGTTTGCGTAGTACTCTGATCTTGGTGAAGAAGCACGCGCGCTGGTACCACCTGCCGTCGGCCACGTTGACGCTCATCGCGGCCGCCATCGCGCTTACGGCGCTCAACGCAAGGGCAGGCCGCTTGGATGGAGCCGGAGCGTCTCTACGTGCGTTTCGCGATTTTCTGGCCGGACGCTGGGGCGGTTACGAAGGCAGCTGGGCGCCCGAACCGTTATTCTCCGAGCTCGAACCGCTACGCTTCGGAATCCCGGCGGCATAGGGCGCTCGCTTCCGTGCTGCTCCTCCGTTAGCGCTGGCTGCTCGTGTTGGCTTCGATTAGAGCGAGTTTGCGCACGATCGCGATAAGCTGCGCCTCCTGGCGCTTGTGGCGAAAATAGAGATTCGCGCCGACAAAGAGTCCCGCCATGACTGCGAAGTAAAGCAGCAAGTCCGTGCCGCGCCCGACGCCGAGCAGGCGCGCAGCGTAAGAAGCAAACTGAGGGAACACCACTAGCGCCAGGCCAAGTGTGCCAATTCCGACGACCGCGGCAACTTGCCAACCGTTGAGGCGGTGGCTACCCACGTAGAGGCCGAGTAATAGGATCGCCGCGCTCAGGACTGAAACAATCATCCGCAGGTCCTAACGCGACCATGCCGCGTAGAAGAGCTCGAACACGATTTTTACGGAATTGGACAACGACTGACCCTTCCGCATCGAGTAGGCGCTGTAGCGAACAGTCGTTGGAACCTCCACGTAGCTGAGCCGCTGGCGCGCGATTTGCGCCAGGATTTCCGATCCGTGAGCCATTCCCGCGTGGCGGAGGTCGATCAGTTCGGCCGCGCGCCGAGTGAACGCGCGCAGGCCGTTGTGCGTATCGCTCAGCGGCAGTCCGGTCTGCCAGCGTGTGAAGGCTATAGCCACACGCAAAACGAGGCGGCGGGCGGCGGTCATGCCTTCGGTCGCGCCAAGAAAGCGCGAGCCGAGCGCAACTTCCGCCTTCCCCGAGGTCAGCGCCTCCAGCATGACGTCGATGGTGGAAGAATCGTGCTGCCCGTCGGCATCGAATGTACAGACGTAGTCGGCACCTTGCGAAAGGGCGTACTCGATGCCGGTTTGCGTAGCCGCACCCGCGCCAAGATTGACGGCGTGTTGGACGATCACTGCGCCCGCGTCTCGGGCCAGGGAGGCTGTCTCATCGGCAGACCCATCATCGACAACGACCACGCGCGGCAGAAAGCGCGCAAGACCCCGGAGGGTCTGGGCGATAACAGCCGATTCCCGGTAGGCCGGAACGACGACCCAGAGGTTCCCCACACCCTCTGTATCGACGCCTAGCCCGCCATTTGTGAGCCTTTCTTTCCGCCGGGGCGCTGGCTCAAGCGCTTGATGCCGCGTAGGTCCATCTCGGGGCCGAGGGGGTTCCTAGAACTAGGCCCGTGACTTCCTTCGTGTGCCGTGCCGACCGGCCTTTAGGCTGCCGATATCCCACCCATGACGCAAGGTCACGCGCGTGGCAGATCGCCGCTTCGGATAGGCATCAACGTGCTTTTTCTCCTTCCCGGCGGGGTCGGCGGCACGGAAATTTATATGCGTAGCCTGATCTCTGCCCTGGCCGGAGCGGACTCACGCAACGACTATTTCATCTTTCGCAACGCCGAAACCGGGCCAGATATAGTACCGGAGGCTCCCAATTTTCACGATCGTCCCCAGCCGGTGCACGCCGCCTCACGCCCTGCGCGCATTGCTTTCGAACAGACGCGATTGCTGATCGACGTCGAACGTCTCAAGCTCGATATCGTCTTCAACGGTGGCTTTACGGCTCCGCTCCTGTGCCGTGCGCCAATGGTTACCGTCTTTTACGACTTGCAGTACAGGAGCCACCCACAGTACGCGCGCTGGTTCGACCGCCCCTTTTGGAACCTCCTACTTCCGGCATCCGCTCGGCGTTCGCGACACATCGTCACCCTGTCAGATTCTGCGAAGAGGGACCTCACGCGATTCTACCCGTGGGCGGAAGATCGCATCGTGCTGGTGCCGCACGGCACCGAACGCGGGTTCCAGAACGTCGCCGCGCGCCGCGAAGCGCGACCACCAAGCAAGCCGATGATCCTTTCGGTGTCTACGCTGCATCCGCATAAGAATATCGATACGCTGCTGCGTGCGTTTGTCCGATTCAGGGAACGGCGCCCGGAGTATCGCCTCGTTATCTGTGGCTTGAAAGGCTTCGAGACGGAGCGCTTGCTGCGGCTGCGGGCGCAACTGCAACTGGAAGGGGACGTCGACTTTACCGGCTGGATACCGCGCGCCGATTTATACGAGCGCTTCGCCCAAACGCGCGCCTTCGTCTATCCCTCGCGATTCGAAGGCTTTGGGATCCCCGTGTTGGAGGCGCTGACCGCTGGCGTACCAACCGCCTGTTCTGACATACCGCCGTTGCGCGAAATCGCAGGCGACTGCGCGCGCTACTTCGACCCGAACGACGATCGCGCGATGGCAGCTGCCCTCGAAAACGTGACTCAGGACGAAGCGCTGCGCCATCATCTGATTCGAGCCGGACGCGACCGCTCCTCAATGTTTACTTGGGACAAAGGCGCTCGGCGCTTGCGCGACGTTTTCGAGAGAGTCGCCGCGAGGGAAGCGTGATGGACTCGTGACGCGCTCCCTACTGGACGAGACCGATAGGCTGCTGGCACGCGTGATCCCACGGCCGCTACGCGTTCCGTTGCATTTTACCGCGTTGCGTCTCGCGAAACGCGGCGAGCAAGCGATGTTAGCGCGTATCAGCGAAATCTGTCCAGCGACCGGCCGCGCTCTCGACGTCGGCGCCAACCACGGATTGTATACCTTCGCGCTGGCCCGCCTCGCGGAGCGTGTCGATGCCTTCGAGCCTCAGGAAGAGTGCGTACGAAATCTGCGCGCCTTCGGCAAGGTGTTCGCGCCCAACCTCAAGGTTCATAATGTCGCGCTTTCCGACTCAATGGGAACGGTAGAGCTCAACGTGCCCTGGTTCGAGGGCCGCCTCGGGCGGGCGACGCTCTCAGGGCAAGCAAGCATCGACGTTCGCTCGGATCGCTCCGAGACCGTCACGGTATCCGCCAAGCGCATCGACGATTTTCGTTTTTCTGACGTTGGGTTCGTCAAGATCGATGTCGAGGGGCACGAAGACCGGGTGATCGCGGGTGCCACCGAAACATTGCAACGCTGCCGCCCGATCCTTCTCGTCGAGGTCGAACAGCGTCATCTAGCCTCGAGGCGAATCGAAGACGTGTTCGCTCGCGTGGAAAACCTCCGTTATCGCGGCAGCTTCTATCGGCGTGGAGTTCTTAGCGACCTCGACGAGTTCGATGTGAAAAGGGACCAGGCGGCTTTCCTCGACGACGCCGACGCGGTGTTCGACGAACGCTACATAAACATGTTTATTTTTCGCCCGGGGTGAGCTCTTGATGCAGATGATATGTAAAATGAACCGTCGCCACCGCGATCCAATCCCAAGTCTCCGCGCCGCAGCTTCAGCCGCTTCCCAAGAACTCAGTAAGCGACGCTCATCCTGTGACTCGAGTGGGCGCCGCCTTGGCGCTCAGGGCGTGCCAAATCTCGCGGAGGAATGAGGCCGCGTCCATGACGAGCCCGATCGTCTGTGTTCCGCGGTCGGTCAGCTTGGTCACGCTGGCCGGGTTGATGTCGACGCAGATCGTCTTGCAGCTCGCCGGGAGCAGGTTGCCGACGGCGATCGAGTGCAGCAGCGTGCAAACCATCAGCGCCATGCCGATCTCGGGGACATAGCGCCGCATCGCACGCTGCGCCTCGACCACGTCGGTGATCACGTCGGGTAGGGGGCCGTCGTCTCGGATCGATCCCGCGAGCACGACCGGCATTCCCTTGCGGTACGCTTCGTACATGATGCCGCCACGCAGAACGGAGGCCTCGATCGCCGGGCCGATCCCGCCCAGGGCGCGGATGCGGTTGACCGTTCGCAGGTGGTGGACGTGACCTTCCTCGACCGGAAAAGCGTCGTCCAGGTCGACGCCTAGCGAGGTGCCGAAAAACTGCGACTCGATGTCGTGAACCGCGAGCGCGTTGCCTGCGAAGAGCGCGTCGACGAAATCGTGACGAATGAGCTGCTCGAGGTACTTGCCGGCGCCGGTGTGCACGATCGCGGGGCCGCCGACGAGCAGAACGCGCTTCCCCTGCGCCTTGGTCGCGATCAGCTCGCGCGCGACCTCGGCGATCAGCGATTCCTTCGGCTTCTCGCTCGAGACCGCACTCGACATGAACTCGAAGACTTGTTTGCGCCTGGGCCGCTGTAACGCTTGCACCCGGACGCCGCTGTGACCGACGACGACCGCATCGCCCGCTTTGATGTCGGAAGGGGGCACCGTGCGCGCCGAGCCGTCCTCGACCACGATCGCACAGTCCATCTCCGTCAGCGCCACCTCGACCCACTTGCCGGCAACGCAAACCTCAGTCCCGAGGTTGGTCGTCGCGTAGAAGTTATCGGGTAAAATGCCGTCGCCGGGCGCGGCCTCCATCACGGCGTCGCTGTCGCCCGCAACGACGGCGCCGATATCGCGCAGTTTGTCAAGCAGATCTTCCAGCGCCGCAGCCGACTCCGCCTCGATCCGCAACCGCGCCGTGCTCGATTCGGTCGCGGTTTTTCCCACTGAAAAGTTGTCGATCGTGTAGCGGGCGAATTCGTTGTCCATGATCAGCTCGAGGACGCGCCCGAAGACGCCCGAGTCCAGGATGTGCCCGCGCAGCTCGATTTCCCGGACGAAGGCTCCTTGGCCGTTCATCGAACTCTCCGCCATGTGGGACTGACCTTCGTGCCGACGCCGCTCGGCAACCTGCGCGACGTCACGCTTCGCGCGCTAGAGGTGTTGCGCGCATGCGACCTCATCGTGGCCGAGGATACGCGCGTGACGCGTCGCCTGCTGAGCGCGTACGGCATCGCGGGCAAGACGCTTTGGAGCTACCGCGAGCAGAACGCCGCGGCCGTGACGCCTGCGATTTTGGAGCGCGCCGCAGGCTCTTCCGTAGCGGTCGTCAGCGACGCCGGCACGCCTGGCATCTCCGACCCCGGCCGCGACCTTATCCGCGCCGCGCGTGCCGCGGGCGTCGCCGTCGACGTCCTGCCGGGTCCGGTAGCATTCGTGTGTGCGGCCGTCCTTTCGGGGTTCGAACTCGAGGGGCTCGTCTTCGGTGGATTCGTACCGCGCACGGCCGGCGCACGTGAGGCCATTTTACGCACGGCGTTGGGACGCAGCGCCGCAAGCGCTTTCTACGAATCGCCGCGCAGAATCTTAACAACCCTCGAGGTGCTTCAAAAGCTCGCGCCGAATGCGCACCTCTTCCTGGCTCGCGAGTTGACGAAGCTGCACGAGCAGCAGATTCTGGGGACGCCCGAAAACGTGCGATGTGCACTCGAGCAGCCCGTGCGTGGCGAGATCGTGCTGGTCATCGAAGGAAGTGCCCTGGAACGCGAGCACCTAGGGACCGTCGATCTTGAGGCGCGCGTCGATGCTCTGCTCGAAGCCGGCCTTTCCGTCGCGGGTGTTGCCAAGCGGCTCGCCAACGAGGGCGCGGGCGAGCGAGCCGAAGTTTACGCGCTAGCCGCGGCGCGTAAGCGCGCGCGCGGCGCAAGCGAGCGCTGAGCGCACCACCACAGCGCGAGCAATCCGAACCACGTCGGCAGCTTCGTCAGCACGATTTCGAGCGGCGTGCGACCGTCGCGGTTGCCCATCGTCGCGATCCACGCGTTCCACGGCGCTTGCGCAAGCGCGTTCGGATCCGAGACGCGCGCCAAGAACGGAGCAGGATTGATGAAGTGGTTGTGCGAGAACAAAAAACCGAAGGCCGGAAGCTCGGTCAACGATTGCCACGGGACGGCGAGGCAGCAGATCGCGGCGAGGAGCATCGCACGCGAGCGAGGCACGTGCCGAAGGAGCAGAAACGCAAGCGGGATCGCCGCCGCCATCTGATGGACGTGCACGTATGGGCCACCGACGAGCGCGAGCGCGGGAGGCGTCAGCGCGATAAAGGCTTCATCGCCGTACGCGCGCGCGAGGCGGTTCGCGAGCACGACGCCGGCGACGACCATCGCAATGTAGGAAAGTGAACCCAGCTCGAGCGCGAAGCCGGGCGCGGCGCCGAGCTGGTGGGTTAGCGCACTCAGACCGTATTGGGCGTCCCATTCGAGGCCTTCGCCGCGCGCTTGCGCCGGGAGTACTTGCGTCACGTATTCGAGCCAGCGTGGCCAGCCGGCCGCGAGCGAGACCGCCGCAAGCCCCACAACCAGGATTGCCAGCAGACGCCGCGAGCGCGGGACGAAAATGCCGAGCGCAATGCAGACTGGCACGGCGAGATGCGGTTCGACCAGCGTGGCGCCGGCGGCGACCGCAGTGAGCCCGTAGCGCCGCGCCCGTAACGCGACCGCCGCAACGCACAGTGCGCAGATGACGAGCGGAACGACCTGCCCGATTAGGACCGAGGCATACCCTTCCGAAAGAATCAGCCCTGCGAAGACGGCGACGAGCGGCTGCGAGCTTAGACGCGCAACGAGCGCGATGCTTCCGCCGGTGGCAGCGGCCAGAAGCACGAGCCAGATCGTGCACGCGGCGCGAAACGAGAAAGGCGAGAGCAGCGTGAAAACAGTCAGCGCATACGGTGGCAGCGGAGCCGGAACGACCAAATTCGGGACCGCCGTCAGGTGCGACTCCGCCAGCGCCGCGCGCTCGCACGAGCGCAGCGGCTCGACGCGGTAGGGGTCGGCGTGCGCCGCAACTGCGCGACCGGCGCAGTAAAACGCCGTGAAGTCGATCGGGTCCGTTAACGGGCCATCGCCGACCTGCGCTTGTGCGGTTCTTACGAAGAACCCGAGCACCAAGACGGCAATTGCGCTCGCGCAAAGCGCGCCCAGCATTCGCTTCACGGCATAGCACCCAAGGCAATCGCTTCCCTGCGCCGCCGTCGCGTTACGTCGCACGAGACAGGAATATCAGTACGAGCAGTCCGCTCCACGCCGAACGTCAATCGAGTAGGCATGCAGCGCCGTGCGGCCGTGGGGACCAGAACGCCCGCAGGTCAGCTGGATTGGCGATCGGTCCCTGGGACGCCGTGCTGCATGAGCTGCCGCGCCAAGTGCGCTGCGCCGGCGAACATATGGCTCTCAAGGTGTCCAGAACCGCGCAACGTCGCGTCATGCCACCGCCATCCCGGCCTGCGCTTCCGCTTTTCGCCCCGATCCTGCCAGCGCGCAAGCATAGCCGGCGATGACGATCAGGCCGAACCAGGTCGGAAACTTGATCGCAAAGCGCTCGCCGTTGGTTCGACGGTCGTCGTAGAAGCCGCCCGAACGAATCATTCGCATCTCGGGGATTTCCGCGATATCGTCGGGCCGGGGCGCTGGAAAGCGAACGGAGGCGGCTGCGTTAGGTGGCGCGATCGCCAGGAGTCTTGCGACCGCCGGCATTTCGGCGATCGTGCCCCACGGAATCGCAAGGCAAACCGTCGCTACGACCAGCGCCGGGCGCGGGCCGTAGCGCACTAAGAGCAAAAGCGCAAGCGGTAGCGCAACGGCGATCTGGTGAATGTGTAGAAAGGTCCCGCCGATCAGCACGAACGCGGGAGCGGCCAAAATCGCGAATGCTGCGTCGGCCGTTTTACGCGCGATGTTGACGCCGGCCCATATCCCGAGCGCCAGCATCGAAGCATAGGAAAGCGACCCGAGCGCGAGCGCCGATCGCTCGCTCAAACCGAGCGCGTACAAGAGTGGCGAAAGCCCATATTGGCCGCCGAATGCGGTGACCTCAGAAGCGGCGTGCAACGGTAGTACGGTCATAAAGTATTGCACGACCGTCGGCGCTCCGACGGCGAGTAGCGACAATGCGGCGAGAACGGCGCCGCCGATCAGCAGTCCGCGGCGCAACCAGGGAAAGGCCACGAAGGCGGCGAGCGCGGCCGGCAGACCCAGGTGCGGCTCGATCATTGCAAAGGTGAGCAGTGCGGCGGCCGGCGCGGCACGCCGTTGACGGACCGCGAGTGCTGCCAGGGACAGCGCGCAGAGCACGGGCGGGACCACCTGCCCGATGACGAGCGAGCCGTAAGCCAGGGCCATGAAGAGCGCTCCGGCAACGACCGCCAAGCGCAGTCCCGTCAGGCGGGCGACCGCAACGATCGTGGCGCAAGCCGCAGCCAGAAGCGACGCGAGCCAAACGATCGTCGCGACGCGGAACGGCATCAGCGCGAACGCCGCAAAGAAGAGCTCGGCGTAGGGCGGATGCGGCGCGGGCAGCACGAGGCCGGCCTTGATGTGCAGACCGGCCTGAGCCGCCGCGCGCAATTCGCACGACTGAATCGGCTCGACCAAGTAGGGGTTGGCGTGCAGTAAGACCGCCGCTCCGGCGCAGTAAAACGCGCGAAAGTCGGTCGGGTTGGTGATCGGACCGTCGCTTCCGGGCCGCACGAACGACGGCCAAGACGTCCAAACGAGGATCGCAAGCGCTCCGAGCGTCGTGACAAGCATGACGGTCGTTAGGGGCGGGCGGTTCAACTCGAACCGCCCGCGTAGGTGCGCAGATCGCCGATAGACGGCCTCCGGAGGAGCCTCATCTTGGGGTTATCGGAGTCGCCGAAGCGGGGCGTTATGCCGAAGGAAGGGCGGCTGCGGGGATTCGGCGACGGCCGGCAAGCGCGGTGAGCCCAGCGATAGTCACCACGCCAAACCAGGTCGGTACCTTGGTGAGAATCATCTCCGCCGTCGTGCGGCGGTCGCCGCCGGCAAAGTTGGAGCGTTCGTCGGCCATCTCGGCGGCCTCGGCGAGATCGCGCTCTGCTGGCCTCGGCTCGGTCGCGAGCGCGAAGGCTCGCGGCGGCGGCGGCGGCGCGGCATTGAAGCGGTGGTTCACCGCTCGCAAGGTCACGAAGAATTCGAGCGGTACGGCGAGGCACACCACGGCCGCAACCGCGAGCAAGCGCTGGCGGCCGCCCGCGATCATCGCCAGCCCCAGCGGAACGGCAACCACCATCTGCGTCACGTGGATAAAGACGCCGCCGATCACGGCAAACGCCGGCGGAACGATCGCGGCGTAGGCGCCATCGTCGAAGCGCCGAACGGCGCAGCCCGCCACAAAGACGCTGCATGCGCACGCGAGCGCGTACGAAAGCTCGCCAAGATCGATCGCCCTTCCGGGCTCGAGCCCGGCAGCCCATAGCCAGGTGCTCAAGCTGAACTGAGTTCCGAGCGCGGTCAACTCGGAGCGCGCGTGCAGCGGAAGCACGCGGCTGACGTATTCGAATGCGGTCGCGGGCGCGACCGTGACGACCGACAAGCCGGCTAACGCGATCGCGCAAACGCCGAGCGGCAGCCGCGCTCGCGGAACGAAGAAAAAGCTTGCAGCTGCAGCCGGCAATGCAACATGCGGCTCGATCATCGCAAGCCCCAACATCGCCGCAGCAAGCTTTGGTCGCTCGAGGCGAAGAGCAAGCCCCGCGGCGCAGAGCGCGCACAGGATCAGCGGGACGACCTGGCCGAGCATGATCGAGGTTATCGCCTCGCTGAGGAAAAGGGTGGCAAGCACCGCCCCGAGCGGTATCCCGGTTAGACGACGCACGAGAAAGGCCGTGACGAACAGCGTTGCGATCCCCAAAAAGAACCAACTCGTGCTAGCGACGAGAAACGGCAGACGGGCCAGCAGCGCGAACGGCGCGAGTGCGTACGGCGGCAACGGTGCCGGTAAGACCGCCCCGGCGCGCATCGGCGTGCCGAACGTGGCCGCCGTCTTTCGTTCGCACGTGCGCAGCGGCTCGGTACGGTAGGGATCGGCGCCTCGATCGATAGCCGCGCCCGCACAATAGAATGCCCGAAAATCAGCCGGATCCCGGATCGGGCCGTTCGAGTGGCGGCACAGGTCGACGAACGCAAGGGCCGCCGGCCACGCAAAGACCGCGACCGCCAAGCCCAATACGGTGAGCCGCGCTGGACGACTTCGCTTCATCGTCAGGATCTTCGGCTCGCAAGCGACCGCAGTTCATCGCGACAGCCTAGCCGCCGCCCGGCGCTGGAGAGCCCGAATTCGGCGTGCGGCCGAGCGCAATGGGCCGGGAAGGACCCGCGAAGCAGCGAACGTAGCGCGACCTCATGGCCGACCGCGCATTCTACGTCACGACGCCGATCTATTACTTAAGCGGCAACCCCCACATCGGGCATGCGTATACGTCGATCGCGGCCGATGTCTTGGCGCGCTTTCACCGCTCGCGCGGCCCAGCTTTTTTCCTTACCGGGACGGACGAACACGGCCAGCACGTCGCCGAGGCGGCGCAGGCGGCCGGCGTCGATCCCCGCACCTGGACGAACTCGCTAGTCGGCAAGTGGAAGGAACTGTGCGCGCGCTTCGACGTCCACTACGACGACTTCATCCGCACGACCGAGCCGCGCCACGTCGAGCAGTGCATCGCGGTCTTCGAGCGGCTCAAGGAAACCGGCGACGTGTACCTCGGCACGTACGAGGGTTGGTATTGCACCAACGACGAGACGTTTTGGCTGGAGTCGAAGCTGGTTGACGGTCGCTGCCCCAATCCCGAGTGCGGCCGTGAGGTGCAGTGGTTATCGGAGGACAACTGGTTCTTCGCCCTCTCGAAGTACCGCGACCGTTTGCTCGCCCATTTTCGCGACGATCCAAGCTTCGTGCGACCCGAGCGCTCCTACAACGAGATGATGGCGACGCTCGAAGCCGGGCTAGAGGATCTCTGCATTTCACGCGCCAACCTGGACTGGGGCGTTCCGCTGCCGGGTGGCGGCGTCATGTACGTCTGGCTGGATGCGCTGTTGAATTACATCACGGCGCTCGGCTGGGAATCGGGCGACGAGCGCTTTAAGACGTTTTGGCCGGCCAACGTGCAGCTCGTCGGCAAGGAGATCGCGCGCTTCCACACGATCATTTGGCCCGCCGTCCTCTGGGCGCTCGGACTCGAATCCCCGAAGTGCGTCTTCGCCCACGGCT
>Ga0302325_10001012_pt1 | contig 73759 bp, 68 predicted proteins | sample Palsa_T0_2_FD_201948 | JGI IMG/M metagenome (GOLD analysis project Ga0302325, IMG submission 201948) | Peat permafrost microbial communities from Stordalen Mire near Abisko, Sweden - Palsa_T0_2 | ecosystem: Environmental > Terrestrial > Soil > Palsa > Peat permafrost | place: Sweden: Abisko...
GATCGGCACGTCTATTGTTGCTGACAGTGGGTCGACACACGAAGAGAAGGTCATGATGAGGATCGTTTTCGTGCATGGGGCGTGCGTGAAGGACGGATCGTGGTGGTGGCACCGAACCGGTGAGCTGCTGGCCGAGCAGGGCCTCGCCAGCAAGGCGCCCGCCCTGCCGAGTTGCGGCGAGACGGGTGAGCCGCCGGATGCGGGAGGACCCGGTCTGGCCGAGGACGTCGCCGCGGTCCGGCACGTCTTGACCGCGAGCGAGGAGCCGACCGTGGTGGTCGCCCACAGCTACGGCGGGATCGTCACCGCGGAGGCAGCGGCGGGCGTCGAGGCCGTGCGCCATCTGCTGCTCGTATCCAGCTACCTGCCCGAGGTCGGGCAGAGCCTCTCCTCGTTCGGCGGGGAGGAGCCCGCCCCGTTCCTCGACATCGACCCCGAGGGCGGCACCTTCACCGTCCGATTGGACGCCTTGGCTGAGACGTTCCTGCAGGACTGCGACCCCGAGATCCAGCGAGAGGCCACGAACAAGACTGCTCGCCAGAGCCTGGCGGTTCTCCAGCAGCCGGTGCGCTCAGCGGCCTGGCAGTATGTGCCTTCGACGTACCTCGTCTGCGCAGAGGACCAGGGCACCCCCGCCGAGTCCCAGCGCGGGTTCGCCGGTCGGGCGGACAGCATCGTGGAGCTCGACGCCGGCCACCACCCCTTCCTCTCCCAGCCCGCCACCGTCCGCGACCTGATCCTCGAGCTGTGACAGCGAGGCCACCTCGTCGGGCCCTTTGGCTGCTCTCAGGCGATCGAGCCGAAGCGCTCGCCAGTTGTAAGGGACGAGTTCTCTCAAGATCGGCGAGACGCCGCGATCGATGGCTTCAAGTCGGGGAAGTATGCTCCCATCCGGCGAGGCTGAGTCGACCCAGATGCAGCCCCGACCCAGCACGTTCCAGGGACCAGCGCCGTCCGGAGGATGGGAGTCGTTATGAGCCAAAGAGATGCCGTGAGGGCCAGGGCGCTGCGTCAGCGCGGGGCCAGACTAATCGTGTTCACGTTGCTGGGTGCCGCCCTGCTAGGGGTCAGCGCGTACGCGCAATCGCCAAAGCCGGTGAAGGTCACGCGCTGCGGCTATGCTGACGCCACCTATGGCAGGAGTGCGCTGTACCCCTGGCACATGTCGTGTGCCGCGGCGCGCCACGTGGTTGCCGCGAGTGACAGTCCCCACGCCCACGTGATTGATTTCGGGCCGGGCTGGGGTGGCGGCGCGGTGCGCATCAACGGCCGCTACTGGGTCTGTACAGGTCAAATGGGCTTCTACAACTGCGGGTATCCGTACCGGCCGCGAAAGGTCGACGGGGAGCAGGGCTACAAGGGGCCGTTCACCAAGGACGTGGAGTATCGGAGGTGCTCCACGCCCGCGGGCTCGGGGTGCGCGAAGACGGTCGAATTCAGTCAGCCCCAGAGCTGACGATTCTGCTCGCCCCCCGGGGGCGGCGTGGCTACCGTCGGCGAAAGCCGCGATCCGGCGTGGGATCGAGCGGACTCGGCGGCAGACCGGGTGGTGGATCCTCGAGGTTGTAGCCCGACGGCGCAATGTCGTTGGGCGCACCGGGATGGAAGAGCGACGCGAGCAGCTGGGCCTGCCCGCGGCCGACGCCGAGCTCGCCCATGCCGCCGTTGTACATCTGGATGCCGGCGGACTCGCAGTGCGCGTACAAGCGGCTGAGCTCCTGCAGACGGCCGACGCGGCAGGGCTTGACGTTGACGATCCCTACCTTGATAGGGGTCGCGCCAATCGACGCGACGCTCGTGATCGGCGCGTCGTACGAGACGCGATCCGCGATCGGCGCGAGCAGCTCGAGCAGCGCAGGGTGGTCGTGCGGGTCCTCGAAGACGACCTCGGTGAACGTGGCCAGCGTGCGTTCGTACATCGCTAGCAGCGCCGCCTCGTCCTCGATCTTGAGGCCGTACTGGCCCTTGAAGTCGATCGTCGCGACACCCGCGACGGCCGCGACGCGGTCCATGATCTCCTGCGTCCACGACGGTGCGACGTCCAGCTTGAAGCCAACCGTAGGATGTTTCGCCCGCCGGTTGGCGACCTTGTCGATGTCCGGTGGATCGCCGAGCCCGAACGAGTTGACGAACCTCACCGGCTGGGGCCTACGGCCGAGGACCTCGGGCAGACTCGTGGCGGACTGCCGCAGCGCGAGATCGAGCGCCGCGGACTCGAACGTCCAGCGCCGCCAGTTGCGCTGCAGCTCGTGCTCGGGCGGCTCGGGCCACATGTCGATCGCATCGACGTGGGTGAGGAAGCCGGCGAGCGTCGCCCACTCGCCGGCCAGCGGGAAGTCGCTCCTCCGCAGGCTCTCCTGGGCATCCCCCATGCCGACCTGCTCGCCGACGCCCTCCTCGCCACGGCCCTGCAGTCGCAGCTGCGTCGTCGAGAAGTCCTCGGGCCCGGTCGGGCCGCTCGGCACAAGCGCCTCGAACGAGGACGACTCAATCGCGATCGGCAGGTCCTTGACGGCGCTCCAGAGGTCGATCATGAGCAGGTCCCGTAGCTCTTGGTGATCGGGTGCATGGGTGACACCCTATGTGGTCGCGGTGAGCGCGTGGACGTACGCCCCTGCGGATGCTGGCGAGCCTAGTTGGACAGCAGTCGGGCGAGCGCTCTCGGCGATGCTCCCCACACTTCAAGAGCCGTGTCGAATCGCTCGCGTAAGCCGGACGCCGCTGAACTGGAGCGCCTCTCTCCCTGCCACTCGGGTTCGAACGCGTTGCTCATGCGCTCGCACCATAACGCCCGCCGGCAGCCGGCGAGGCCGGGGCTGCAGCGTGTACGACCGTGGGCACCCGCTTGGGTCAGCGGCCCGCAACGGATCGCTATCCGGGCGTCCCGACACGCTCTCTTCTTCGGGCGAGGTGCTGTAGTTGCCGTTCATGCACGCCGGGCAGCCAATCCTTGCCGAACGTGGCCGATGGGCCGACCCGCGGGTCGCTGAGAACATCGGCGTCACGCAAGGCGTGCACGTACGCCCGATCCTGGTCGATCCGTGTGTGTACCTGATCAGCTCCGCCGATGGCCCCGTGGCCGGGGACGACGACATCGACGTCGCCCGCCACGCCCTCGAGTAGCCGCAGCGCTGCAAGGTAGTCCTCAATCGGGTCAGCGGTGTCGTTCAAGTCGAGCATCGGAATTAGGACGTCAGAAAGCAGATCGCCGGCGACGAGAACGCCGCGCTCCTCGATCAACAGCGCCGCATGGCCCGGGGCGTGCGCTTGATGCTCGATGATCCGGACTTGAGGGCCAACCCAAGGAATCCGATCAGTTTCGGCGGGCAGGCCGGTAATGAGGCCGAGCAGGTCCAGCGGTACCTGCTCGACGATGTCCGGCGGTATCAGCGCAGCGACGCGGGCCTTCGCACCCGCGTCCGACAGCCGATCTCGGACAGTGGCCGCGCAGCGCGCCGTGCCGTAACGAGGCGCCGCGCCGAGCCGGGCGTACCAGAGCAGGTGATCCCAATGCGGATGCGTAGAAAACCCTGCCACGACGGGCTGGCCCAACTCGCGAAGGTCGTTCGCGAGGCAGGCCATCTCGTGGCCCTGCACCCCAGGGTCGATGAGCAACACGCCAGCCCGGCCTTGCACGACAACGGCGTTGCTCTGGAGGAACTCGCTCTCGTGGATCAGCACACCCTCCGCGACCTGTCTCAGCACGGGGCTCCTTCCGCTTGTCGTTTGCAACCGCTTGGCGGGACCGTATTACCTGGCGGCAGTAGATTGCAAGCACCATGGGCGAAGCGGGTGAGCCGCGGTCGGGGTGCCCGATCAACGCGCGCCATCGAGGCGTTCGGCGATCGCTGGAGCCCGATCGTCCTCCGCGACATGGGCGGCGCCGGTCGTTTGCGTTCTAGTGTTCCGGGCATGGATGTGGCGGAGCGTATCGAGGTGGCTGACGCGCCTGACCGCGATCGCTACGAGCTGTCGATCGACGGCGAGGTGGTTGGCTTCAGCGCCTATCGGGCACGCCCCAGCCTGATCGCGTTCGTCCACACCGAGGTCGATGAGCGCCTCCAGGGTCGCGGACTCGCCGATCGGCTGATCCGGTTCGCTCTGGAAGATGCCCGAACACGGGGTCTCGCGGTGCTGCCGTTCTGTCCGTTCGTCAAAGCATTCATCGAACGTCATCGGGAGTTCGAGGCACTGGTTCCAGACACCTACAGGGAGCAGTTCGGCTTGTGAAGCGCTACGAGGGCGAGCACATTGGAGTGACCTACGACACGGGCGCGGTGCCTTCACGCTCGTGCCGCTGTGGCCGTCAGAGAACGAGCCCTATTGCGACCGCAGCGGGCCGTGTCGGCGATGGGAGTACGAGCCAGGCCGCTGAAGACGACCGCCGCTTTCATCTGTGCCGTTCTCTCGCTTCCGGCGTCCTGGCTGTCGGGGCGTGCGGCTTAGGCTGTGGGACCATCGATGCCGGTCCGATGACTACTCGACCCAGCCCGATGACCTCCATCTCTGTCTGCGGGGCGCACACCGCGATCTCTTGAGACTCGTTGCGCAACGTTCGTCGCAGGAGGACAAAGGCCGCAGCGCCGAGTAGCGCCGGGACCCACAGCGCGATCGCTCGATAGGCAAGCACGGCTGAGGCGGCGGAGGTGATGGACACGCCGTAGAGGACGAAGGTGCCCACCAGGCCGGCGTCGATGCCGCCAATTCCGCCGGGTACGGGAATCAGTCCACCGAGCTCGCCGATCAGGTAGGCGATCCACACGATCGCAAGCGGCGGCGCCGATCCGAATGCGTGAAACGTCGCCCACAGGACCATCAGGTCAAAGACGAGATAGGCGACGAGCCCGGTGATCAGCCAGGCGTTGCCCTCGCGCAGGAGCGCGACCGCGTCATTGACGCCGTCCGCAATCGCCACCAGGGTCTTCAGCAGCGCCCTCGAGCGCCGTGAGGACTCGCCTTCTTCGCTGCGCCGCTGGCGCAGGTGCAGGCCCGCTGCGGCACGCCCCACGAGCAGTGCCCCAACGATCGACAACGCTGCTATGACTGCGGGCAAGAGCGTCAGCACGAGGTTCGTCTCGCCGGGGAGCACCAACGTGGCGAGACCGAGCCCGACGATGACCACGCCAACGACGTTCGGCACGCTTGTCAGGAGGAAGAACGCAACCGTTCGCCGTGCGATCTCGCTCGTCGGCATGCCACCGCGTTTCAGAGCCCAGGCGCCGAGCGCGAGTCCGCCGGCTCCGCCAGTCGGAAACAGCGCGTTCGCTCCGAGCTCGGACATGCCGATCTGGCTGCTCACGCGCCAGGTCATGCGCCTGCAGAAAACCATGCGAAAGACGACAACGTAGCCGAGACCCGAGAGCACCTTCAGTCCCACCCCGAGCAACAGCCACCCGGGCTGTGCGTACGACAGGCGGGCGCGCAGTCCGTCGAGCCCCGGAAGCAGTGCCACGATTGCGACGACTACGAGAACCAACCCGGCTCCGAACAACAAACGCGATCGCAGTCTGCGACCGCTCAACTGCTCGGGAATCTCCAGATCGTCCGCCGCGACCTTCGCCAAAGCAGGCGGAGGAGGAAGCTCCGCCGAGCCGACGGGCTGCCTGGTGCTCATGCCATTCGCGGGTTTTCTGCGAGCGTCGTCACTGCAGGTAGCCCTCCACCGTTCCCTCGTCGCGCACCGAAGCATCGTCGGGGTTCTGATGAAACTCACGGCGAGCGCGGCGCTGGCGCAGCAGGTCCCAGCAACGGTCGAGCTCGACCTCGACGGCCGCGAGGCGCTCGTGCGTCTCGGGCGCCCGAGACTCCTCATTCTGGGCCAGGAGCCTATGCTCCTCTTGCACCAGTCGCTCGATGCTGTTCAGGACACCCTCATCGGTCATGGCCACTCCTTCGTGTGCGGGTCAGGTGTGTGACATCGATCCTAGGCGCCCAATGTAGCCGTCAAAGACCCATCAGGGCGGACCTTCTCGAGCGCCGCGCCGACATGAGCTGCGCCGGCACGGATCAGGACCAGTGGGACCTCTTCACGCGTCGCGGACGATGCGCAGGATCACCGCGCGTGAGGCGTGGCGTATTGCGTCGAGCAGGGCGGCTAGCTCGTTCTCGCGTAGCTCCTCGGCGGCCTCCACCTCGATGACAAGTGGCTGGATCCCTGTACCGGCGTGGGCGATCACGCGGCGAACCTGGCCAGCCTCCTGCTCCAGCGCCTCCGGTGATGGCAGCGATAGCACGACCTTGCCAGCGGCGGACGCCTCGAGGTTTCCCTTGGCGTCAGTCGGGCCGGCCTCGACTACGACCTTGCCGCTTTCCATGCTCGGCAGCGAGTGCGCTTCGAGTTGCCTGCTGACGGCGCCGCCGCGTGGGATCTGGACGATGAGGATCGGCGTGAGGGCCATGCGCCGACCTTAGCGCCAACCGCAACGGAAGCAGCAATCACGCGCGCTGGTCGCGATACGAGCGGCCGCTCGTAGCAATTGACGGGTCTGTGGGCCGGGTGCCTCCGGTCCGATCTCAAGGGACGAGCGGTGAAGGCGGTATCCGCGTGGATCCCGTGACCTGGGGCACGAGCATCGCGACGCGATCGATGTAGCACCATGCCCACTCCTCCCCGGGCTCCAGCGAACGGATCAACAGGTGTCGTGCCGCGTTCGCTCGCAGGGCGCGCCCGATCCGAACTCTAATCGGGCCTGGCTGTCTGTGCATGGGCGCTCTACGGCACCAGCACGATCCGCTCGCCCGGCACCTCCGAACGCAGCCATACTCGCTCCACGTCCGCGAGCGGTGCGGGATTTGGCCTGACACCGATCTCGCCGGCGTCGATTGCCGCCACCAGCGACGACAGCTCGGCGGCGTAGGCAGCGGGCGACACCGCCCCCTGCCGATGCCCTGCAGGCGGAGGTTGGCCGAGCGAAGCACCACCGATGCCAGCTCGAGCGTGGGTCCGGCGATGGCGCCGATCTGGATCCAGTCCAGCGGGCGGCTGCGGTCCGAGCGGGCCGCGAGCAGCGCCCTCATGGCGCGCTGGGCAGGCTCACCCCACAGGTAGTCGATCACGGTGTCCACCTCGGCGGCGGCGTCTGCAAGCGCCCTCGCGGTCGCGTCGTCGTCGTCGGTGAGCCGTACGACCGCGTCGGTGCCGAGGGAGCCGAGCGCCGCCAGGCGGTCGGGGTCACGCCCGGCTCCGACCACGCGTCCGGCGCCGAGTCGCCTTGCGACCTGCACGGCCATCGTGCCGGCGTTACCCGTGGCGCCGAGGACAAGGACGCTCTGGCCGGCCTGAATCGGAACCCGGCGGCGCAATGCCACCCACGATGACATCGCCGGGTTCATGGCGGCCGCGATCTTGGCCGCGTCCACGCCCTCCGGCAGCTCGACCGAGCGGCGCAGGTCGACGAGCGCTCGCTCGGCCATCGTGCCGATGACGTCGTCGCCGGCGAGGAAGTAGATCCGCCTGCCGTCCTCCCGGCGGCCGACGCCGTCGATCCCGGGGATCATCGGCAGCGTGCCGCTGCTGGTGTAGTGGGCCCCCCGCGCCCCGGTTCGGACCCGCGGGTGAAGGCCGACAGCCAGGACGTCAACCACGATTTGCTCGGCGCCGCCGGGTTCGGGAGCCTCGAACGGCATGTAATGCGGCGGCTCGCCTAACTTTGTGACCACGGCTGCGTTCATCTTCTCCATCTGGGCCTCCTGAGCATCGTCCGTGCCGGTTTGGCTGGGGGGCTCCTCGTTGCGGATGCATCCGCCTTCTCGTGAGTACCGATCAACGTCAGTGGTAGCGGTCGAAGTCGGAGGGCCAGGGCAGCGGGAACAACTGCCGGTAGGGCCGGGCGTCCGCGATCACCTTGGCGAAGGACGGCCGGTGCGCCAGCGCCCGGTAGTAGCGCGTCAGCTGCGGGCGGGTGTCCTCACTCCATGGGTGAATCGCCAGAGCGTAGAACAGGCCCGGCGCGGCAGCACAGTCGGCGATCGTGAACGTATCGCCGGCCAGGAACTCGTGCTGGGTGAGCTGGGCCTCGAGCATGCCGTAGACCATGTCGAGCCGCCCGCGCGCATGGGCGACGGCGCGCTCGTCGAAGCGCTCCTCGATCGTGTCGAAAACGATCGCCTGGACAGCGTCGGAGATGTACTGGTCGCAGAGGCGGTCCCACTTGCGCGCTTCCAGCGACGGCACCAGCTGTGCGCCGGCGACGTGCTCGATGATGATCGAGGTCTCGCCGATGATCTCCTCGCCGTCGCGCAGCACCGGGATCGAGGCCGGCGGCCACAGCTCGGCCAGCTCTGCACGGTCGAAGTCACGCTGCTCCTCGAGGACGTCGTAGGCCACGCCCAGCTCGCCCAGTGCGACCAGAACCTTCTGGCAGTACAGCGCGAAGGGGTGCTCGTAGAGCGTAAGCATCGGTCAGCCCTCCTCCCCGCCGCCGTGCATCAACGCGCGGATCTCCATGCCCCAGTGCTGGGCGTCCGGCCAGCGCGCGGCTATCTCCTCGGCGCGTTCCGGGGTGGCGACCTCGACGATGCAGTAGCCGGCAAGCGCCTCCTTGGCCTCCAGAAACGGCCCGTCGGTGACCGTGACAACGCCGTCGCGCACGCGCGTGGACCGCGCCCGCGAGGCGTCGGCCAGGCCCTCGCCCCCGACCCACTCGCCGGTCCCGGACAGCTCCGCGACGATGTCGCCTGCGGCGTGCATGAAGATGTCCTTGTCCTCCTGGGAGAGCCCATTCCAGGCTTCTGTGTTCTGGTAGATCAGCAGGATGTAGCGCATCGAGATGCTCCTCTTGGTCGTGTCGTTCTTGTGTCGTTCACCCAGTGGTCGGAGCCGTAGTCGGATTATCGACATCGGCGCGTAGCCGTTCGGCTCGGGCACGCAGGTAGCGCTGCTCGGGGATGCTCGTCGTACGGCGGGCGGCATCCTCATACTCGGCCACCGCGGCCTGCGTGTCGCCCGCCATTTCGTGCAGATGGGCGCGGACCGACGCGAGCCGGTGCTGTGAGGCGAGGCGTGGCTCGCCGGACAGCGCCTCGAGGCCGGCCAGCCCGGCGCGCGGGCCGTCGACCATCGCGACCGCGACGGCCCGGTTGAGCGTGACGACCGGGCTCGGCGACAGCGCATGCAGCAGGTCGTAGAGCTCGAGAACCTGCCGCCAGTCGGTATCGGCAGCGCTCGGAGCCTCGGCGTGGACGGCAGCAATCGCCGCCTGCAGCTGGTAGGGGCCAAGCGGGGCGCGTGAAAGCGTCTCCTGGATCAGCTGCACCCCCTCCTCCAGCAGCGCGCCGTCCCAGCCGAGGCGATCCTGCTCCGCCAGCGGGATGAGCGTGCCATCCAGGCTCTCGCGCGCACGGCTGCGCGCCTCGGTCAGCAGCATCAGCGCCAGCAGCCCCGCGACCTCGCCGTCTCCGGGCAGCAGCGCATGCGCCATACGCGTCAGGCGGATCGCCTCGCGCGCGAGCTCACGGCGTTGCAGCCGCTCGCCGGACGTCGCCGTGTAGCCCTCGTTGAACATCAGGTAGAGCACGTGCAGCACGACGCCAAGGCGCGCGGCGCGCTCATCGTCAGGCGGAAGCGCGAAGCGGCCACCGGCGTCGGCAATCGTTGCCTTCGCGCGGCCGATGCGCTGGGCCATGGTGGCCTCCGGCACGAGGAACGCGGCGGCAATCTCGGCGCTCGTCAGACCGCATACCGCCCGCAATGTCAGCGCCAGCTGCGACGGCGGCGAGAGCGCAGGGTGGCAGCACAGGAACAGCAGGGTCAGCGCGTCGTCCTCGTCGCGGACGTCGGCGCCGGGCGTTGGCTCCTGGGCCAACGCCACCTCCTCGCGCCGGGTCCGCGACGCCTCGGCACGTAGCGCGTCGATCAACCGCCGGGTGGCGACCGCGACCAGCCAACCACGCGGATTCACCGGTACGCCCTCAACCGGCCACTGCCGCGCGGCCGCGATCAGCGCCTCCTGGGTGGCATCCTCGGCGAGGTCGAAGCGCCCGTGGCGCCGGGCGAGGGCGGCTAGGACCCGGGGTGCGAGCTCCCGCAGGAGCCGTTCGCTCACAGGGCCCTTCGCGTCAATACCTGATAAACGGCCGTTTCACCCGTCTCAAAGCCGCGGCGCGCGGCACGGAGATACAGCCGCCAGATGCGTGTTCGCTGCTCGCCAGCCAGCGTCGTGGCGGCATCAAGATGCTCGTCGAGCCGCTGGCTCCAATGACGCAGGGTGATCGCGTAGTCCTCCCTGAACTCCTCCACATGCTGGCTCTCGAAGCCGCCGCGCTCGAGCGCGAGCTGGATGCGTGACAGCGGCAGGGGCTCGCCGTCGGGGAACACGTAGCGAGTGGAGAAGATGTCATCGAGCGGTTTGTGGTCGGGGTCGAGGGCCGCGATTGCGTGGTTGAGGAGCAGCCCGTCTGGACGTAACAGCGCGTATAGAGACCGTGCGTAGAGGTCGATCTGGCGCTCGCCGACGTGCTCGGCCATACCGACGCTGGCGATCGCATCGAAGGAAGTGTGTGGCAGCTGGCGGTAGTCCGCTACGCGTATGTCCACCCGATCCTCGACTCCGGCCTCGGCCACCCGCTTGCGTGCGAGCTCGGCCTGCGGCCGAGAGAGCGTGACGCCTGTGACGCTCACGCCATAGTTCTGGGCCGCATGAATCGCGAAGCTGCCCCAGCCGCAGCCGACGTCGAGCACGCGCATCCCGGGCGCCAGCCCGAGCTTGCCGGCCACCAGCTCGAGTTTTGTGTGCTGGGCTTCCTCGAGGGTCTGCGCGCCGCGCGAGAAGATCGCGCAGCTGTAGGTCATCGACTCGTCCAGGAACAGGGCGAAGAAGTCGTTGCCAACGTCGTAGTGGTAGCGGACCGCCGCCGCGTCGCGCTCGATGCTGTGGAGGCGCCCACGGAGGATCAGCTCAAGAGTCGGACGGTGCGGAAACCCACCCGGCGCTGCCGCAGCCATGACGGCCAAGCCCAGACGTACGCGCTCGGCGTTGCTCAGCGTCGGTGGCTCCCACTCGTCGACCACGATGAGCGCCGCATCGAGATCGTCCACCGCCAGCGAACCATCTGTGTAGGCGCGACCGAGACCCAGCGATCCGGGAGCTCGCAGGAAGTGCGCGAGCGCCGAGGGTGCTCGCACCAGGAACGTCGGGGCGTCGGGCGCAGTCGCCCCGACGATCCCTCCGTCCCAGAAGCGCACATGGAAGGGCCGTGCGGGGAACAGACGTCGAAGCTCTCCACAGAGAGGGCCGCTTGCTTGAATCAGTGCCATAGGACTGGCTCACTCCTCCGCGCCGCCGCGGAGGACGACATGGTCGCCGCTCGAGGTAATCGTGATCGGATGGTCGAGACCGGGGATCTTGATGTCACGTGACATGCTGGGCTCCTCTGCTCATTTGGCAAGGCCGGGCGGACAGGCGCAACCTCACAGTGTTGCGGGTATGCCGATCTGGCGGCCGCAGCTAGAGTGCGCACCTGTGGCGCCGGCCTGTCGATTTCGCGCCTCGCCGTTCGTCGTAACACGACCGCATATACCGGGTCGATGTGACCCACGACTTCAGGAGTGACCATGACCGGCTCTTGCACCCAGGGAATCAAGATCGTGCTGCATCCCGTGTCCGACCTGGAGGCTGCCAGTGCCGTATACACGGCCCTGCTTGGCTTCCCGCCGCAGGCCGACTCCTCCTACTACGTCGGCTTCGACACCGAGGGCCAGCACATCGGGCTGGTGCCGAAGGGTGGGCCGCAGGAGATGACCTCGCCGGTGGCCTACTGGCAGGTGCCGGACATCGAGGCAAAGCTGGCCGAGGTGACCGCCGCGGGCGCCACCGTGAAGGAGCCCGCGCACGAGGTCGGTCCCGGCCGAACCGTGGCCACCTTCACCGACGCCGACGGCAACGTCCTTGGGCTGGTTCAGGACCGCTGAGCGGTTCCGCCCGGCAGATGGAGGCAGATAAGGGCATGGCCACGAGGACGAAGACGCGCTCGCCCGCGCCGCACGACGCGGACAGCCACGATCTGATCCGCGTGCATGGCGCGCGTGTCAACAACCTCAAGGACATCAGCGTAGAGATCCCGAAGCGCCGGCTGACGGTATTCACCGGCGTCTCCGGATCGGGCAAGAGCTCGCTGGTGTTCGGCACGATCGCCGCAGAGTCTCAGAGGCTGATCAACGAGACCTACAGCGCCTTCGTGCAGGGCTTCATGCCGACGCTGGCGCGCCCCGATGTCGACGTACTGGAGGGGCTGACAACCGCGATTATCGTCGACCAGGAGCGGATGGGCGCCGACGCCCGCTCCACGGTCGGCACCGCCACCGATTCGGGCGCGATGCTGCGTATCCTCTTCAGCCGACTCGGCAAGCCGCACATCGGCTCGCCCCAGGCGTTCTCCTTCAACGTCGCCTCCATCTCGGGCGCCGGCGCGGTCACCCTCGAGCGCGGCGGCCGCACGACAAAAGAGAGGCGCAGCTTCAGCATCCTCGGCGGCATGTGTCCGCGCTGCGAGGGCCGGGGCTCTGTGAACGACATCGACCTCACGCAGCTCTACGACGATGACAAGTCACTGAACGAGGGGGCACTGACGATCCCCGGTTACAGCATGGATGGCTGGTACGGGCGCATCTTCACCGGCTGCGGCTTCTTCGATCCGGACAAGCCGATCAGGAAGTTCACCAAGAAAGAGCTGGGCGACCTGCTCTACAAGGACCCGACCAAGATCAAGGTCGACGGCGTCAACCTGACCTACGAGGGCCTGATCCCGCGGATCCAGAAGTCGATGCTCTCCAAGGACCTCGACGCCCTACAGCCGCACGTTCGCGCGTTTGTGGAGCGGGCGGTCACTTTCACCACCTGTCCCGAGTGCGACGGGACGCGGCTCGGCGCGGAGGCCCGATCGTCGAAGATCAAGGCGATCAACATCGCTGACGCCTGCGCGATGCAGATCAGCGACCTCGCCGCGTGGGTGGGCGAACTCGAAGAGCGGTCGGTCGCGCCGCTCCTGCAGGCACTTGGGGCGACCCTCGACTCGTTCGTGGACATCGGGCTGGGCTACCTCTCCCTCGACCGGCCGTCGGGCACGCTCTCGGGCGGAGAGGCACAGCGCGTGAAGATGATCCGTCACCTCGGGTCCTCGCTCACCGACGTCACCTACGTCTTCGACGAGCCGACGACCGGGCTGCACCCCCACGACATCCAGCGGATGAACGAGCTGCTGCTGGCGCTGCGCGAGAAGGGCAACACCGTGCTGGTCGTGGAGCACAAGCCGGAGGCGATCGCGATCGCCGAGCACGTCATCGACCTCGGCCCCGGCGCCGGCAGCGAGGGCGGTGAGGTGGTCTTCGAGGGCACTGTCGAGGGGTTGCGCGCCAGCGGCACGATCACCGGGCGCCACCTGGACGATCGCGCCGCCCTGAAGCCATCGGTGCGGACGCCATCAGGAGTGTTGGAGGTGCGCGGCGCCAGCACCCACAACCTGAAGGATGTCGAAGTCGACATACCGCTCGGCGTGCTGATCCTCGTTACGGGTGTGGCAGGCTCGGGCAAGAGTTCGCTGATCCAAGGCTCGGTGTCCGGACGGGACGGGGTCGTCTCGGTCGACCAGGCAGCGATCAAGGGCTCGCGGCGTAGCAACCCGGCGACGTACACGGGACTGCTCGACCCGATCCGCAAGGCGTTCGCGAAGGAGAACGGCGTGAAGCCAGCGCTGTTCAGCGCCAACTCCGAGGGCGCCTGCCCCAACTGCAACGGCGCCGGGGTCATCTACACCGACCTGGCGATGATGGCCGGTGTCGCCGCCCCCTGCGAGGTGTGCGAGGGGAAGCGCTTTGAGGCCGAGGTGCTCGAGTACAAGTTCGCCGGCAAGAACATCGGCGAGGTACTCGCCATGCCGGTGCTGGCGGCGAGAGAGTTCTTCTCCTCCGGCGAGGGCATGAACGCTCCCGCACACAAGATCCTGACCCGGCTCGCCGATGTCGGGCTAGGCTACCTCAGCCTCGGCCAGCCGCTGCCCACGCTGTCCGGCGGCGAGCGACAGCGGCTCAAGCTGGCCACGCAGATGGCCGAGAAGGGCGATGTCTATGTCCTCGACGAGCCGACCACCGGCCTGCACCTTGCCGATGTCGAGCAGCTGCTCGGCCTGCTCGACCGGCTCGTAGACTCGGGCAAGTCGGTGATCGTCATCGAGCACCACCAGGCGGTCATGGCGCACGCCGACTGGATCATCGACCTCGGCCCCGGTGCCGGCCACGACGGCGGTGAGATCGTCTTCGAGGGCACGCCCACCGAGCTCGTCGCCGCTCGCTCGACCCTCACCGGCGAGCACCTCGCTGCGTACGTCGGTAGCTGATCGAGGCCCATCGGCCGTCCGGGCTCGTCGATGATTGGATGAGCCCGGACGGAGCTTTTGCCCGGCCGGAGCTTTTGCTCGCGCCGAGGCCGGCTGGCTCGGCGCGGCTGGATCGATCAAGTCGCAGCGACACCTGTCCGCTGGAAGTAGTGCCCCTCGTCGAGGTCCGCGACGAGTCCGGGCTGCGTCGGCTGCCACCCGAGCAGCTCGCGCGTCAGCGCGCTGGATGCCGGGCTGTCGAGTCCGAGGAAACCTGCGAGCCACGTGAAGTGCTCGCCCGCGTCCTCGGGCGAGATCGACACAACCGGGACGTCGAGGTGCCGGCCGATCACCTCGGCGATATCGCGGATCGCGACGCCTTCCTCGGTGAGCCCGTGCAGCGTCGAGCCCGCCGGCGCCCGTTCCAGCGCGAGGCGGAACAGGTGAGCGGAGTCGAGTCGGTGCACAGCAGTCCAGCGGTTGGTCCCGTCGCCGATGTAGCCGGAGATGCCCTTCTCGCGGGCGATGCCGACGAGCGTGGCCATGAAGCCGTTGTCGCCGTCGCCGTGGTTGGTCGGCGCGAGGCGCACGATCGACGAGCGCACGCCGCGGGAAGCGAGCGACAGCGTCAGCTCGGCGGTTTCCCACCGCGTCAGTGGACCGCTCCCCCACGCAGCGGCAGGGCTGGTGCCGTGCCCGTCCTGCTCCGTCGCCACGCGCCCCGGTGCGACCCCGAGGATTCCCGAGGCGATGACGAACGGCTTCTCGGAGCCCGCCAGCGCCTCGCCGAAGCTCTCGACGGCCCGGCGATCGGCGTCGGCGGCACCCTGGAAGTCCCCCGAGAAGGCTAGCTCGTGCTTGAACGCGAGATGGATCACGCCATCAGAGGCGGCGGCCGCGGCCTGCAGTTGGTCGAGGTCATCGATGGTGCCGCGGAGCACCTCTGCCCCGGCGGTGGTGAGGGCAGCGGCTGATGTCTCCGAGCGGGCGAGCCCGACGACCCGATGGCCGGCGTCGAGCAGCTCGGGAATGACGGCGGAGCCGATCCAGCCGGACGCGCCGGTGACGAATATGCGCATGGGTAACCTCCAAGTAACGATTGATGACAGCGACTGCCATCACCATAGCATTTGATGTCAGTCGCTGACGTAAGGTAGGATCTGGGCATGGGTCGCTGGCAGCCAGACGCACGCGGCCGGCTCATGCAGGCCGCCTTCGCGCTCTACGGCGAGCGCGGGTTCGAGCAGACGACTGTGGCCGAGATCGCCGAGCGGGCGGGACTGACGGAGCGAACGTTCTTCCGGCACTTCGCCGACAAGCGCGAGGTTCTGTTCGCGGGCGCGGAGGCGCTGCAAGAAGTGCTCGTCAGCACGGTTGCCGAGGCGCCCGGGTCACTCGCGCCGATCGACGCGGCGGCCGCTGGGCTTGAGGCCGCCGGCGCCTTCATCCAGGAGGGCGGCGATCTGGCGAGACAGCGACAGGCCATCATCGCGTCGAGCGCCGAGCTTCAAGAGCGCGAGCTGATCAAGCTCGCATCGCTTGCCGCCGCGCTCGCCGAGGCATTGCGCGAGCGGGGCGTCGAGGACCCGGCCGCGAGCTTGACCGCCGAGGCAGGGATCGCGGTGTTCAAGGTCGCGTTCGAGCGCTATGTCGAGGAGAGCAATCAGCGGGACCTGCCGCGGCTCATCCGGGAGTCGCTCGAGCAGCTGAAAGCCGTTGCCGCGGGCCGAATCGTCGGTTAGCCCTACGGCAGATGACGCACGAAGTCGGCGACAGGTGCCCGTTCGGGCACATGCTGCTCCTGGCGAGGGTGGCCGAGGTGGAGTAGCCCAATCGGGGTCTCCGGGGCGTCGAGCTCGAGCACCTCCCGACCGGCAGGCGAGTCGAGCAGCGGCAAGGTCCGCCAATAGCCGGCGAGCCCCGCCCCATGGGCGGCGAGCAGCACCAGGTAGGCGGCGATCGCGCTTGCGAGGAGATCCTCCGTCTGCTGAGCGCTGTCGCCTTGTCTGTAGACGGAGGCAACCACAAGCGTGGGCGCGCGATCGAGCTTGCCGGCCGAGCCGGAGGCGGCGCTCTCGGCGATCTCCTTGAGCCGCCCAACGGTGCTGGGGCCAAGCACCCGAAAGCGCCATGGGTTGGTGAGGTGGTGATTCGGAGCCCAGCGGGCCAACTCAAACAGCTGTTGCAACAACTCCGGCGCCACCGGCTCTGGGGCGAACACCTTGTGGGTGCGCCTGGTTCGGATTGCGCGCTCGAGCTCCATACTCAGCGAACGTGCCCGATCTCGATGAGGCGGAAAGGCGTTCTCACATCCGTGGACGTCGCATACGCCGGTTACTGGGAGCCCGGGATCTGGCTTTCCAAGACCTTCTCGGCGAAGTGGAGCATGCCGAGCGTGACCCACGGGAGCTGTCCAGCGCGAACGCGTAGGCCGACCTCGCCGTTGGGTCGCACGACCTCGACGATCGTGACGACGCGGCCGATCTGGTAGTCGTCACCATAGTCCGCTTCGATCTGATCCATCTCGTCGGCCACTTCCTGCATGAGCTTGGTCCTCGGGTCGGGCTGCTCATCCTCGCTGCCTGCATCTCCGCGTCCTGCGCTGGCCATCACGACCTCCGGTTCAACGACAAGGGCGGACCATCCTAGACAAAGGCAGCGACACCTCCACGCGATGCGCAGCGACACCTCCAGGCGATGCCCGATCCCCAGCTCCGCGCCATTGGGATTCCTTGCCAGATTGTGTCGGTTGCCATAACGCTCGACCTGTCCACCACCAACGCCCACCTGCGCAATCCCGAGCGAAGCTGATAAAGATGGGCCCACCCCACGATGCGCTCCCCTCCCCCTCCCTCATGACCCAAGAGCTGTGGACCGCGGTGGATCGCTACATCTGCGATCGCCTGATTCCCGAGGACGCAACGCTCGACGCCGCCGTCGCCGCCTGCGAGGCCGCCGGCCTGCCGCCGATCGCGGTCACCCCGGCGCAGGGCAAGCTGCTGGAACTGCTGGTGCGCATTCACGGCGCTCGCCGCATCCTCGAGCTCGGCACGCTCGGCGGCTACAGCACGATCTGGCTGGCACGCGGGCTGCCGGCGGGCGGGAGCATCGTGACGCTCGAGCTCGACCACCGCCACGCCGCGGTGGCGACCACCAACCTGGAGCAGGCCGGCGTGGCGGAGATGGTGCAGCTGCGCGTCGGCGCGGCACTGCAAACGCTGCCCGAACTGCACGCCGAAGGCGCCGGGCCATTCGACCTGATCTTCATCGACGCCGACAAGCGCAACTACCCGGGGTATCTGGAGTGGTCGCTGAAGCTCTCCCGCCCGGGGAGCGTGATCATCGGCGACAACGTCGTGCGCGGTGGCGTGATCCTCGAGCCCGACGGCTACGACCCGCGCCTCGGCGAGGGGGGCGTGCAGGAGATGCGCCGCTTCTACGACCTGCTCGCCGCCGAGCCCCGGGTCAGCGCGACCGTCGTCCAGACGGTGGGCGAAAAGGGCCACGACGGCTTCGCCCTCGCGCTGGTAGGCGACGGCGCAGAGGCCGAGTCCCCCTGACCGGCGAGGACGGAGATGCGGATCCCGCCGCGGCTCGCGGACAGGCAAAGGGCTCCGCTGCGACTGCTGATCGCCCCGGTCGGGCCGATCGTGGCGTGGGTGGAACGCCTCGCGGCAATCCAAGCGGTCGATCGCGGGGTGGCGCTGGGAGCGCTCGCGTTCAGCTCGCTCTTTCCGCTGCTGATCGTCTATAGCGCGGTGGCACCGGCGATCGCCTCGCGCGACTTCGCCGAAGGGATCGTCAAGCGCCTCTCCCTCTCGGGCACGGCCGCGCAGAGCGTGCGCGAAGTGTTCGCCCCCTCCTCGATCGTCGCCCACAGCGTGACCGTGATCGGCGTCGCGCTCGTGCTGTTCTCGGCGCTCTCGCTCGCGCGTGCGCTGCAGCGGCTGTACGAGCTCTCCTACGAGTTGCCCGCCGCCGGCATTCGTGGCACTCCGTGGCACCTGATGTGGATCGCGCTGATCCCCATCTACATCGGTTTGCGACCGTTGGTGGCGGATGTCGCCGGCGGCTGGTGGCACGTGGCCGGATCGCTGCTGCTCGGAGTGGTGGCGTGGCTGGCCACGCCGTATGTGCTGCTGGGGCGGCGACTGCACTGGCGGGAGCTGCTCCCGGGCGCCATGCTTGCCGCGGTCGGGATGACCGCGCTGATGGGCTTCTCGGTGGTGTATCTCCCCCACTCCATCAGCGCCTCCGCCAAGCAGTTCGGCACGATCGGCATCGCCTTCGCGCTGCTCAGCTGGCTGGTGCTGGCCGGCTTCGTGCTCGTCGGCAGCGCCGCCGGCGGGGCCGTTGCGCGGGGGCTGCTGCAGTCTCATTCCACGGAGGCGAGCGGCTGAGGCGACTACCCCCCGCCCCGCTCGTCGTCGCGGCGGTAGCCGACGCGCGCTGAGATGCGATCCGCGGTGGCGATCAGATGCTCCACCAGCTGCTCCAGGGAGATCATCGAGCTGTGCGCCTGCATGCCCACGGCGGCGATCGTCTCGCGCGTCTCCGTGCGCACCGGCGCTGCGATCTCGTACAGCCCGGGCGCCAGCTCCTCCTCGCTGAGGACCAGTGCCTCGCCGCGGATCCGCGCCAGCTCGCCGCGCAGCGCGGTCTTGTTGGTGATCGTGCGGGGTCCCCACTGCTCGAGCGTCAGCTCGGCGATCATCCGGCGCCGCTCGGCGTCTGGCAGGCTCGCCAGCAGCAGCTTGCCGATCGCGCAGCAGTACGGCGGCAGGCGCGAGCCGGCACCGAGGTCGAGGTCGATCAGATGCTGTCCCCGGCGCGCCGCCCGGATGCGCTCGAGGTACAGAAGCTCGGACCCGTCGAGCATCCCGATCGCAAGCGTGTAGGGGGCGCGCCTGCCCAGCTCCCGCAGCGGCGCCCGCGCGTGCTCGTGCAGGCTGCTCGAGCCCAGCGCCGACATCCCCAGCTCGGTCACCGTCAGCCCCAGGCGGTACTTGCGGCGCGCGCCCTGCACCAGATGGCCCAGGGCGGTGAGCGTGAGCACGTAGCGGTGGGTGGTGCTGCGGCTCATCCCGAGCTCGTCGGCGAGGTCGGCGATCCCCCACACCGGGCGCTCCGGGGTGAAGCACTCGAGGATCGCAAGACCCCGCTCCAGCGACTGCGAGTAGCGCGGCTCGCGCAGGTGGGGCACCGGCTCGCGCCACCCCGCCTCCGGTCCTGCGATCGGCGCTGCCGGGGGCCTGCTCACCCGCGGCATCTGCTCCTCCGACGGGTCTCCACGGTGTGCGGCGATGGGCCGCGGTTGGCGCAGGCCCACATTGGGTGCGGCGACTGGCAGCGGCAGGTGTAGGCGCTCATCGGCTTGGCCTCGGCTGCGGCATCCCAGCGCGGCGATAGCGGCGCGAGCGTGGGTCCTGCTGGAGCAGCCCGACCGCCAGCAGCGTGTGCGCGTAGCGATGGGTCGTCGAGGTCGGCAGGTCGAGCTCCGCGGCGACTTCCTTGACGCCGCGATCGCTCCCGTCGGCGGGAAACGAGATCAACACGACCAGCCCGAAAAGCAGTGAGCGCGAGACGGTGCGGTCGTCGATCAGCGACGAGGCGGTGAGCTCCCCCGGCGCCGCCAGCCCGGCGAGCAGGTTGGCGCCCTCCTCGCCGGCAGCGCTCGCCGCGGCGATCACGCTCGCCACCTGCTCAACGGTCAGCCCGAGCGAGACGCCCTGCTCGCTCAAGCCGACCGCTCCCGGATAGCCGACCCCCGTGGCCTCATAACTGCGATCTTGACGCAAACAGTGAGCGCCGATAGCTCAACTTGTTTTCATAAAACAAGAAGTGCGCAGACAAAAAGCAACAGACGGGCGTTGGGCGCGCTACTCGTCGCGCTGGGAATAGAGCACCCGCCAGGTCCGCAGCACCGGCAGCAGCAATCTCGACAGCGAGCCGCCCGCGGCGGCGAGGTCGCGTGTGCTCGCGCGCATCTGCGGCGAGCGCGAGCTGTCCTTCGAGAGGTACATCGCAACCATGCACGCCACGATCACCGTATGTCTGGCGCCGTCGGGCAGCGCGCGCGCTTGCCGGGCAGCCTCGCTCACGATCTCACAGACCCGCTCGACCGCCACCTCGGCGCAGGCATAGTGGGCGATGTAGCTGTGCTGTGCGCGAGCCACATCGTCGGCCTGGTCGGCGTAGCTGTCGAGCATCGTCGCCACCAGGGAGATCCATGGCAGGTAAGCGGCGCCGATCGCACGCACACGACTCTCCTCGGGCTCCCCGCTCCCGGCGGCGAGCGCCAGCAGCGCGAGCACCGTCAGCCAGCCACTGGCCGCGGCGGTCGACTCAAACCAGGCAAGCTCCTCCCAGCCGCGCGCTTCGCACCCTGCCCACTCCCGCAGCGCCCTGTCGCGCAGCTGGGGATCGGGCTCGTGATTGAGGCCCAGCATCCGGGCGAGCGTGGCCGCGTGGATCGCCGGCGAGCGCACGTGCCCATAGTGGGGCAGTCGCGCGCAGCGCTCGCGACAGGCGCTCACGAGCGCGCGCAGGTAGCCGCCGTCCCCACACCAGGGGTGGTGGCGGTAGTAGGCGGACAGCGGCCCGCCGGGATCGAGCGCCTCGCTGAGCGCAACGTGCAGCTGGATGCCATTCGCCGAGCCCGCCCCCACGCCTCGCTCGCTGACGTTGTCGAGGAAGTCGGCCATCACCTCGAAAGCGACCAGCAGGCGCAGTAGCTCGGGGCAGCGCCCGTCGGGCAGCGTCCAGAAGAGCGCCGCGCCGTCGGTGCTGGCGCGCTTGCTCTTCAGCGAGCTCAGCGCATCGGCGCGCAACACCGCGTCGGGGATGCTCGCGGCACGTGTGCGCCATCCCCGCACCTCGTGCTCGACGGCGCGCAATCCCCACAGCAGCTCGCGGGCGGTCGCACCCGCCAGCGACCGTAGTTGCCCCCGAGAGGGCGGTCGTGTGTCGATGCGCAGGGGTCGTCGGATCGGATCCCTCAACGACGCGGGGACAGGCGCTGCATCGGATGGCGACCGCTAGAGCGTGCTGACAGTTGTCGGACGCACACGTACCGCAAGATAGCCCGGGAGCGCGAGGATTGCCACCGCCGCGGCGCTGACCAACGCAAAGATCCAGAACGCGGCGAGGCCGCCGATCGAGAAGACGATCGGGAAGCCCGTGACGCTCGCCAGCGCGTGGCTCAGCAGCAGCTGGCCGTAGAGCCCGAACAGCGCCCCCAGCGAGCAGCCTGCCCCCAGCAGCAGCGCGCTCTCCCACAGCAGCGCCCGCCACAGCACCCCGCGCTTGTAGCCCTGGCGCTTGATGTAGGCCAGCTGCGGCCGGCGCTGCCAGATCATCGAGCCCATCGCGCCCGCCATCGCGAGCACCGCGGCGATCAGCACCAGCGTGCCGATCTGGGCCAGACGCGAGAGCGACTGGCGCGTGGTGGCGTAGTTGGCCCGAATCCGCTCGGAGGTCGTCTGCGCGACCAGTCCACTGCGTGGCCCGAGCGCCTGTTGGATCCGGCTGCGCACTGCCGGGGGCGAGGCGCCCGGCTCGATCTGGACCTGGTAGGCGCTCGCATCGGGGCTGCCCCACGCGCGCGCGTAGTCGCCGGCATCGACGACGATCGCACCGGAGGGCCAGGCGAGGTTGGTACTGAGCGCTGCCACCCGGAAGGTGGTCGGGTGCGGGGAGGGCAGCGTGAAGCGCGCGCCGATCCGCAGATGGTGCGCAGCGGCCAGCGCCTGCGAGAGCACCGCCGAGCCGCCTGCGCGGATCGAGGCGGTGGCGGGGCCGAGCTTGCCCTGCACCAGCTGGCCGCCCGGGATCGGGTTGGCGACGGTGCGCGGTGGAGCGAGCACCCACACACGGCGCGCTCCCCAATCCAGGAAGCCGCCACGGTACACCTCGACCGCGCTGACGCCCGGTATACGGGAGAGCGAGTGGAGCGCTGACCCTCCTGCTTCGAAGGGAATCGTCGTGAACGTGTTGGCGGCGCCTTGGGGGCTCACCCATATGGCCGCATTGGCGTCGATCGCCCGCGCCGAGGCATCGAGGCCGCGCTGCAGGTTGCTTCGCGCTCCCTCGATCGCGACGCTGCCGAACACGGCGACCGCTCCGGTTGCCGCGATCGCGAGCGAGCGCATGCGGTTGTGGGGGGTGCGCAGCTCGACGATCGCGATCCGGGTAGACGCCGCGTATAGCGGACGCTGCAGCATCTCGAAGCCGGCGAGCAGCACATCGAAGGCGAGCGGCAGCAGCAACAGCAGGCCCGCCCCGAGCGTGGCGCTGCCGAGAATCGCCCACTGTGGATGCGCGAGCAGGATCGCCGTGGTGATCGCCAGGCAACCGACGCCCAGCGCCAGGCGCAGCGCCGTGGCGGCCCGATCCCGTATCCCCAGCCGGCGGCGGTGGCTGGGTGGGGCTCGATTCGCCGGGTCTGGCGATGAGCGCAGGCGCGGCGTGAGGACCTCGCGTAGGGGGGCCAGCACGCCGACGCACGCGGCCAGCAGTCCGGCGCCGGCGGCCAGCGCGATGCTCTGCCAGGCGACGATCCGCTGTTCCCCGACGGCAAACGCAAACGCCAGGTAGCCGGGGTCGGTGCGGAACACGAGCATCGAGAGCGCCTCGCCGAGCGCCAACCCAAGCAGCGTGCCGAGCACGCCGAGCACGAGGGCGTCGAACAGGAGCACCTGCACGGTCATCGTGCGCGTCGCCCCATGGCGGCGCAGGGTCTCGACCAGGCCGCGGCGTAGGTGCGTGGTAACGAGCATCGCGTTGAACGCGAACATGAAGCCAACCAGTGCGCTGATGACCGAGAACAGCTCCTCGCTCTGGTCGGCGGGCGCCGCGGCAGCGGCGAACAGCCGCGCGTCGATGTCGGTGGGCTCGACGTTGAGCGGCCGCCCCGCCGCGAGCGCATCGAGCTCGGTGCGCACCTCGCGTTCGTGCCCCGGACGGGCGCGTACGAGGATCCGCGTGATCCTCCCGCGCAGGCCGGAAGCTTCCTGCGCGTACGCCAGTGGCGCGATCGCCAGTGGGCTGTGCACGAGCGCGCCGATGTCGCCTGCGTCGAGCTTGGCCCCCATTAGCGCCGTAAGGCTGCGCGCTCCGATCTCCAGCCCCACCGTCTGCAGCGAGTCAACGCCGATCGCTTCGGCCACCGGCGCGGGCAGTGCGAGCACCCGCAGCGTCCCCAGCTGGGTGGCGGTGAAGCCCTGCAGCAACGTACCGCCGAGATTGGCGTAGCGGGGGTTGCTGGCGATCAGTTCGACCGTGCGACGTCCGTGCGGGCCGATCACGGTGGCGCGTGCTTCGAGCACCGGCTCGACGCCGCTGACGCCCGGCAGGCTCTGCACCTTGCCGAGCAGCCGCTGTTCGAAGCCGTAGGGATCGCGCGCCAGCAACTGCAGGCTGGCGCGACCGACGATCCCATTGGAGAGCTGGCGGATCGAGCCGTCGAGACTGGTGCTTGCGACCTGCGAGGCAAACAGCAGTGCCACGCCGACAGCGATCCCCAGAATCGCCAGTAGCTCCTGCACCAGCACCAGCCGCGCGCGCAGGCGGGCTCGATAGATGTAGAGGATCTCCCACGTTGCCATCACTCAGCGAGGGGAGGGCAGGCCCTCCCCCTGAGGGTCGTGGGTGGCGAGCAGCACGGCTGTGCCGCACTCGCGGCAGAGCTCGGAAGGCAGCTCCTGAGAGCTCATCGCCGGCGGGCGTCGCGCAGGCTCGGCTCGGGGCTACGCGGAAAGTCGATCACGTTCTCCGGCCGCTTGGGGATGGTCTCCGCGGGAAGCGGCGCCAGTGGCGAGAGCGAAGAGAGGCGCCCGTCGGCGAGCGACAGCACCCGGTGCGAGCACAGCGCCGCCTCGGGGTCGGAGACCGCCATCAGCACGGCGATCTCGTGGTCTTCGGCGAGCGCGCGCACGAGCCGCGCCAGCTCGTCGGTCTCGCGCATCCCGAGCCCGTCGAGCACGTCGTCGATCAACAGCAGCCGCGGCGTGCCCGCGATCGCCTGGGCGAGCTCCACCAGGGCGCGCTCCCAGTCGGAGAGCTCCCCCCAGTGGCGCTCCGCGCAGCGGCTCGCGCCCACCGACTCGAGCGCCTCCATCGCGCGCGAGCGCACCTCACGGCGGCGGCTTCGCCGCCCGATCGCCAGGCGCATCGCCACATAGTCGAGCATCTGCACGTCCAGGCTCGGGCCGACCGGCCGGCGAGACCGATCTGCTCGCGCAGCAGCCGCGCGTGCGCCCGATCGGAGAGACCGTCCAGGGCGCAGCCCTCAACCAGCACTCGGCCCTCGTCCGCTGCCACCATGCCGGCCGCGATCCGCAGCAGAGTGGTCTTGCCCTGGCTGCGCATCGCCACCACCGCAACCACCTCGCCCGCGGCGATCTCGAGCGTCGCGTGGCGCAGCAGCCAGTGCGAGCGCTCGCCCCGGCGGTAGCGCTTGCCGACGTCCTCCAAGGAGAGCAGCGAGCTCATGCCCGGGCGGCTCTCGTCGGAGCTTGGATCTCATCCGGGCCGGGATGGCTCCGGATCTTGCTCATCGCACGCTCCGAGGTTCCGTTGGCGCCGGCATCGTGCTTCGCGGTCGCGCGGATTGGGCCAGCCGCCTCGGCCCTCACCGGCTCCCCCACCTCGGCGCCCATCTCTTCAAGGCGCGCCCGCAGCCGCTCGAGGCGCTTGAAGCGCATGCCCCACATCGCCGCTTCGTCGCGCAGCACCGCCTGGTGGGCGAGCTCCGACCACCGCTGCGCGCCGGTGGCGCCGCGCGGCGCCAGGAGCTCGGCGGCGCTGAGGCGGCCCTGCGCGGCGGCGAACATGCTGGCGCAGGCCCGTTCCTCGGCGCAGATCGCGTCGATCAACCGCGGCAGGTCCTCGGGCGCGCAGAAGGCGATCTTCGCCTGCAGCTCCTCGCGCAGCGCCGGAGCCGCGCTGGAGCTGGATCGCAGCCACGCACCGAAATGCGCCATTCCCCGCGGCGTGGCCTCGTAGCGTTCCTCATCGCCGCGAGCGTCCTCGCCGACGGTGACCCGCACGAGCCCCTGGCGGGCAAGCCTGGCGAGCGCGTTGTGGCCGGTCGAGCGGGTGAACTGCGCGGAGCGGAAGCGCTCCACCAGCCGTCGGCCTAGCTGGGAGGCGCTGTCGGGCTGCTCGATCACCAGGCCCAGCATGGCCTCTCCGGCCGATAGTCCAACTGTTCGCTTGCGTGGCATGCAGCGCTGACGGTACAACAAACGGTGATGCAATGCCGTGTTTGTAGAATCATTTAGATAAGCTGGGCACTTGCGAGACAGGATGCCCGGCTACTCTCAACCCGGGAGAGCCCACCGCCGCAGACAAGCATCTGCGCCATCGGCGTCGCCACCCGGTCTGGCAATCTTCTTGCCGATGCGCAACCGCGAGCGACAACCGGTGTTATGGGTGGACGTGCACCTGGACCGTCCCCATGGGCCCGTCCCCAGAGAATCGTCGGCGGCCTTCCGCCCTGTGAGCGCCACTGTGGCTTTCCGCCCCGTGGCGATCGCAGCGGCGTCGCTGTGCGCGGTCCTGCTCGCCTGCTTGGCGGCCTCTGCGGCCGGCGCGGCGCCCTCACTGGAATGGAGAACGACCGAAAAAATCGACAGCACGCTCACGGGAGTCTCATGCGCCTCGGTGTCGCTGTGCGTGGCGGTCGACGGATCGGGCGATGCGCAGGTCAGCACAAACCCCGCCGCCGACAGCGCATCGACGTGGCACGAAGCAAAGATTCCCGGCGCCGGCGCGCTCACCGGGGTCTCCTGCCCCTCCAGCTCGCTTTGCGTGGCGGTCGATGCGAGCGGCAACGCGGGGATCAGCACCAACCCCGTTGGCGGTGGGCCGACGTGGCACACCAAGAGCATTTCCGGCACGGCGCTCACCGGAGTCTCCTGTGCCTCCAACTCACTCTGCGTGGCGGTCGATGCGGGCGGCAGCGCGTTTGTCAGCTCCAATCCCGGGGAAGGCGCCGGCGGCAGTGCGAGCTGGAGGGAAATCCCGATCGGGCACGCGTTGACGGCGGTGTCCTGCGTCGCAGGCCCGCTGTGCGTGGCGGTGGATAAAGCGGGTGACGTGCTGGAGAGCAGCGAACCGGCGGGTTCGTGGGCCCCCCCACGCCAGATCGACAACTCCCCGCTCGTCGCGGTTTCGTGCGCCTCGGCGCCCGCGGGCGTGTGCGTGGCCATCGACGACACCGGCACCGCGCTGGCGAGCGGAAACCCCGGCGCAGGGCTTCCCAGCAAGTCCACCGCCACCTGGAGCGCGACCCCGTTCGAGCTGACGAGCAGCAGCACGCCCACGGCTGCCTCCTGCGCCACGGCGGGGCTCTGCGTGCTGGGCACCGACGAAGGGGGCGCCTATATCGGCGACGACCCCACTGCGGCTGCACCGTCTTGGCCATTTACCCCGATCGACTCCCCCACCGAACTAACCGGGGTCTCGTGCGTGTCCGAAGGGCTGTGCGCGGCGGTCGACAACGCCGGCCGGGTGCTCGTCACCCGTGTCCCCGCGCCCGCCGTCGCAACCGGCACGCCGAGCGCCGTGGGCGAAACCACGGCAACGGCCACCGGCACAGTGGACACGAACGACGCGGCGATTGCGAGCTGCCGCTTCGAATACGGCACGAGCGAAGCGTACGGGCAGAGCGCCCCATGTTCGAGCGCGCTCGCCGCCGGCAGCGCCAACCAGCCAGTCAGCGCGGTGTTGAGCGGGTTAGCGGCCAACGTCACCTACGACTACCGGCTGACGGCGGTGAGCGCGAGCGGCGAAGCGAGGACCACGAACGCGACCTTCAAGACGACCTCCCCGCCCTTGGTGCAGCCGCACCCCTCGATCGGCGGGATCCCCGCTCCCGGGCAGCGCCTGACGTGTAAATCGGGCGTGAGCGGCAGCGGCGCGAGCAGTGCGACGCTGAGCTACGCATGGCTGCGCGACACGCGGGGGATCTCGGGCGCGAGCGGCTCGACCTATGTGGTGGGGAGTGCCGACGTCACACACCACCTGCAGTGCCGCGTCACCGCCACCAACGCGGGCGGCAGCGCGAGCGCCACGAGCGCCTTCGTGACCGTGCCGGCGGGCGGGATCGGCGCCATCTCCGAGACCCAGGTGGGCACCCCGCACGTGGCGGGCCGCACGGTGAGCGTGCCGTTGACCTGCTCCGCGCAGGCGGCGGGGAGCTGCACGATCACGGTGCGCTTGACTGTCGTCGAGACATTGCGCGGGGGTCGCGTGGTGGCGGTAGCCGCCAAGCGCACCGCTCGCCTGGCCAGGGTGACGGCGGCGCGTCGCAGCTCGCGCAAGACGGTGACCGTCGGCGCCGTCACCATGCATGTGCCGGCAGGCCAGCGGCGTACCGTCGTCGTCGCCCTGAACACGAGCGGCAGGCGCCTGCTCACGAGCTTGCACAAGCTCACCGCGAAGCTGTCGGTGAGCGGCACCGTGGTGGGGGCGATCAGCGCGCAGCTGCGCAGCGCCACGGTGACGCTGAGCGCTGGGGCGGGCAAGGCATCCTCGCACCACAGACGATGAGGGCGCTCGCCAAGATCTGCGGCCTCTGTGCGGCGGTCCTGGCAGTGGCGCCCGTCGCCCAGGGCACTGCTCGGATCGCGCATCACGCGAAGGCGCGAAAGGCCAGCGGCGCGGCGACGCCGGTGAGCGTACTGGCGCCCACACCGTACATGGGCTGGGACACGTACTTCGCGTTCGGCTCCCACTACAACGAGGCGACGGTCCTCGAGCAGGCCAGCCAGATGCACACGAACGGGCTGATCAAGGACGGGTATCGCTACCTGTGGCTGGACGTGGGCTGGTGGGAAGGGACGCGCAACGCCGCGGGCGAAATGACGGTAAACCCCAAACAATGGCCGCACGGGATGGCGTGGCTGACGCGCACGCTGCACGAAGCGGGGCTGAAAGTGGGTTTGTACACCGACGCGGGCACCAACGGCTGCGGTGGCAAGGGGCAGGGCAGCTACGGCCACTATCAGCAGGACGTGAACACGTTCGCGCAATGGGGCTTCGACGCGGTGAAGGTGGACTTCTGCGGGGGCATCCAGCAGGGCCTCGACCCGGCGAGCGCGTACGCAGAATTCCACGAAGCGATCGTGCACAACGCCAGCAACCGCCCGATGTTGCTGTCGGTGTGCGACTACCTGCAGCCCGGCCAGTACGAAAGCGAAGTGCCGACGCTCGAAAACTCGGCCTTCAACTCATACACGTTCGGGCCGAGCGTGGGCAACAGTTGGCGCACCGACACCGACGTTGGCGTCCCGGGCGACGTGGAATTCAGCTCGGTGCTGCGCAACCTCGACGCGGACGCCGCCGCGCCCGAAGCGGCGGGGCCGGGACACTGGAACGACCCCGACTACCTCGGGCCCGACCAGGGGATGTCGGCAGCGCAGTTCCGCACGCAGTTCAGCATGTGGGCGATGCTGGCGGCGCCGTTGATGGTCAGCGAGGACCTGCTCTCGATGTCGAGCGCCACCCACACGACGGTCACCAACAGAGAAGCGATCGCGATCGACCAGGACCCCGCCGGCCAGCAGGCGCGGTTGCTTTCCTCCAGCGGCTCGGGTGAGGTGTGGGTGAAGTCGCTCGCCAACGGCACACGCGCGGTGGCACTGCTGAACCGCTCCTCGAAAACGCTGGAGGTCACGACCAGCGCCGCCGCAGTGGGGATGCCGACCGCCAACGCCTACCAGCTGCGCAACGTTTGGAGCGGCGCGGTCACCAGCACCACGGGCGGGATCGGCGCGAGCGTGCCGGGCGAATCGACCGTGCTGTTACGAGTATCGACCGCAGCACAGGCGATCGAAGCGGTTCCCAAGCGTACGGGCTGAGGTACGGCCTAAATCGCGCCGACCGCGGCCATCTCGTCATCGCGGCGGTAGCCAAGGCGCGCCGAGATACGATCGGCTGTGGCGACGAGGTGCGGGCCGAGATGGTCGATCAGATCTTGCAGCGAGATCATCGAGCTATGCGCTGCCATGTTGGCCGCGGCGACGACCTCGCGCGAGTCGGAGCGGATCGGGGCGGCGATCGAGTGCAGTTCGGGGGTGAGCTCCTGGTCGTTGACGGCGAGGCCATCCTCGCGGATGCGCTCGAACTCGATCGCCAGCAGGCGCCGACTGGTGATCGTGGTGGAGGTGCGGCGCTCCAGTTTGATTTCGCCCAGCAGCGCGCGCCGCTCGCTGTCGGGGAGATGGGCGAGCAAGAGCTTGCCCATCGCGGTGCAGTAGGCGGGCAGGCGCGAGCCGAGCGCGAGGCCGAGGTCGATCCGCTGCTGGCCGCGGCGATGGGAGCGGGCGCGCGCGACGTAGATGATCTCGGGGCCGTCGAGCACCGCAACGTTGATCGTGTAGCCGGTGCGCCGGCGCAGTTCGTCGAGGTAGGGTTGGGCGTGCTCGCGCAACGAGGTCGAGTTGAGCGCCGACATCCCCAGATCGGTCACATGCAGCCCGAGACGGTACTTGCGCGAAGCGCCCTGCTCGAGGTAGCCGAGCGCGACCAGCGTGATCACGTAGCGGTGTGTGGTCGAGCGGCTCATGCCGAGCGCGTCGGCGATGTCGGCGATCCCGAGCACGGGCCTGTCGGGGGTGAAGCAGGCGAGAATCGCGAGGCCGCGCTCCAGCGACTGTGAGTAGCGCGGTTCGCGCAGGCTGGGAACCGTCCACTCGTTCTGAGGTATTGCTGTGCGCGGCATACTGGACCCTCCCCTATTTCAAAACCCGTTCTTCCATCTTGTCAAACCAAATGTTACCCCAGACCGGGCTTTTGGAAACATCGGGTGTAAATGGTACGTATTTTGAACCGTTTTTCGTCTGTGTCGAACCGCTGAATCCCACTCAATCGGGTGTGGGCGCCGGTTCGGAGGCGTCCCGCAGATGGGCGGCGTATGCCTTGTAGCTCTCGGATTCTTCAACCGAATCGTAGTCGGCGAAACCGCGACGTTGGGCGGCCCGCAGCGAGGCGGGCAGCGCCGCCCGCAGCTCGCCGGGGAGTGCCTGTTCTTCGAGCGTGACCCATAGTTCCTCTTCCAACGCCTCCGAAACGCCGGCGCTGTTGAGTAGCTCCAGCTGCCCACCGGGCGATGAGTAGTCGTAGAGCTCGAATTCTTGCCCGGCCGCTTCGGGTGTGAGCGTACCTTCGCGCCAGTTGGAGTAGGTCGCAAGCTTGCCGCGCTGGGTGCGCAGCGCCACCACGTGGCGCGGCGCGGAGGCGGCGTACGGTTCGGTGGCGAACTCGGTGACGTCCTCGTCGGTGGCGTGCAGGATCCAAGGGCGCCCGGCAGCGGAGGGATGGGCGCAGATCGCGGCGAGGTTGTGTCGCCCCGCAAGGTGGCGGTAGCGCTCGTGATGACGCCAAGCGGAGGAGCCCGTGGCGAGCGTGAGCAGCAGCGCCACCACGTCCACCGAGGAGCTGAGCTGGGTGCGCCCCACGCCGGGCGCGGCGCACGCAAGCCCGCGGAAGTCGCGCACGTACAACGGCACCCTGATCGCCTCCTCGTACGCGGAGGCGCCCTTGCCGCGCATCCCGTGAGAGCCACCGTACTCGCCGTGGTCGGAGGTGAAGAGCACCACCGTGTTGGCCTGCACGGCGGGCTGAGCGGCGAGCGCGGAGAGCACCGTGCCGATCTGCGCGTCGAGGAAGCTCTGCAGCATCAGGTAGGTGTCCATCAGCCCCGTCCACCAGCCGAGCGCTTCGGGGCCGGTGAAGGGGACGGCGCCGAACGAGCGCGCGGCGGTGTCCTGCAGCGAGCGCTGCAGCTGGGGCTTGCGCTGCGCTTCGAGCGCTTCGGGCGTCTCGAAGTTGCCAGGCAGCCCCGTCGCGAGCGCCGGCGCGGCGCTCTCCGCGGGGATCTCTTCGGTGAAGCGATGCCACCACGCGATGTCGTGGGGGTTGACGAACGACACCGTCGCGCACCACGGCTCGCCGCCCCCTTCGAGGCGCAGCCATTCGCCGAGCTGAGCGGCGATCACCGGATCGACGGCGGTGCCCTGCCCCGGGGAGCCGTTGGGCGAAGGGTAGGTGCCACCGGAGAAGCCGTAGGGCTCGAGCGTCGCGTCCGGGTTGGGGTTGAGATGCCACTTGCCCCACCACCAGGTCGAGTAGCCGAGCTCGCGCAGCAGCGTCCCCCACGTCGGAAAGCCGGGGTCCAGACGGCTGTTGCCGGTGATCAGGCAGCCCGTCTGGTGGGAGTACAGCCCGGTGAGGAGCGCCCCGCGCGAAGGGCTGCAATCGTTGGAGGCGGTGTAGTGCCGTTCGAAGCTGACGGCGCCCGCGCGCAGCGCGGCCAGGTTGGGCATCACCGTCGCCGGCAGCGCGGCGGCCGGCATCCACACGGGCGTGCGCAGCTGGTCGACCACGATCACGAGGATGTTCGGTGCACGTCGCCGGCCTGTGCGCCCGCGAGCGCTGCGCCCCGAGCCGAGCGCCAGGCCGCCAGCGGCGAGCAGCCCCTGCTTGAGGAAGGTGCGCCGGTCGCTGGCGCCTGCGAGCTGGGTCATGTCAAGGGGCACCTTTGAGGTTCCGAACAACGCGCACCGGCCGATGGTGCGGTGGGTAAAGGATTTTTAAGGATTTGGAGGGGGGCTGTCGCCACGCTAACGCACGCCGCTGCGTGGCACGCTCGTGTGGCGCCGGTCGGGATCAGCGGTTGCTGGTACGGCGACGATGGACTCGCCCATAGGCCAACGAGGCCCAGGCGTTCCGCTGGGCGGGTCAAAAGTCTTATGGAACCTCTCACGCCCTCTTTAGCCACCGCTTGCGTTCCGGCAGCACACTGAGACCCAGCTTCCGCCCGTGCACCGCGACTCCACCACGATCGATGTCCGTCAATCCCAACCACACCTCCCGCTCCCGCGACGCAGCCCTGCGGCGGCTGCGCCGCGCCAACCGCTGGCTGATTGCCGGCAGCGCGACGCTCACCGGGGTGCTTACCGCGGTTGCCGCCAGCGCCTTCCCTGGCAAAACGCTCAAGGAGACGCGCGCGACGAGCGCCCGCAAGGACCACCGCTCCACTGCGGCGACCGGCGCACCCACGAGCGGCACCTCGACGGGTACCTCGACGCTCAAAGCGGCCAAGCAGGCGCCGCAGACGAGCACGACCGAAGGCTCGTCTTCCGCCACCGAAGGATCCTCCTCTCCCTCCACCGGCGAACAGGGAGCCAGCGGCTCCGAAGCCGGATCCAGCGCCACGGGAGAAGCGGGCTCGTCCGCCACGGAATCGGGCTCCTCGAGCAGCGAATCCGGCTCTTCTTCATCCAGCTCCTCCGGCTCCTCCTCGGAATCGAGCTCATCGGGCAGCGAAGCGAGCTCCGCCACCCCGACGGAAACCACCGAAACCCCGGTCACCTCCGGCGGATCGTGAGACACACCCGCCCGACATGCACGCCCTCCCAACGCGCCCCGACGGCGACGGCGCGCTGGGAGGCGCTCGGCAGCACCGTTGTGCTGCGAGTCACCGAGCCTCTGTGGCTGCCCCGCGCCAGCGCGATCCTCGCGCGCGAGCTCGACGCGATCGACCGCGCCTGCAGCCGCTTCCGCGAGGACTCCGACCTGACCCGCGTCAACACGCAAGCCGGGGGCCGGCCGGTGCCGGTGGCGCCGCTGCTGATCGAGGCGTTGCAGGTTGCGCTGCGCGCGGCGGAGCTCACCGACGGCGATGTGGATCCGACGGTTGGCGCCGCGTTGGTGCTCGCCGGCTACGACCGCGACTTCTCGCTGCTGGAGCAAGCGCAGCTCCCAGTTGAGATCTCCTCCCCTCCCACCTTGATCGCCCGGCGGCTCAGCGGCTACCGCACCGTCCGGCTCGACCCGACGTTCTCAACCGTGCGGGTTCCCAGCGGGATCGTGCTCGACCTCGGGGCCACCGCCAAAGCGTGGGCCGCCGACCGTGGCGCCCGCGCGGTGTGGGAGGCCGCGCGCTGCGGCGTGCTGGTCAGCCTCGGCGGCGACATCGCCACTGCCGGGGGGGTGGGATCCGGACCTCCCGGCGGCTGGCGGATCCACGTCACCGACGACCACCGCTCCGGGTCCGATGCGTCCGGGCAGACGGTCGCGATCGCCGACGGCGGCCTTGCTACCTCCAGCGTCGCCGTGCGCCGCTGGCAGCGCGGCGAGCAGACGATGCACCACATCATCGACCCCTCCTCGGGTGCTCCCGCGCGCGGCCCCTGGCGCACCGTCAGCGTTGCCGCCACCGACTGCACCGACGCCAACATCGCCGCCACCGCGGCGCTCGTGCGTGGCCGCCGTGCGCCGGCGTGGCTGGATGCGCTCGGCTTGCCCGCGCGCCTTGTCGCCCACGACGGCGCGGTGCTGCGGATCGGCAACTGGCCGCTCGAGCGCTCGGAACACCGCCAGTGGCCCAATCGCATATCCACCTCGGTGGTGGGACATGGAGGTCCCACCCCCGGGCGAGCGGTCGTGTCAACGCGGCGCGTGGACGATCTCCCATGACCGCCCTGCTCCCCCCGCTCGCCGCGTCTGGGCCCAGCCTCGACTGGTACCTCACCCGCTCCACCGGCGCCGTTGCGTTGCTGCTGCTGAGCGTCGCCGTTGCGCTCGGGGTTGCCGACCTGCGGCGCTTCAGCACGCCGTCCTGGCCGCGTTTCGTCGTCGATGCGCTGCACCGCAACGTCTCGCTGCTCGCGCTCGTGTTCCTTGTGCTGCACATCCTCACCGCCGTGCTCGACAGCTTTACCTCGATTTCGTTGGTTGCGGCGTTCATTCCCTTCGCAGGCTCCTACCGGCCCTTCTGGCTGGGGCTCGGCGCCGTCGCGTTCGACCTGCTGCTCGCCGTGATCCTCACCAGCCTGCTGCGCGGGCGCGTCGGCTCGCGGGTGTGGCGTGTGACGCACTGGCTGGTCTACGCCTGCTGGCCCGTTGCGCTGCTGCACACGCTCGGCACCGGCAGCGACGTCAAAACCACCTGGCTGCTCGCGCTCTCCAGCTTCTGTTTGGCGCTCGTGCTCGGCGCGGTGCTCCTCCGCACGCTGGGGGGCCTCTCGCGTGAGAGTGCGCGCGGGCGCGGCCTTGCGATCGGCGGCGCCTTCGCGTTCGTGCTCGGCCTCGTGCTGTGGCTGCCCTCCGGGCCCCTCGGCTCGGAATGGGCGCGGCGCTCCGGCACCCCCTCCTCGCTGCTTGGTCACGCCTCCGCCTCGCGTTCGAAGATCGTGGTCAACCCGTGAGCGCATATCTTGGATCCCAGGCGCGCGCGGGTCGGGAAGGCGACGCTTCTTACGCTCTACCCCACCAACCGCTTGACCGCTCGGCGGCTGAACCACCCGGCCTGCCGCGGCTGTTGGCTGGCATCCCCGCCCGCGGCGCCCTCGGCCTGAGCGAGCATCTTGCGCTCCACGACGAGCTTCCCTCCTTCGAGGGCCGTGGGCGAGCCCGCCGCGGCGCCGCCTCGGGCCTGATCGACGAGATCGAGCGCGCCGGCCTGCTGGGTCGCGGCGGCGCCGGGTTTCCCACCGCCGCCAAGTTGCGCGCCGTCGCGGGGGCCTCACGCTCTGTGCTCGGCGGGGCGCGGCCGATCGTGGTCGTCAACGGCGCCGAGGGCGAGCCCGCCTCCGCCAAGGACCGCACCTTGCTGCGCTCGCTCCCGCATCTGGTGATCGACGGCGCCGGGCTCGCCGCCGCCGCGGTCGGCGCGCAGGAGGTCCTGCTCGGAGTGTGTGAGCCCAACGGGGGATGCTGGCCGATTCGGGGACGCGAGCGAAGCGAGTGTCTCCCTAATCGGTCGGAGGCGAGTGTCTCCCCGCTCCGGTCCTCGCCGCCGGCGCTCGATGCGGTTGCGCGGGCGCTCGAGGAGCGCCGCGGCTCCCGTCGCGGGGGGTCGCTGGATGGGGTTCGGTTTCAATTGCACCCCGTCCCCCACCGCTACGTCGCCGGCCACGAGTCGGCGCTCGTCAACCACCTCTCGGGCGGCCCCGCGCTGCCTACCTTCACTCCTCCGCGGCCCTTCGAACGGGGGGTGCGCGGTCGTCCCACGCTGGTCTGCAACGTCGAGACCCTTTGCCACCTCGCGCTGATCGCTCGCCACGGCGCCGCTTGGTTCCGCGAGCTCGGCACCCCCGAGCAGCCCGGCTCGGCGCTGGTCACGCTCTCCGGGACCGTCACCCATCCGGGGGTGTATGAGATCGAGCACGGATCCCCCCTCTCGGCGCTCATCGACGCCGGCGGCGGCCTCACCGCTCAGCCGCGCGCGGTACTGCTCGGCGGCTACTCTGGGACCTGGATCGACAGCTCGCGGCTGCGCGAGGTGGCGCTCTCGGATCGCGACCTCTCTCCCCTCGGCGCCTCGCTCGGCGCCGGCGTCGTTTTCGTGCTCTCCGACGAAGCCTGCCCCGTCGCCGAGCTCACTCGGCTCACCCGCTGGCTGGCCTCGCAGAGCACCCGCCAGTGCGGGCCGTGCCTGTTCGGCCTCGACGCGATCGCCTCGGCCTTCGAGCAGCTTTCAGGCAGCGCCGGCGATCTGGGTCGGCCGAGCGCGGGCAACGAGCGCGTCGTTGGCCGCCGCGGCGGACGGTCTGCACGGGCTCCACGTGAGCGAGACGCCATCGACCGGCGCCTGCAGTCGCTCGCGGGGCTGGTCCGTGGCCGCGGCGCCTGCTCGCACCCCGATGGCGTCGCCCGTCTTGTCTCGAGCGCGCTCGAGGTCTTCGCGCAGGAGCTTTCCGACCATGCCCACCACGGGCCTTGCGCGGCCTGCGCCCGGCCTTCGGAGCTGCCGCGGCCACGTGTCCCCCGCCCGACGACCTCCGTTCCAGCATGAGTCCCCCGGCATGAGTCCTACGGCATGAGTCCTACGTCACACCGTCTGCGCGTCAACCCGATCGCCTGCGAGGCCCACGGCATGTGCCATGAGCTTCTGCCCGAGCGCATCTCCTTGGATGAGTGGGGCTACCCGATCCTCGACGGCGCGCCGCTCGACCCCACCCTGCTCGCCCATGCGCGCCGCGCCGCCGCGGCCTGCCCCACGCTGGCGCTGTTGGTGGAGCGGCGGCGGAGAGATTGATCCCGGTGCGCGGCCGCCGTCCATAACGGCCGCGCACCGGGGTGCTACGCCCTGGCAGGGGCTCCTTCGACTCGTGTGACTCCGGAAGGTGCCCGATCCTTCCCGCTCCTCTCAGGAACCGGTGATCTCGCTTCCGCTCGGCGACAGCACCCACCACGCTGCGCCAAAGCTCTGGACGCCCTGCCCGGTGGTTTCGCCCGCTTTGGAGTCGCTCACATACCAGTACAGCGGATGCCCCTTGTAGGTGACCTGCTTGGCTCCTTCCGAGCGGGCGGTCGTACCGAGATCGGCCGCCACCGCTTCGCCTTCGGCCTTCGGGGCGCCCGTCGTCGTCACCGGCGGCCACACCTGCGCGCACGCGCCCGAACAGGTCGAGGTCGACCCGGTGTCGGCCGCGAACAGATACACCGTCAGGTGCTTCGGACCCGCCGCGAGGATCGTGCCGAGCGGCGTGTGCTCGGTCGTGATCGCCGTGCCCGCGCCCGCCCCGGAGGCGGCAGTGCTCTTGGGCGTCGTCGCCGCGCTCGTGGATGTCGTGGCCGCGCTCGTCGCGGGATAGCCGTTCGATTCGGTTTTGCTGGAGCTGGAGCCACCGCTGGATCCGCAGCCGGCGATCGCCAGCCCGGCGACAGCGAGTGTGGTCGCGGCAAAGATTGAAGGGTGTCGCACGCTTGTCTCCTGAAGTTTGAGATTGTCCGGGCGTCGGTGTGGCGCCTGTTCTGCGCCCTGGGGGCCCTCATACTGCACCAGACTCCGCGGCAACGATAAACCTTTCAGCTACAGTCGAGCGCGATGCCCGCGCTCGATCCCGAGTCGCTGCCGCGCCATCTCGACCGGCTCTACCGTGCCGCGTGGGCGCTGTGCGGCTCGCCTCACGAGGCGGAAGACCTCGTTCAGGAGACGTTCGCGCGCGTGCTCGCCCGCCCCCGGCTGCTGCGCGGCCAGGACGAGCTCGCCTACCTGATGACGGTCCTGCGCAACACGTTTCTCACCGACCGGCGCACCGCCACCCGACGTCCCCGTGTCAGCTCGACCACGATCGATGAGATCGAGCCCGTCGATCCCCGCAGCGGCGAGCGGCCCGAGGAGGCGTTGCAGGCGCAAGAGGTCTTCACGGCGATCGCCGGGCTCCCCGAGCGCTACCGTCTCGCGCTGGTCGCCTGCGACATCGCCGGGCTCTCCCATCGGGAGGCGGCGCGTCTCCTCGACACCAAGGAGGCGACCGTCGCCACGCGGCTGTTCAGGGCGCGCCAGTTCGTCGTGCATGCGCTGGAGTCCTCCTCGCCGTCCAAGGACGGCTCTACGCGCCAACACGTACCGGTTGCCACGGACGTGCCGCCGAGCGAGGAGCTTCCCGCGCCGCGGGAAGATGAGCCCCCCGCGCGGCGTCTTAGAAGCGAGAGCACCCCATGAGTAGCGAGCCCGAAGACATCCACGCAGCGCTGGCGGCGCTAGCCGACGGCGCCCTGCCGGAGCAGCGGCGCGAGTCCGTGCTTGCGCAGCTCGCCAAATCCCCGGAGCTGGCCGCCGAGCTTGAGGATCAGCGCCGCGCTGTGATGCTCGTGCGCTCACTCGAGCGCATCGAGGCCCCCGCCCTGCTGCGCCGCTCGATCGAGCTGGCCGCCGAAGGTGAGGCAGCCGTCGGGGCCACGGGCGATGGGTCCGCGGGTGGTGCCGGCTCGGCCCGGGGCGCTCGGCGTCAGCGCGCCTCGGGAGGTTCTTCCTCCCACTTGCGCCTGCCGTCGCGGCTGCTCGCCGGCGTCGCGTTCGCGGCCGCCGTGGTGGTGCTCGTGCTGGTGTTGACCACGGGGGGCAGCACGAGCGCTCCCACCGTGCTGCAGGCATCCGGGGCGGGGCTGCGCACCGCTGCCGGGGCCGCCCCCTCCGAGAGCCCCCACAACCCCCACCTGCTGGTGGCCTCCGCCGCGGGCATCTCCTATCCCTACTGGGGCGGCAAGCTCGGCTGGCAGGCGGTCGGAGCGCGCACCGACACGGTCGGCGGGCGCACCGTCACCACCGTCTTCTACGCAAACGCCCGCTCGCAGCGGATCGGCTACTCGATCGTCGCCGGTCCTGCGTTGGCGATACCCGCCGGCAGCACCTCGGTGGAACGCCACGGTGTGAGCTTCCGTGTCATGAGCCACGCCAACCCGACGATCGTCACCTGGCGCGAAGCCGGCCACACCTGCATCCTCACCGCCCGCGGCGTGGGTGCCGGCACGTTGATGCACCTCGCCGCCTGGCAGCGGGCGTAGCGAGCCCCGCGGCCCCGTCACCGCCGCGGGCGCGATGGATGGAAGGCGGCGCGGTCGCCAGCCTCGCCGGTGGACAGCAGACAGAAGTCAGAAACGTCCCTGGCTCGCCGCCGGGCTCGGGCTGTATGGTTTGATGCTGCGTGCACCGAATCATCTCCAAGGTCCGAACAATGCCAGTGTTGAGGGCCTTCCTTGCGCTCGCCATTGCCACGACGTATCCATGCGCCTGTCTCTGCGCTGCACGTACCGCCACTGCCAGGGCCGATACCGATACGGTCGGGGCGGTGGGCAGCGGCGTCCCGCAACCCACCGCGAAGCTGAGCGCCGCGCTCTCCCCGGAGCGTCTCGGGCGTGGCACGACGATCATCTTCGGCTTCACGGTCGCAACCACCACCGGGCAGGTGCCCTCCCCCCTGACCGGCCTCGACCTCTACTACCCCGCCAACCTCGGGATCGGTACCAGCGGCCTCGGCCTCGAAACCTGCAGCGCCGCCGTGCTCGAACTCGATGGTCCCGAAGGCTGCCCGTCTCAGTCGCAGATGGGATACGGCAAAGGCCTCGTCGAGATCCCCTTTGGCCCCGAAGTGCTCAGTGAGCGCACCCAGACCAGGATCTTTATGACGCACATCCACGAAGGGCACATCGGGCTGCTCTTCTCCGCCGAAGGCCGCGCTCCCGTCGCTGCCCAAATAACCTTCTCCGGCCTGGTCCTTCCGGCCGATGGCCCCTTCGGCGGCGACCTCGCCACCACGATTCCCCTCGTTCCCACGCTCCCCGGAGGGCCCAACGCCTCCCTGGTGCAGTTGCATTCCACGATCGGTCCCCTGCACCTCACCTACTTGGAACACACCCGCGGCAAGTATCTTCCCTACCATCCGCGCGGCATCGTCCTGCCGCTCGCCTGCCCGCACGGCGGCTTCGACTTCGCCGCCTCCTTCTCCTTCGAAGACGGCGCTCACGCCAGCGCACACACGGCAGTGCCGTGTCCGCGGTAGGGGTTCTCGACACGGGCCCAAGGGAGGGGCTGCCGCCCGCCCAAAGCGTGTTGAATGTGGCACCGGCCGTGGCGGCGGGAGACGAGGAGATGCAATGAAGGCAGTCCAGATCGTAGATCTCACGGGCCCCACCAGCGCTCTGCGCCTGGTCGATCTGCCCGAGCCCGACTCGCCGTCGCACATGTTCACGCCGGGGGAGGGCGTTGCGATCGACGTCCACGCCGCCGGCGTCTCCTTCCCCGAGGTGCTGCAGACGCGCGGGGAGTACCAGTACAAGCCACCGCTGCCGTTCGTTCCCGGCGGCGAGGTCGCGGGCGTGGTGCGCGAGACGAGCGCGCAGGCGACGGAGCTTGGGATACGCCCCGGGCAGCGCGTGGCGGCCTTCTGCATGGGGGGCGGCTTCGCCGAGGCCGTGGTGGCCCCGCCGTTCCTCACCTTCCCCCTGCCCGACGCGCTCGACTTCGCGCAGGGGGCAGGTCTGATCCTCAACTACCACACCGCCTACTTCGCGCTCGCGCTGCGCGGGCGGCTGCGCGAGGGCGAGACCGTGCTCGTGCACGGCGCCGCCGGGGGCGTGGGCACAGCGGCGCTGCAGGTCGCCAAGAGCCTCGGCGCGCGCACCATCGCGGTCGTCTCCAGCGAGCAGAAGGCGCTGGTCGCGCGCGAGGCCGGCGCCGAGGAGGTGCTGCGCTCCGACGGCCCGTGGCGGGATCAGGCGAAGGAGCTCTCGGGCGGCGGCGTGGACGTGGTGCTCGACCCGGTCGGCGGCGATCGCTTCACCGACAGCCTGCGCTCGCTGCGCCCCGACGGTCGCCTGGTGGTGGTGGGGTTCACGGGCGGGTCGATCCCCGAGGTGCGGGTCAACCGGCTGCTGCTCGGCAACGTCGAGGTGGTCGGCGCCGGCTGGGGTGCCTATGCGCTCACCCGCCCCGAGCTCTGCCGCGAGATCGGCGCCCGCCTCGAGCCGATGATCGAGAGCGGCGTCGTGCGCCCGCTCGTCGGCGCGCGCTTTCCGCTGGAGCGTGCCGCCGAGGCGTTGCAGGAGATCGACGAGCGGCGCGCCACCGGCAAGGTCGTGCTCGACGTCCGCGGCGTGAGCTGAGATGGGCCTGCCTACAGCAGTGAGTGCGGCATGGCTGCCCCCCGCCCCGGCCGTCCGCGTGACAAACGGGAGCTAGCGGGGCGATGGACTTCGATCACTCCCCCCGCACGCGCGAGCTGCTGGAGCGTCTCGACGCGTTCATCGAGCGCGAGGTGGCTCCCCGCGAGGAGCCCTACCACCGCGAGCTGCTCGCAAACTCCAATCCGTGGATCGTGCACCCCGCGATCGAGGATCTGAAGGGGAAAGCAAGGGAGGAGGGGCTGTGGAATCTGTTCCTGCCGGGCAGCCCGGAGATCGGCGGGCAGGCACAGGGGGCGGGGCTCTCCAACGTCGAGTACGCGCCGCTGGCGGAGCGCATGGGCCGCTCGCTGATCGCAAGCGAGGTGTGCAACTGCAACGCGCCCGACACCGGCAACATGGAGGTGTTGCTGCACTTTGGCTCCCCCGCGCAGCACGAGCGGTGGCTCGTGCCGCTGCTCACCGGGGAGATTCGCTCCGCGTTCTGCATGACCGAGCCCGACGTGGCCTCCGCCGACGCGACCAACATGCAGGCCACCGCGACGCTCGAGGGCGAGGAGGTGGTGCTCGACGGGCGCAAGTGGTGGAGCACCGGCGTCGGGCACCCCAACTGCAGGGTGGCGATCTTCATGGGGCTCACCGACCCGACAGCCGACCGCTACCACCAGCACTCGATGGTGCTCGTCCCGCTCGATCACCCCGGGGTGAAGGTCGAGCGGATGCTCTCCACGATGGGCTTCGACGACGCCCCCGGCGGCCACGGCGAGGTCTCGTTCACCGACGTGCGCCTCCCCACCGACGCGATCGTCGGCGGGCCCGGCCAGGCGTTCGCGATCGCCCAGGCGCGCCTCGGCCCGGGGCGGGTGCACCACTGCATGCGCCTGATCGGTCTCGCCGAGCTCGCCCTGGAGCTCGCCTGCCGCCGCGCCAGCGAGCGGGTGGCGTTCGGCAAGCCGCTCGCCAACCTCGGCGGCAACCGCGAGCGGATCGCCGACGCTCGCATCGCGATCGACCAAGCGCGCCTGCACGTGCTGCACGCCGCGTGGCTGATCGACACCCAGTCCCCGGCGATGCTGGGCGCCGTGTCCCAGATCAAGGTCGCCGTCCCAAACATGGCCCAGCGGGTGGTGGACATGGCGATGCAGCTGCACGGCGGCGCCGGCCTCTCCGACGACTTCCCGCTCGGCGCCGCCTGGACCGTGGCCCGCGCGCTGCGCCTCGCCGACGGCCCCGACGAGGTCCACCGCGGGGTGATCGCGCGGTTGGAGCTGGCCCGCTACGGGCAGGGCAAGTGGGGCTCGCGGTAGGGAGCTTCGTCGGGCGTATCCGATCCGCCGCCGCCCGCGCAATCCTTCTGCGGTGTCGCCCGACGCCGAAGACGCCAGCCTTAGCACCGCCGGCGGGTCCCCTTCGGGCTCGCACCGGGCGCAGCATCGCTATGGGATCGTGCTCGCGCTAACGATCCTCGCGATCCTGTTCTCGATCCTCGCGCCCGACACGCCCGTCGGCCGCGCCGTCGCGGTGGTGCTGCAGGGGGCGATGCTGTTCGCGGTGATCGTCACCTCACGCGAGACTGGCTGGCGCGAGCGCGACCGAGACCTGCACCCCCAGGGCACCCTCGCGACACTGACCGTGGCGGTGCTGTTTGGCCTGGCCGTGCTGGTGGGCCTGAACGTTGTGCCGCGCTGGGTGGGCTCCGCTGCCACGGCCGCTGCGTTGGCGGTCGTGCTCGTGGTGCTCACTCGCGGGATCGTGCGGCTGGTACGCGCTCGCGGCGTGACCCTGCAGGCGGTCGCCGGCGCGCTCACCACCTACCTGTTGATCGGCCTGGAGTTCGCGCTCGTCGTCCGCGTGATCGTCGGTCTCAGCGGGCACCCCTACTTCGAGCAGGTCACCAACGCCGCCGTCACGCAGAGCCAGGAGATCTACTTCAGCTTCACCACGCTCACCACCACCGGCTATGGAGACCTCTCGCCGGTGCTCAGCGTCGGCCGGGCGCTCTCGGTGCTGGAGATGCTCATCGGCCAGATCTACCTCGTGACCGTGATCGGGCTGCTCGTCGGCAACCTCCGCCGCAGCTCCGAGCGGGTGCCGGAGACATAAGCGCCGGGCGGCGCGGTCGGCACCGTCGAGCTGCCCACGTCCTCATACTGTCCACATCCCGCCGTACCCTCTGGCACGACCAGCGCCGCTACTCCCCCGCGTCCTCCACGTCGTCCTCGTCCGCCTCCCCGCCCGGTTTGCGCAGCCAGTCGGCGAGCTGCTGACCGACGGAGTTGACCGACTCCCCGGCATCGCGAAATGCATCGCGGAAGCGCTCGGAGTAGTGGGACACCGCTTCGCTGCCCTCGGTGCGGGCATCCACCGGTTCATCGCGCGTCGGATACTCGCCGCCGACGATCCGGTCGAACTCGCCCGAGCGCACCCACGCCATCAGCTCGTGCGTGCGCTTCACCGGCATCGGATGGCTGACGCCCAGGTCGATCAGCAGACGCGTGAGGCGCTCGAGACCCCCACCCTTCTCGGTGTAGTCGAGGCCCTGGCGCATGAACACGTCGAGATCGAGCTCGTCCACCATCGCCCCGGCCGAGAGGCACATCAGCGTGCGGCACACCGTCAGCGGGTCGCGCGTGACGAGCGCCGCGGCGCGGTCGGCGCTCAGCTCGGTGGCACGCTCCCACTCCATCAGCGCGGTGCGGATCGGCGCCAGCGGCAGCAGCAGCCGCGATGTGCGCCCCAGCAGCATCAGGATGTACAGCGCGGTGCGGTACAACTGGTGGTCGGCGAGGATGTGCGCGGCCTCGTGGGCGAACACCGCCCGGCGCTGCCCGGCGTCCAGTAGCCCCACGAGCTCCGACTGCACCACCACGATCGGGCGCTTGGCGCCGATCGCCATCGCGTTCGGGGAGGGGTATTGCGTGAGGTACAGGTCGGGCACCTCAACCATGTCCAGCGTTGTGTAGGCGATCGCGTGCTCGCGCCACACGTCGCCGAGCTGCTCTTCGGAGAGCCTCACCGCCGAGCCGAGGTAGCTCTGGCGCAGCGCGCGCTCGTAACCCAGCTCGATCAGCTTTCGCACGACCGTGTCCAGATACGGGATCGATTTCAGCGCCGCCGTCGCAGCACGGTCCGCCGGATGCTGAAACGCGCGCGGAGAGATGCCCCTCAGGTGGTGGCCTTCGACCGGCAGCAGCTGACCCGAGGACTCCACCAACGGATCGTACCAATCGTATGGATCGCCATTCACGCCTCGGTAGCCGATAAGACCCCGATCACGCCAGGTTTTGTGAGGTATATCCAGTAAACACTTGGCGATTGACGGCCCGCCAGAGCGTCTCGTCCCGGCCCGTGCGTAGCGTGCTCGGCATGCCCACGAAAAGGATTGACCCGCGGCTTGCCGATCGGCTCTGCTCGCTGGCTGAGAGCCAGCTGCAGACCCAGGCCGCCCGGTCTGCATCCGTCGACGCCGGAGCATTGGGAGTCGTGAGCGCGTGCGTGGCGGTCGCTGCACTCGTTCTCAGCACTCGATCGACTCACCATCTCTGGATTGCCGCACTGGTGTTGCTTGGTTCGTCCGCTGGCCTGGCCGTACGTGCGTTGCTGCTTCGAGGCGCACGGGAAATCGGCCCGTTCGTAATCGACGTGCTCGATGCCCACGACATCGACGATGACGAGGATGCCCAGGACGCACTTCTCAAAGACCTCGCGGCGGAAACGCTCGCCAACCAGCGGGCCCTGGACCAAAAGGACCCACTGATCACTTGGGCTCTTGCGTTCCTCGTGCTCGCGGTCCTATTCGAGTTGGCGGGGGTAGTACAATGAGCAGCATGGAGCAACCGTCAGCCAGTTACAAGCGTGCGGTTGACCCCCGCCCCTCAGGGTCAGTCCGCGACGAGAGCCACGAGGACGTTCGTCACTTCAGATCGCTCATCCTGCCCGACCTCGTGTCGGTTCCACCCGTGCCCGCATGGCTCAGCAGGCTTTTGCGGCGCACCAAGCCCTCCCCGCGTTAGGGCTTGGCGGGTTTACTGGGACGGCTCCCTGCGCCCCGTTTGCGCCCCCTGAAACGCTCCCTCTCAAGTTCCAAGCCTTGACGTTGCTGTAAGGTCACGCCTGTGAGCGCACCACTCGTCGCCGTCATCACCGGCGCATCCAGCGGGATCGGCGAGGCTACCGCGCGGCGGTTGGCGCGTGAGCCCGACGCGCAGCTGGTGCTGGTGGCGCGGCGTGAGGAGCTGTTGCGCGGGCTGGCCGAGACGCTGCCCGCGGCGTGTAGCTACCTGGCGCTCGACCTCACCGACGAGGACGCCCCTGCCCGCGTGCTGGCGCATCTGCGCGAGCGGTATGAGGGGCGTCTGGCGCTGCTGGTCAACAACGCCGGGGCGGCCTGGCGCGCGCCCTTTGGTGAGGGCGGGTACGCCAACGTGCGGCGCACGATGGCGCTGAACTTCGACGCGCCCGTGCGGCTCACGGAGGCGCTGCTGCCGCTGCTGCGGGAGTGCGCCCCGAGCGCGATCGTCAACGTCTCCAGCACCGCCGCGCGCGTCACGCGCCCGGGCACCGGGGCCTACTCGGCGAGCAAGTTCGCACTCACCGGCTGGAGCGACGCGCTGTACGCCGAGGAGCATGCCCACGGCGTCCATGTCGGCACGGTGTTCCCGGGGTTCATCGCCACCGAGGGCTTTCCCGCCCGCGAGCTGGTGGCGCGGCCGCAGACGGCGTGGATCGTCTCCACGCCCGACCGGGTGGCCGAGGCGATCGTCGAGGTCGGCCTGGGACGCCGGGCTGAGCGCTATGTGCCGCGCCCCTACTTCCTCGCCGCCGTCGCCCGCCTTCTGCTCCCCGGCCTGGTGCGCCGCACGCTCACCCGCGGCAGCGCTGCGGTGTTCACGACGACAACTGGGGCCGAAGCGGAAGCCCAAACGCCGTAGGCCTTGGCAGCCCTGGCGGCGGCGCGACTCTCTACGACACCACCGGTGCCGGGGGCGCGAGCCCAAGCGCGTAGGCCGGCCATCCACTCGGCCAGCGGGACGCCGCCTGCTCGCGCCGACCGCGCGACCGTCCGATGAGCCGAACAGCGGCCGCGCAGGTTTCTTGGCGCGGCGCGCGAATAAAGAAGCGCATCACGAAAGATAACTGCCGAATAACGATCTACCCGGGTGGGTAGATCATGTTCTCGGGTAGAGCAACTTATGGGCCGCCGATGGGCTCCAACAAGGGCGCGCCGCCGTATACAGGGTGGACCAACGCGCGCGTTATGCCGCTACGCCAGGAATAATTGACAACGCAACTACCATGCCCTATAATTCCGACTCCAGGCATCGGAGATCGGCCCGGCCACAGCCAGGCCCTCCATTTCAATTCGAAGGACCAGACTCATGACAGACGATAGCCGACAGATCACCACACTAGACACTTTGGAGGCTGCGGACGCCCCACGCGACGCCGTGCAGGCGCCCGCTGCCCTCGACTCGCCGTTCGCAGAGAGCCGTTCCGAGCCCTCCACGACCGCCCGGCGCCGCCGTCCGGTGGCGGCCCCCGAACCGGAAAGCTTCATCCCCGAGTCCGTGGACCAGCTGCTCGCGCACTCGCGGCGCTACCCCCTGCTCACGCCCGACCAGGAGATCGAACTGGCGCAGCGGATCGAGCGCGGGGACCTGCGCGCGAAGGAACTGATGATCAACTCCAACCTGCGCCTGGTCGCCTCCAACGCGCGTCGCTACCAGAACCAGGGCCTGCCGCTCGCCGACCTCGTGCAGGAGGGGATGCTCGGCCTGATTCGCGCCAGCGAGAAGTTCGACTGGCGCAAGGGCTTCCGCTTCTCCACCTACGCCACGCTGTGGATCCGCCAGGCGATCCAGCGGGGCCTCGAGAACTCGGGTCGCACGATCCGCCTGCCGGTGCATGTAGCTCAGCGCACCCGCAAGGTGGGCCGCGTCGAGCGCGAGCTCTCGGTGCGCCTCGGGCGCGAGCCGACCTCCGAGGAGATCGCGCTGGAGACCGGCCTCGAGCTCGACCAGGTGGAGGAAGTGCGCCACCAGCGTGCGGCGCTCGTCAGCCTCGACCAGCAGGTGGGCGAGGACGGCGACACGGCGCTCGGTGACCTGTTGCCCTCCGATCAGGAGCCGCCCGAGGAGACCGCCTACGAAAACGAGCGCGAGCGCCTCGTGCAGCTCGCGATCTCGCAGCTGCCCGAAACCGAGCGCACGGTGCTGACGCTGCGCTTCGGCACCGGCCACGAGGCGCCGCAGACGCTCACCGCGATCGGCAAGCGCCTCGGCTTCTCCGCAGAGCGGGCTTCGCAGCTGGAGCAGCGCGCGCTGAAGAAGCTCGCGGAGTCGCCGGAGCTGGCCGCTCTGCGCGAGGCCGCATAATCCATCTGGGCGTACAGTCGCAACAGGTTACTACTCTGGATGCCTCACTTGGAGGCGATCGGAGGAGGCATCGCGGATGACAACCGGTTCGCAGAAGACGCTGTGGGAGCACACGGTGGAGCTGACGATCGCGGGCGGGGAACGGATCCTCGCCCCGATCGAGCGCTTCATCGGGAGGCGCTCGCTGGCGGGAGACGCGACGTTCTTCCCGCTAGAGCGCTTCCCGTGGGTGGAGCACATCGAGCGCAACTGGGAGGCGATCCGCGACGAGGCCGCGGCGCTGCTGGACGACCAGGCGGCACTGGCCAACTTCCAGGACATCTCCAAGGACCAGATCGAGATCACCGACGACGACCGCTGGAAGACGTTCTTCCTGTACGGGTACGGCTTCGAGGCGAAGCTGGGGGTGGAGATGTGCCCGCGCACCGCCGCGCTGATGCGCGAGATCCCGGGGATGAAGACGGCGATGATCTCGATCCTCTCCCCGCGCAAGCACATCCTCGACCACCGCGGCCCCTACAAGGGCGTGCTGCGCTACCACCTCGGGCTGATCGTCCCCGAGGACGCCGCCCGCTGCCGGATCAGGGTCGGCGAGGACATCCGCCACTGGGAGGCGGGCAAGAGCATGATGTTCGACGACACCTTCAACCACGAGGTGTGGAACGACACCGACGAGACGCGGGTGGTGCTGTTCGTGGACGTGATGCGCCCCCTCCCCTTCCCCGAGTCGGCGATCAACGAGGGGATCGTCAAAGCGATCGGCTACTCCCCGTTCGTGCTCGACGCCAAGCGCAACCAGGAAGCCTGGGAACAGCGCTACCGCGCCCGTCGTACATCCCCACCGGCGTCCAGGCAAGCTGCTGCTGTACAACCTTGAACTGGCGAGGAGTCGCCGGCGACGGCGGCCAGCAAGCCCACGCCTCCATCAAATCCGCAGGCCGAGCACGAGTGCCAGCGCCTCGTCCAGGGCTTCCATCTCCCCGGGAGCAAGGCGGCCAAAGCCGCCCTTCACGGTCTGTGAGTCGAATACCCGTAACTGGTCGGTCAGCACACGAGTGGGCTTCCCGGAGACCTCGATCAGCGGGCGGAACGTCGCCGGTGCCGCCCCCTGCGATGTCGGCGCGATCAGCACCGTGCTCAGAGCGAGCAATTCATCGGCTTGAACGACAACACCCGGCCTCGGGCCTTGTTGCTCATGCCCACGAGCCCGACGCGCCGATGGGACCCGAACTATCTCACCGCGCTCCATCTCAGTCGGCAGGCCAATCCGGCATCAGCATGTCCAACTCTCCACGCAGAGCCTCGAGCTCTGCACGATCCGCCGGATCATTGGCGAGCCGATCCGCCTCCTGGCGCAACGCCATGCGTTGGCGCCGGCGAGAGCGAGCCTCAGTCAGTGCTCGACGAACCGCCTGCGAATCGCTCATCCCCTCGGCCCGCAACACCGCCAGAGCAGCTTCGGAGTCGCCATCGAGCCGGACATGGAGGGCACGAGCCATACCGGCAGCGTACTACAAATCATCCTACATCTTCAACCACTCCACGCGCAAAGCCGTGAGTGCGGAGACGCACCCAACGAGCGCAGCTGCGCGAGCTGTGTCTCAGATGTTGGTGACGTCGAGCCCCGTGCCCCGAAGCCAGCTGTTGGCTTGGGAGTTGAGCACCGTGAACTCGCCCGTGACGATCAGCAGGCCCAGCGCGATCATCACCAGCCCGCCGACGCCCACGATCACCGAGAAGTGGCGCTTCACGATCGCCAGCGCATCGGTGGCGCGCTCGAAGGCGAGCGCGATCAGCAGGAACGGGATCGCCAGGCCGGCGGAGTAGAAGGCGAGCAGCAGCGCCCCGTGGGCGGCGGAGCTGGACACCGCCGCCTGGGTGAGGATCGCCCCCAGAGTGATGCTCGTGCAGGGCGTCCACGCGATCGCGAACGCCGCCCCCGCCACCAGGGGGCCGCCCCGGCCGGCGAGCCGCTGCAGGGACTCCGAGTGCCACTGGAAGTTGAGCGCGTCCACGAACGGCGTGGCGAGGAACAGCACCCCCATCGCGATGATCAACACACCCCCTACCGTGCGCAGCGTGACGATGTGGTCGGTCAGCACCGAACCGATCTGCGTGGCCGTCAGGCCCAGCAGGATGAAGATCAGCGAGAAGCTCGCGATAAACAGCAGGCTCGGGCCGAGCACCCGGCGCGCGCCGGCGTGCTGGATGTCCGCGGGGGCGACCCCGATCACGGTCGAGAGGTAGCCGGGCACCAGCGGCAGCACGCACGGCGAGAGGAACGACACCAACCCGGCCGCGAGCGCCAGCGGGATGCCCACCCCGGTGGCGGTGTCCCCGGTCGAGCTGGTCGTCGCGGCGAGGAGGGCGGCGGCGTGGATCACGTCCATTCGCGCATCTCCCCCGCCGCCTCCTCCTGCGCGTCGTCTTCTCCGGGAGCGTCCCCGGGCACGTCCCCCAGCGCGGCGCGCAGCTTCGCCACTTCGCGCTCCAGCCGTGCCACCCGCTCCTCCAGACCGTCGACCGCACGAGGGACGGGCGTGGGCAGCGAGATCGGCGGTGGCCCGACAGCGGGTGCCTCGGCCTCTTCGGACTCCTCGCCCAGCAGCTGGACGTAGCGCTCCTCCTTCTGGCCGGGCCGGCGGTCCAGGACGGCGACCAGACCGCGGCCGATCAGCCGCTCGAGCGTCTCGTGCACCTCGCCAAGATCGCTGAAGGCGTGCATCCGCTCGGTGCGCTGCTTGAGCTCACCCGGCGTCTGCGGCCCGCGCAGCATCAGCACGGTCATTACGGCCTGCTCGTCCTCGCCCATCGGCAGCGCCTCCACCAGCAGGTGGCGGTACTTCGGCGCGCGGCTGCCGGCGCCGCTGGCCAGGCGCGTGTAGCCACGGCGCTGCAGGCGATGCAGGGCGTCGCGCAACACCTCCTCGTCGTACATCACCACCGGGTCGCGGTTGGTTGACTGGTTGCACGCCAGCCGCAGCGAGTTGAGGCTCAGCGGGTAGGCGTCGGGGGTGGTGCGCTGCTTTTCCAGCAGGCAGCCCAGAACCCTGACCTCTGCCGGCCGCAAGCCAGCCTCGTTGAACATGCCCCAAAATGTATCGAGCCGCCGCGGCCGGGCCTGTTGCTTGACCCGCACGGGACCATACGGCGGGGTGCTCTGCCGAACGCCGCAACCAGCTCCTATGCTGAGAAAATCCGTAAATTTTTGCCTATAGGCCCACAAAACCCGGACTCCAAGCCCAGATGAGCACTGCTACGCCCACTTTCTCCTTGGCACGCAGCCGGAGGTGTTCTTCAGCAGCTGGGCACGAGTCGAGCTCGACGTCCCGGCCTGCGCCTGCGCTCCCAGCGTGGGCCGGGCCGCCAGGAGGGCGAGGTATCGGTGGCCATCGCCACACCTCCAGACGGCGGGCGAGGGCGAGGCAGGCGCGATCGCCCAGGGATAGCTCGGCCGCACCCCCGGCCCGGCCGCGGGGCCCTTATCCTTCCGATACTTCGACGGCTCCCGAGTTGGCCGTCTCTATCTTCATATTGAACGTCGCGACCGTGTTCTCGTCTGAGGGAAGACCGAGTTTCGCGTCGACAGCTTCATCAACCACGGCCGACTCGCAGCCGCTGGCCTTCGGGACCGCGAACCCGCTGCTGACCATCGAGACGCCGCTCAGCACCGCGATTTTGCCTTCTTCGATGGATGTCTCCTCGCCGGGGTTGCCGGTGAGGTCCGCGTTCGTGCCGGTCGTCAGGCGGAGGTCGATCGGGTGCGCGTTGGATCCGATCGAGCATTCGGGGCCCAGCAGGGGATTCACAAGCCGCAGCTTGATCGGCAATATAAGGGACAGGTCTAGCCCTCTGCTAAGCAAGATCGAGCTTGCCGGTGCGGCCAGTTCGGTGACGGCGTCGAGCGGCCCGCCGAACAGGCCGCCGGGGAGCGTCTGTCCCACCTTTGTAAGCGTTTCGCCGTCGAGCGCGGGCGCGAGCTGTCGCACTCCTTCTTCTTCTTCCGATTCTTTCAGCATCCCGCCTTGCAGCACCACGGTCTTGGCGATTGGCACCACCGTCTTGCCCAGCGTAAGATAGCCACTCCCGATGGGCGCATAGAAGCACCCCGTGACTCGGTAGGTGTGCACCGGGCACTGCTTGAACACAACGAATTCATCGCCCGGCGTCGCCAGCGCCGAGGACCCCATTCCCAGCGCCACGAGTGCCGCTACCACGACTGCGATCACCAGCCTACGACCGTAACGCGCCTGACCGACGATGCGACGCTCACGCATAGCATCTCTCCTTATCATTGAATGAGACTGCTTTTCTTCGAGGTCACGTTTCTGGCGCAACGCCACCCGCCGCATACGGACTGAGCTGTTAGTCCCAGCGTCACTTCTTCTTCCCTTTCTTCGACACGCCGTAGCTGTTCCGCGCCGCCCGTTCGCAAGAAGCGCGCTTGCCCTTCGCCTTTTTCCGGCAAGTCTTCAGCGCTTTGCCGAGCTTCTGCGCTCGTGTGAGCGACTTCGGCGTCGTGGTCGTCGTCCCTTTTTCTTCCGTGGGGAATGCGATGCTCGGGGTTGCGATCAGGGGAGGCGAGGAGGGGGTTGTGAGCAGCGTCGGGAAGCCGGGCGTCGTGAACGACTGCGCCGCGCCCTGGACGGTGCCGTCGGCGTTCGTCGCCGTCACGCGGTAGTAGTAGGTCGTGCCGGGCTGCAGTTCGCCCAGCGTCACCTCGACTTCTTCGGTCTGGGAGCCGCCAATGCTACCGAGACCGGTCGCGGGGCCGTAGTCGCCCGGTTCGGTGCCGATTTCGAAGCCGTAGTTCGTCTGCAGGCCGTTCGTTGCGACCGTGCCCGAGAGCGTCGCCGAGTTCTGGCTGACACCGGTCGCGCCGGTGGTGTTGACGAGTGGGGGTGTGCCCACCGGGGTCGTGAAGGTCTGGTCGGGGTGGGTTACGGTCGTGCCCATGATGTTGTAGGCGATCAGCGCATAGTGATAGGTTCGGCCCGGTTGCAGTCCGCTGATCGGGGTCGGGGGGAGGATCTGCGGGAGATCGCTCGTGTCGGGAACTCCGCCTTCGGTGAGCTTCAGCACGGGTGTGATTTCGCCTTCGGCGTATGGGTTCGCTTTTTCTTCGGCGTCGCCCGCGAGCGCCTTGTCATAGCCCGCCTGATCGATATACGCGAAGTGGTAGGTCGTTTCGGCGCCATCGGGGTTGACTTCGCCCGCCAGCACCGCTGTCGTCTGGTTGATGCCCTGCGCCGCGGCGACGCTCAGCACCGGCACGTCGGGCATCCTGAAGCTCTCGATCGCACCCTTGCCCTCTTTTTCGACTTCGCTTTCGTTTTCGTTTATCGCCGTGACACGATAATAATAGGTCTGTCCCGGCGCCAACCCCGACGCGACATTTTGAACGTGCACACCGACATTGCCTCCGAATTTTTCTGGTTCGCATGTCACGGTCGTGCTGGTCGCAAGCGATGGTTCGGCACCATATTCAAACTTGCATTTTTTGACACGGAATTCGTTTGGGTTAACGTTAGCTTCCAACTGCACTGCGGAAGCCGCTTGGCCCGCTAGGGTGCTTTTCTCTTCCGAGACCAAGGGCGGTTCTCCCACTCCAGGCGTGAAAATGCTGACGTCGCTGCCGGCGGAGTCCGTCGCGTAAAGCACACCGCTCGTGTTCACGGCGATACCATCGCTGCTGGTCAGATACCCCAGCGCGAAGTGCGCAGCTGTTTCCCCGGACGCGCCGAATGGACCCGTTTCAGCGATTTGATCCCCTTCGTCGACGAGCAAGTCATCTGTTCCAGGCGCAATCGCCAGAGCGGTCGGCGGACCGGTATGGAAGAAGCCGACCTCTTCTCCCGTCTGACTCACTTTATATACACGATTTCCACCATACGTCGCATAAAGATATCCTTCCGAGTCGATTGCAAAGCCCGATTCGGTTCCGCGTTCGTATTGATCGACGACCGTCTTTTCATATCTGCCAGTGGTGCTAAACTCGGTGAAGTACATAGTGTCTCGCTTCTCGACCCACAGGTGACCTTCGCCATCAACGATCACACCACCGAGGTCTTCGGCGGTGAACGGCGCGGGTACGAGTTTGCTTCCCGCGCATGGCGGGAGTTCGTCTGCTCTTTCACAGATATCGGTTTTCGTCAGCTGCCCCAAGTATTCACCCGTCGCACTGAACTTGTCGATCACGCCCTGGCTGCTGTCGACCACATACACGTCGCCATACGACGGACTGGACGCTTCGTTGTCGACCGCGATCGCTTCCGGCGCAGCGAGAGCCACAGGAGCTTTCTCGCCTTTTTCGTTCGCAAATGTGCCACTACCGTTGAACTGGCCTCCAAAGCTGCCATCGGCACTGAACCACTCGACACGGTTGTTGCCCTTGTCTACGACATACACGTCGCTCGTTTCGTCGTTGATGGCGACACCATCCGGTTCCTTGAATTCGCCGTCACCGGCGCCCTCCGAACCAAACCTACTCGTAAAGCCATACTGCTCAGTCGCCAACGCCGGTACGGCAGCAAAAACCGTCAAGGCCGATACCGCTACGACACAGAGCCCGGCCCTTTTCATCCAGCGAAAAAGTCCACTGCCGTCATTGCCGGTTTGCCTTCTCATGACTTCCTCCCCGTGCCGTTACTGTACTTTCGTGCGTTGCTCGCCTTCTTACCCTTCTTTTTCGTTTTCTTCTTTTTGGCCGCCTTCTTGGCCTTCGGGCACCCCGTGACCGCGATCTTGGTGGACTGGTGGATCGCCGCGCCGTTCTGCGCGATCAATTCCGTCGGCATCACGAGACTCAAGGTGCAGAGGTTCCCGAGCGCCGTAAGAGCGGACGTGCCGCCCTCGGGGAGATAGAGCTCGAACGAGCTGAATGGGACGTCGGGGACCGTCTTGAACGTCGAGCTGGTGATCCCCGCTTTGCTGATGAACGTATCCCCGGTCAGATCGACCCGCACCCCATCCCCCTGCAGCACGATCACAAGGTTCGGGAACGCTTCCCCACCGTTCGATACGAAGTACACCGGGCCCGTCAACCCGACCGGGAGCACCGGCGTGCTGACCTTCGCCGTGCCGATCACCGACGCGACGGGGCAATTTGCGGGGTTCGCGTCGAACACCGCAGCCGTGCACGCTTTCTGCAGCGTCGTCAACCGTGACGGCAGCTGCTTTGGCAGTTCCACCTTGACCCGTGCGATGTTCGCCTCGGTGCCCTGCCCGCCGGGGTAGGTGACCTTCGCATCGAGGCTCGCGCCGTCTGTCCTGGATGTCTTGCCCGATGTGGAGGCGGTGAACTTCGGTTGGAACTTCAACGCGCCGCAGTTGGTGACCTGGAAGGAGGAGAAGTCGCTCGCGCTCGCGGCCTGCGTGCTCGTCAGCTTCGCGCCGATCGCCATTTTGTTGCAGCTCGTCGGGTTGAACGTGAAGTCGCCGTTCGTGCCGACCGTCACGTTCACGAGGCGCAGCTGCAACGGGATCCCGTCGAGCTCCGTCGGCAGCGGGTCCGCGGTCACGGTCAAGGCAGAGTTTTCAGGGTTGACGCTGATCGAGGAGCGATTGACGACCGTGCCGTTCCCCGTTGTCCCCGCCAGCGTGTACGGGCCCGCCTTCGCCGGGACCACGATCGACAGACCGTACGGCGCGCCCTTGTACGGGCCCGTGATGTACACCTTCCCACCCTTCACAAGGAACGGGTCCGCCCCGGGGCCGGTCTCTACGGTCACTGCCCCGATCTGGCTTTCCGGGCCGCACGTACCGGCGTTCGCCTGCGGTTCTTCGCAGAGCTTGACCTTCGAGATCAGGCCCAGCAACCCCGGCGGCAGCGTGAACTGCCCACCGTTGAGGAACTCTTCCGCGTCGGCGCGCCCGAACGACAGCGTGAACGGACTGAACCCCCCCGCCTGATTGCTCGTCGTACCGGCGCTGAACGACGGGCCGAACTGCGGACCAAAACAGTTTTCGTCGATGTCGAACGAGCTCGTCGGAGACGCGTCCGGCGTGAACGGCGTGCTCCAAGGCGTCAAATCGGCCGTTGTCGTCACCGTACCGCACGTGCGCGGGTTGGCCAGCGTCGCGCGCTCACCTCCCTGCAACGTCAGCTTCAGATCGCTGAACGGGACCTGCGGAACTTCGTTATCGACCACCGTCAACTGGCCCGTCTGCTGGTTGATCTGGCCAGTCAATTCCTGCTTAATGACGATGCCGGATTCGCCTTCGCTGACGAGCTGCAGAAACAAACGGATCATGTGGCCGTCCGCCGCATCCTGCGGCGTGCACGCCCCATTCGCGCCGGTGCATTCCGGTGCGGCGAGATAGACCTCTCCCGTCAACGCTTCTTCGAGTGCCGGCGTCTTGCTGCGCACCGTGCCCACCTGCGACTCACGAGGACAATCACCCGGCGTGGCAGGCTTCGACTGGCCTCGTTCACCGACGGGACCGAAGAACTGCTCACTCGTGCAGACACCCAGCCCATCGGCGGCAGACGGCGAGATCACGGTACCCAACGGCAATGTCACCGACGTGCGCTTCACGTCTGGCGTCGCCAACCCATCCGCTTCCGTGTTCTGCGGCAGGCTCAGATCGAACGAGTACCCTGCCGGAGCGCCCGCTTCCAACGTATCCGGCAACATCGACACGGTCGGCTTGAACGACAACTGCGCACAGCCCGTCGCCGTCCCCATCGACGCATCGGCCGTACCCGGTCCACCAAATTCACCCAACGCCAACCACGAATCCGTTTCCAACACACCCGTCAACGGAGTCGAGCACTGCGACGGGTTCGTCAACAACGGCACACGCTGCTCCGGGACGCTTTCAAACTCATTGTCACCGCTCACTTGTATTTGTTCGACGCCGTCGCCGCCAAACGTGACCTGTGGAACAGAGTTCCCCCCCTGTAGAAACGCGTTCCCGGCCTCTTTGTCTGCGAAGTCGGGGCCGGGGCCGTTGTGTTCGGCTGGGTCGCCCCAGATCGTAATCGAGCTCATGTAGTCCGCTGCTCCGGACGTGAGATCCTGTCCCGTGACTCGAACGTTGACTTCACCATCAGACAGCACACTCGTATCGAGCCGCACCGAAAATAGGATGGCGTTGAAACCAAACGCGGCAGGCTCACCCGGCGACGGCGCGATATTGAACACCGGCATCGTGAGCACGGTACGATAAAGGCCGTGATTGCTGGCAAAGATCAGGGTCGCGGTCCCGACCATCGTATTCTGAGGACAGTTCGCAACGTTTAGGACTTCGGCCATCGTGCAACGCGGCATCCCCACCGTCGTCCCGACCAGGCCCGGAGGAAGGTCGAAACGAACATCCTTCGGCAAAGCAGGCGGTTCAGACTCGAGCAACGACCCTAGTGAGGTAGGCCCTTCGATTGCCGATTTTTCTCCTGCCGGGTTGATCGTGTTCAGGAAAAACTCGTTCGTGACGTTCGCGTGCGCGCCTGCCCGGGTGCTCGAGACGGCCGCCATCAACCCTCCCTTCGCCACGCCATAAGACGGCGAGGCGGTGCTGATCACAACCGGATCACTGACCGACACACCCGCGGCACCGCCGCCAGATACGGACGCCTGGTTGACTTCGCCTTCACCCTGAACATCCGTTTCGACATCCACGCGGATTGTGACCACGAGCGTATCGCCGACGTCGACCCGTTCGGAGGTCGTACACGAAGGCACGGTCGGCGAGAGTGTGCAGCTCAAACCGTAAGGAGGACCGAGCGTTTCCGGCCCGCCCGCCGATTCCGCCAGGGTCCCATCGGGGTCGTGGTAGGCGTTATCACCAAAGACTTCGACAGCTTTCAACCCTTTGGGGAGCACGTCGGCGATCGTGATCGGGGACGTCACTGGGCCTCCCGCAGTACAACCCGCCGTGTAGGACTGTGTTTTTTCCAGTTCGATCTGCGCCGCGGTGCAGCCGGCGTAGGCGCCGCCGACATTCGTTACGGTCACCATGACCGCGTCGGCGCCGGATTTATCGCCCGGCTTGAAGTTGGTTGGTGTGTCAACCGACAATATCTTCCACACCGGGCCAGTTGTTTCGGCTTGGGCGGCAGACGTCATGACACCCAGAGAAACTAGAGACACGAGGCAGGTGAAAATCAAGCTACGCAACCTCATGACTTCGTCCTCCCGTTGTGGCTGGCTTTTTTGGCCTTCCTTTTAGTTTTGGCCTTTACGCACTTATTTTTCTTCTGAGTAAAGCCTTTCTCGCATTTCACGGTCTTTGTTGTCGTTTTCGCTGGTGGGGATGGTGTCACTTCGGGGGTGTGGTTGCCGAGGCCGGCGAAGGTGGCGCTGGCGGGCGGGGTCAGGGGCGAGGGGACGTTTGGGGGGCCCTGGCAGACGGAGCCTTCGCACGGCACTGCGGCCGGCGTCGGCGTTTCCCGCGGCACACGCCCGTCATACACATCAAACGTCCCATCCGTATCCCCCGGGACGAGCCCTTCGGTCGTCGCGAAGAACACGTCGTCGCCGTTTTCGCTGGAGTCCAGCAGGAACGAGTCGCGCGGGCTCTTACCACCGGAGATCAGGTAGACGACACCGTTCTCCCACTCATACACATCGCGCCCCTGCTTCCCCTTCGTGTCTCCCAAGATGTCGACTTCCGGTGCGTTCGTGTTCGTATCCTGCGGCACCAATGGAGTAGCCGTATCGAAGAAAACACGATCGCCATTCGCGGAGATCCCACGCGCGGCGGGCCCACGGCCGGCAGTAGCTTCCCCATCAGCTTCTATATAGGATTGATTCTCCGCCTGTTCGTACCTCAGCCCGGACATTGAGGCGCTGGTGGCCTGCACGCCCGGTGGGGCACACGAGACGCAGCTGAGCGTGTTTGCGAGCACGTCATACCGGTAGACCTGTTCCTGGCCGCCGCTGTTGAACGCGCTCGACAACGTCCCGGTCGCCTGGAACACGAGCACCGACCCATCGCTCGACATCCGCTCAACCGCCGCCATCCCCCCAGGCAGCTGCGTCACCGGGGTCACGCTCCCGCCATTCGCACCGGCGGACCACAGGTCAAGTTCCGCGGGGGTGCCGCCGGCTTCGGGCCTGACGAACGCGAACGACGAGCCATCCGCGTCCGTCGCGACGATTTCGACATCCCCGGACGCACCCGGCAGATACGACAACGTGCCCGTATCGAGATCGAAATCATAAGTCTTCAGGCTGGTCCCCGGCGACGCCTGCGACGCTTCTTCAGTCAACGCGTCTTCGCTCTGAAAGAACGCCTGCGAACCATCAGGCGACGCAAATACAAATTGCCCAAAGACAAATTGCCCGCTGATGGTGCGCTCGGCATCGATCCCGGCGTTTGGCATCCGAAACGCACCCGTCGGCGCGGACGCTGGTAGGCCGTCGGTTTCGGGGAGCAGCGTGTCGCGGGAGACGAGCACCGCCCGTTCCTCGCCTTGCTCGTGCACGTACAGCTGCGGCGCGCAGGCGACGGCGGCCTGCGCGGGAGCGTCGCCTTTGCTTTCTTCCGCGGTCTCGCACGACCCGACAGCGGCGGGGTCGGGACTGACGAAGAACACGCGCGAGCCGGCCGGGGCGCCGCCGGGCGAGGGCTGGCTCGATACCTCGTTGTCGGCAAACGACGACGCCGCCGCGATCGCGCCAAACGGATCGAGGCCACCGTCGGGCAGCACACCCGCCTCGTGCAGCACGCCTTCAGAGTCTTCATAGAAGCCTTCGCCTTCCACCCGCGAGGCGTCTGCGGGCAGCAGCGTACCGGTGGAGGTGAAATAGACGGTGCTGAAGTTCGGCGTGCCACCGACGGGAGATCCCCCAGGGCATTCCACGATCGGATTCGGGGTCTCCGGACGCGACAGCCACGTCGCCGGGACGAACGGATCGGAACCCGCGAGATAGAGCTGGTCGTAGCATTCGGGGTTCGGCAACGGCGCAAGCGTGAATGCGCCAGCATTGAGCATCGTGCGCGAGAGATCCAGCGACGACGTAACATAAACCAGACCCGCCAGTGCTTCGGGGTATTCGCCCACCGTGTGCAGTGCCGGCGCGGCAGAGTGAGTGCTCCACCCCGCACTGGAGTGCTGCGCCACGAACATGAAGCCGTCAGGCGACGCAGTTTCGCCCATCGGACCGGACCCTTCAAACAGCACCGAGTTCCCGTCAAGCGCCGCATACCCCCAATGGTCACGATCGACATTCCCTACGATACTCGTACTCGTACTCGCACCCGCCTGGTTGCCGTTCTTGTTTACGGGTGAGACCTGTTCGTAGACACGGTTGTCGGGGAGACCAGGGGCACTGGAGTAAGTTGGGGGGCCTTCGATCGTGGCGTAGGCGGAGGCGCTCGCCGGGAGGGCGGCGATTAGTAGCCCGACGCTGGCGAGGAGCGTGGCGGCGATTGTTGTGAGGGTTGTGAGGACCGGGATGGGTGAGCACGCACTGGTGACTGGGGTGGTTTTGGACGCACCGGTCCCTTTGACACAGAGAAGAACACGGAGCAGCGCGAAGAGACCGGTCGCGCTGCTCGGCGTCTTCGATGTGTGCTCGGTAGGTTTCACTGTCGTCCCTTTCGTGTGGTGGCGTGTGGTGTTGAGGTTCAAGAGATGCGTTTGCGTGAAAAAGCGCACAGGCAGGTGGCGCACGCTCGCCAACGATCGGTACGGGCGCGTCATGCGGCCTCGGTCCGATCGAGGGTGAGGACGCTGAGGCGCCGCGCGACCTGACTTCCCAGTGGCGTCAGCGTCCACGCGTTGGGCTCGCCGGAGAGGTGACCCCCACCGGTGTTGACCGCGAGCCCCAAACGCTCCAGGCGCCGCAGCAGCTTCGATATTTGACCCGGGTCTGTGACCCCCGCGCGCTCCGCGACCTCCCGGTTGCTGGCCCCCGGCAGCTCGACGATGCATTCCAAGACCCGCGCGGTGCGGTAGGTGAGGCGCATGTTCACCTGATCCAGCGGGTCGCGCTCCTCGCCAACGGAAGGCCGGGGGCTGTGCGCCACCGGGGGCGGCGTCGGTGCGGGACGCTGCTGTTCGCGACGCGCCGCGCGCGGCCCGAGGTACTGCAGCGCGATCATCCCCATCAGCTCGTCCAAGAGGTCCGTCAACGGGCGGCGGTCGCCGCTGCGCAACCGCGCATACGCCACGCCGAGCGCGCCGCCAACGAGGCCTTCCGCCGTCACCAGCGTGCACTCCGCCCCGCGCGGACCCTCCCCGCGCCCCTGATCCAGCACCGCCGCCAGCCGCGCGAGAACCCGCTCGCGACGCTCCAACGTCTGCGGCCCACCATGCAGCGCGTGAACCACCCAGATCCGCGCCAGCAGCGGCTCGCGCTCCAGGAACGACAGGATCGTCCACAGGCCGCCGCGAACCCGCTCGCGCCACTCCAGATCCTCCAGGCCCGCCGCGGCGAGATCCCGCTCGACCCGCTCCACGACCGCGTCGATCAACGCAACCAGGCACGCTTCGCGATTGTCGAACAGCTCGTAGAACGTCCGCCGCGACACCCTCGCCCGCGCGGCGATCCTTGTCACCGTGCTCTGCTCAAAGCCCAGCTCGTCAATCGTCGCCGCGACCGCAACCAGCAAACGCGAATGCTGGATCTCCTCCACCTGCACCCGCGGCGTACCCCGCGAGAGCACCCGCTGCTCCCGCCGCCGCGCCAAACGCCCCTCGGCCGGCAGAGCACGCTTGGCCGCACTCCGTCGCGCGGCAGTCGCTCCACCGCCGCTGGCCGATCTACGATCGGTCGGCGCGGCCATCAGCGGCCACCCCCCACGCGCGCCCGTGAACCAACGACCCCAGTGGCCCCGCTCGGAGGCGTCGAGAGCCCTACCCCCGCGGGGACGAAGCAAAGACGGCGCGGATGCGCCCGACGAGGAGACTCTTCGCTTAGACCGCTAGCCGAAGAGAGAGAGAGAGAGAGAGAGATGCGACAGCGCCATGCTGGCGCATCTAGCATCCGCAGCTCGGCGGAACGCGCACATCCCCGCTACGTATCTCCCTCTAGAAACCACGTTGAAACAACTCCCTCATCGCTCTGATCCAGACCCTCTCCCATAACTGCAGACCCTGCGAGCGCTTCTTGACGTCAACCACAAGGCGGTATGACCCCAACCAGACCCTATGTTTGCCGGTCCCCCCAAACGGCGGGAAAACCAGCCCTGCTGTGCAACGTAGCCTACCCACGTATAAATGTCAAGCCCCAACCCGCCCGGCGGAGGCTCTTTAGAGCCGGAGCCCCCTCCCAACCCCTCCCCATCGGTGGCTGGATACAGTCATCTGGATGAGCGCATGGCGATTTGAGACGGTGCGATGAGTAGCTTCCATGGCGAGGGCCGCGGCGGACAGGGGGGCGGCCCGCCGCGTGCGCCCAAAGCGCTCCGGCCCGAGGACATCCCCGACAAAGACGTCTCCATGCGGCGGATCGGGCGGCTGTTCGTCCCCTACCGCGTGCGGCTCGGGCTGCTGCTGGGGCTGATCGTGTTCGGCTCGATCCTCAGCGTCGCCTCGCCCTTCCTGCTGCGCGAAGCGGTCGACAAGGGGATCGTCGGGCACGACCTCGAACTGCTGACGTGGCTGGTGGCGGGGATGATCGCGCTGGCGATCATCAATGGGGTGATCGGCGTGGCGCAGACATGGATCTCAAACCAGGTCGGCCAGCGCGTGATGCACGACCTGCGCGCCGCCGTGTACGCGCACCTGCAGCGGATGTCGCTGGCGTTCTTCACGCGCACCCGCTCGGGCGAGGTGCAGGCAAGGATCGCCTACGACATCGGCGGGATCGACGACGTCGTCACGAGCACCGCGACCTCGACCGTCTCCACCGTTGCGACCGTCACAGCGACGATCGTGGCGATGTTCGCGCTGAGCTGGCAGCTGACGCTGTTCTCGCTGGTGCTGTTGCCGTTCTTCGTGTGGCTCACGCGGCGCGTGGGCAACGAGCGCCGGCGCATCCAGTCGGTGCGCCAGGGCCGCCTCGCCGACATGTCCACGCTGGTGGAGGAGTCGCTCTCGGTGTCGGGCATCCTGCTCGGTAAAACGATGGGCCGCTCGGGCGAGCTAGTCGAGCGCTTCTCCTCGGAGTCCAGCCAGCTCGCCGACCTCGAGGTGCGCGCGCGGATGGCGGGGCGCTGGCGGATGGCGAGCGTGCAGATGAGCTTCGCGATCATGCCCGCCGCCGTGTACTGGTTTGCGGGCTACTCCTCCGTCCACGGCAACGCCGTGATCTCGATCGGGACCGTCGTCGCCTTCACCACGCTGCAAACCCGCCTGCTGTTCCCGATGCAGCAGCTGCTCTCGGTCGGCCTCGAAGTGCAGACCTCGCTCGCGCTGTTCGGGCGGATCTTCGAGTACCTCGACCTGCCGATCGACATCGTCGAGCGCCCCGGCGCCACGCCGCTCGCCGCCGGGGACGCAGGCCGGGCCGGCATCGCTTGCGATGTGCGCTTGGAAGACGTGTGGTTTCGCTATCGACCCGGCGGCCCCTGGACGCTGCGGGAGATCGACGCCGAGATCCCCGCGGGGACGCGCACCGCGCTGGTGGGCGAGACCGGCTCGGGCAAGACCACGCTCGCCTACCTCGTCGCGCGCCTGTACGAGCCCGAGCGCGGGCGCATCACGATCGACGGCACCGACATCCGCGACGTGACGCTGGAGTCGCTCGCCGCCACCGTGGGACTCGTCTCCCAGGAGACCTACCTGTTCCATTCCTCGATCGGTGACAACCTACGTTTCGCCTGTCCCGGCGCGAGCGACGAGCAGATCGAAGACGCCGCCCGCGCCGCGCAGATCCACGAGCTGATCGTCTCGCTGCCCGACGGCTACGACACGCCCGTGGGCGAGCGCGGCTACCGCTTCTCCGGCGGGGAGAAGCAGCGGATCGCGATCGCGCGCACGATCCTGCGCAACCCGCCGGTGCTGATCCTCGACGAGGCGACCTCCGCCCTCGACACCGAGACCGAGCGCGCGGTGCAGCTCGCGCTCGACGAGCTCTCCCGCGGGCGCACCACGATCGCGATCGCCCACCGCCTCTCCACGGTGCGCGACGCCGATCAGATCCTCGTGCTCGACGCCGGGCGCATAGTGGAGCGGGGCACCCACGAGGAGCTGCTGGAGCTGGGCGGGCGCTACGCCACGCTGACGGGCCGTGCGGAGACGGACTCCGCGGCGCTGGCGTGAGGGCGCTGTACGGGGGATCGTCCGCGCGGGCATCGTCTTCGACACGCGCCCGGGGGCTGGGCCTCCGTGCCCAGCCACCAGCCTCGCCGCTTCGGCCTTGCCGCTACGCGACGGCGTCGATGTTGAGGCGAATGTAGTCCACGACCACCGGCTCGCCCAGCTCGGCGAGCACGGTGTCCATGAAGGTCTCGCGGAGATCCTCTGGCAGCTGCTGGTAGTGGGGGCCGAGCACGATCTCCGAGAGGAACGCGCGCGGGTGCTCGGGCTGCTGCGGGGCCGGCTGCAACCAGCACTCGGCGCTCGCGAAGCCCGCGCCCCGCAAGCGCTCATCGGTGATCTCGGGGCCGGCGTAGTTCCACGGTGGCTGCCAGTCGCGGAAGTACGCGGCATACGGTTCGCGCGCCAGAACCTCGTTGGCGACGCCGCGCAGCACATCGATGTTGCCGCTCCCCCCACACTGCGCCACCAGCCGCCCACCGGGTGCCAGCGCGGCGTGCAGACGGGCGAACAGCCGCTCGTGGTCGAGCACCCAGTGGAACGTGGCGGTCGAGAGGATCGCGTCGACGGGCTCCGCCACCGCCAGCTCCAGCAGGTCGCCCTCGCGTACCTCAACGCGCTCCGGCCCGATCCCGGCGCGCTGCAGCCGCTCACGCGCGGCGGCCACCATCGACGGCGAGGCGTCCACGGCGATCACCCGCCCCCGCGGCAGCCGCTCGATCAGCGCCTCGGTGACGCGCCCCGACCCGCAGCCGGCGTCGATCACCGTCTCGTCTCCGTCGAGCGTCAGGCGGTCGAGCACCGCGCGGCCCAGGGCCTCCATCGGCGCGGAGATGCGGTCGTAGACGCCTCCGTCCCACTCGCGTACGGTCATGCTTTATGTATAACGCACCCACGTACACCCGCGCACGCGCCCGACTGTGGGTGATGTTTCAGTTTGAGGGCATACCACCAACTGGACCTGTGGGCAGCCACCAGATGGCAGCCGTGAGAGGTCCAGTAGCTGGTTGGTTCGCCAAATGCGCTACCCAATCCGCGCGAGCAGCTCAAGCAGCACCTTCGAGAGCTGCCCTCCCTGCCACGCGATCGGGGAACGCACGGGCGGGCCGCCGTCCTCGACGGTGAGCGTCGCTCCCGGGATGGCCTGCGCATAGCGCTCGGCCAGCGCGAGCGGGTGCCCGGGGTCGACCTCGTCGCGGGAGGCGACGACGACGGTGGGCACGGCGATCGCGACAAGCTCGGCGAAGTCCTCGAACGGCCGCGAACGGGACACGACTTCCATCGCGTCGGCCACGGCGGCGGGGTGCTCGTGCAGCGACAGCCGCTGCGAAACGACCAGTTCCACCGTCTCCCGCCACGCGGGCGGCACGGTGGAGAAGTCGTAGGCGCGCACGAACGCCTCCACCCCACCCTCGCGCAGCGCCCGGGCGAGCACGTCGCGATTGCCTTCGGGCGTGACGAGCCCCCCGTCGGGTGCAGCGCCCATGCCACCGGAGCCACCAGCGTTCGCCGCGGGGTCGAAGGCCGGCGTCACGAGCCCAAGGGCCGCCACGCGCTCGGGGTGGTCGAGTGCGAAGCGAAGAATGGTGTGCGCCCCCATCGAGGCGCCCGCGAAAGCGGCGCGGGGAAGCTCGAGCGCATCGAGCACCGCCTCCAGGTCGCGCGCCAGCCGCACATAGCCGTACTCGGCCTCGCCCGCCGTCCCCCCGCCCGCGAGGAGCGGTGGGGTCGAGCGCCCGTGTCCGCGGGCGTCGTAGGCGATCACGCGATACCCCGAGCGCTCCATAAGGCGGGAGCCCATCACCACATAGCGCCGGGTGGCGGTGAGCCCGTGCAGCAGCACGATCGGAAGCCGCTCGACCCCCGAACGGGCGGCATCCGAATCCCCCTGGTGGCCCGTATCCAAACTCCTTGTGCCGGCCGAATCCGGAGCGGACTCCTCCCCCGCCAGCATCACCCCGTCGTCAGTGAGGACGTTCAACTCGCGCGTGGCCACCCGGGCATTATCCGTCTGAAAGACCCACTACGATCCACCAATGACAACTCTCCTGCGAACCGCTGCCCTCATCCTCACCATGTCGCTTGGCGCGGCGCTCCTGCCCGCCGCCGGCGCGGCGTCCAGCGAAGCTCCGAAGCCACCGGCGAATGACGAAGTCGCAAACGCGCAGGCCATTCACACATTGCCGGCGAGCATCGAAGGCACGACCGTAGGAGCGACGACCGTCCCTGGCGAAGCGCAGTCGAGCTGTGTCCCCGGCACGGTCAGCTCGGTGTGGTACAGCCTGCACACCGGCCCGACGACGGAGCGAGTCGCGGTCGAACTGGCCGCGGGAGGCAAGCTGGACGGCACGATCGACGTGTACAAGGCGGTGCGCTCGCAGCTGCTGCCGGTCGCCTGCCAGGGGACCGAAGAAGAAGGCAAGGCCTCGCTGACCTTCAAGGCGAAGAAGAACACCGAATACGAGATCCGTGTGGCGGCGCTCCCCACCTCGCAGCTGGCCGCCTTCACTCTCAACGTCTTCCAGCCCACCCCTGCGATCGCCCCGCCAGGGCCCCGGCTGCCCGGCGCCGGCGCCAACGGCCAGGTCGATCGCATCCAGAACAGCAACGCGGCCTACTCGATCGTCATGCACGCAGGAGTCAGCTACCTGGTCAACCTCGTCAACGAGACCAGGGGAGGGTGCGTGAACGGCGCGCTGTTCGGGCCGGGGACGCATTCCTTCGAAGGGGCCTCCGCGCGCTTTCGCGTGAGCTGCGGCGGCTACCGGCTGTTCACCCCTGGGCAGGGCAAGGGTGGGATCTACAGCTACGAGGTGACCCCGGACCCGGAACGCAAGGGCGAGCAGCGCTTCCACCTGCAGGTGACCGTCGCCAACGGCACGCAGACAACCCCCGGGGAGGAATTGGGCAACTACGGGCGCTCCAGCGGGCGATTGGAAGGGAGCGGCGTGCAGGTGCTGCGCCTCTACCGGATGGACGTCACCAGCCACTCCAACCTGACCCTGCGGCTGAGCGCGCCGCAAAGCGCCGAATTCAACCTGCAGCTGCGCAATCAGAACGGCGGCCTGATCGCCTGCTCGTGTAGCGGCAGCGGCCCGCAGAAGCTCCAGCAGCAGCTGATCAAGGGCCACTACTACGCGGTCGTATCGGAGCGCAACCACACCTCCGGCAACTTCACGCTGACGCGCGAGTCGCGGACGATCACCCACACCAAGGTCTCCTTCGGCGCCGAGCACGGCGTCGCCGGCCAGGCGGTGGAAATCAAGGTGCGCGTCACGCCGGGAGCGGTCGGCCCGGTGAAGGTCGAAGTGCAGCGCTTCGACCCCGTCTTCGGCTGGCAGTTCTACCGCACGCTCGAAGCGACGGTGAGCGAAGGCACGGCGTCGATCCCGTTCACGCCGCCATCGCCCGGAAACTGGCGAGCGAACGCCACCTACGCCGGCTCGCGCACGTTCAGCCCGAGCGCGGTCGGCTTCGCCTACCTGTTCGTGAACTGATCACACCGGCAGCGCGAGCTGACCCTCTGTCGGGGCAGGCGCGTCCGCCCGCCCCCCACCGCGCGTATCGGCGTCGGCTCCCGGCTTCCCCAGGCCGGCCACGCGCACGCCCAGCAGCCGCACGGGACGCGGCGGGGAGTACTCCCGCAGCAGGCGTTGCGCGACCGAATCGACCACCCGGGGATCGCAGGTCGGCTCGGCGAGCGTGTGGGCACGCGTCACCGTGGTGAAGTCGTCGAGGCGCACCTTGATCCCGATCGTGCGCCCGCTGCGACCGTGCGCGGCGAGGCTGACGCACAGCTCGGTGGACATCCGCTCGAGCAGGGCGCTCAGCTGCGCGGGGTCGTGGAGGTCGTGGTCGAAGGTACGCTCGCGCGACTCCGAGACGACCTTGCGCGCGGCGCCCACGACACCATCGTGTTCGAAGCGCGCGCGGCGGCGCAGCTCGCGGCCAAGGTTGGGGCCGAAGCGCTCCACCAGCACGGCCTCGGGGGCGCCCGCAAGGGCGGCGAGCGTGGTGAGGCCCAGCTGCGCGAGGCGCGCCGCGGTCTTGGGGCCGATCCCGGGCACGAGGCCCGGTGGCGAGCCGCCGAAGCGCGCACACGCCTGCTCGCGGCTCAGCACCACGAAGCCGGCGGGCTTCTCCGCGTCGGAGGCGACCTTCGCGACGAGCTTGTTGGGGCCGATCCCCACCGAGCAGACGATCCCGGTCGCCTCGCGGATCTCCCGCACCAGCCGGCGCATCGCCGCGCGCGGGGAGTAGAGGTCGCCGACGTCGAGGTAGGCCTCGTCGAGCCCCACCACCTCGACTCGCTCGACCTGTGCGCGCACGATCCCCATCACTCGTCCCGACACCTCGCGGTAGGTGGGAAAGTCGGGCGGGAGAAACACCGCCTGCGGGCACAGCCGCTTGGCGCGCGCGGCGGGCATGGCAGAGCCGACGCCGAAGCGCCGCGCCTCATAGCTCGCGGTTGTGACGACCGCGCGCGGCCCGGTGCCGGCGACGACCACCGGCAGCCCGCGCAGCTCGGGCCGGCGCTGCAGCTCGATCGAGACGTAGAAGGCGTCCATATCTATCACTGCGATGCTATAGTCCTCGGGTGGCATCGGTCTCAAATCTAGATCGAGGAACGGACGTTGCAGGAACGCCGTTCGATGGCTACATCCGCGTCTCGCGGGTCGGCGATCGCTCTGGCGAGAGCTACATCTCCCCCGCTACGCAGGAGAAGGCGATCCGAGATTGGGCGCAGCGCCGCGGCGAGCGCCTGGAGCTCAACCCGCCCGAGGAGAACGTGTCCGGTGGCACGATGGACAGGCCGATCCTCAACACGATCATGGCGCGCATTCGTCGCGGGGAGAGCAAGGGCATCGTCGTCTACCGACTCGACCGCTTCGCCCGCACGCTCATCGGCGGCTACACGGCGCTCAGCGAACTGGTGGAGCACGGCGGCGAGTTCGCCAGCGCGAGCGAGCCGCAGTTCGACTTCACGATGCCGCAGGGGCGGTTGTTCCTGCAGCTGTCGCTGGGCATGGCCGAGTACTTCCGCGAGCTGAACAAGGAGAACTGGGAGACGGCGGCCCGGTCGGCCGTCGAACGCGGCGTCCATGTCGCTCCCTACGGCGCCTTCGGATATGACCGCGGGGCCGACGGACGCTTCACGCCCAACGACGACGCCCCGTTCGTCCAAGAGGCGTTTCGCATGAGGGGCGAGCAGAAGCGCACATGGGGCGCAATCGCGAAGTGGCTGCAGGAAGTGGCACCCCAACCGGACCGGGATTGGACCGCCCAGGCGGTACAGCGCCTCTGCGCCAGGAGGATCTACTTGGGCGAGGTCTTCTGGTCGGCCAAGCAGAACAAAGGCAGACGAGTCCCGGCCATCAACCAGAACGCTCACCCGGCGCTCGTGAGCCCGAAGCTGTGGGAGTCTGCGCAAATGGACTCCGCCAACGCGTTCGGCGGCCCCGGCAACGCCAAGCCTGGCACCCCACTGCCTCTGCTCAGCGGCGTGATTCGGTGCGCTGGCTGCCGCTATCTCATGTCCCAGGGCTGGGTCGTGTCCGGCGGAAAGAAAGTGCGGGTCTATCGCTGCCGCCGCAACCACGCGGCTGGACGCTGCCCCCGCCCCTCGGCGGTCGTCGCAGACACGGTCGAGGAGTACGTCGAGAGCGCCATCTGTACAGAGCTCGAACGCCTGCGACCCGAGTTCCGGGGAACGTCGGTCGATGAGGAGATGGCCGCCGCGCTCGGCGCGCTCCAGGACGCTCAAGAGAATCTGGACGCCTTCCGTGAGAACACCGAAGCGATACGCCTGCTCGGAGACGACTGGAGCACATGGCTGGCGCAGTACGTCGATGCTGTCTCGCAGGCCGTGCAGCGGATCGACGCGCTCGGCGCTCGTGCGGCCGTCGAGGCACACGGACTGACCGTTGAGGCACTGAAAGCCCTGCCGCGCGAGGAGAAGCAGCAGGTGGTCAGAGCGTTCGTGGACGTGGTCTTCCTACGACCGGCGCAGGGAGGTCGCGGTCGCCATGCCTCGCCGGTGAGCGACCGTACGCTCATCCTTTGGAAGGGCACTGGGCCGTCGGACCTTCCGCGCCCTCGCCGGCGCGGCGGACCGATTCAACCGTTCATCTGGCCGGACGAACGTGAACTGCACGCCGGGGTTGACGCGGCGTAGCGACCGGGCAAGCTGAGCCAGCCCCAACCGCAGCGCCTGCTCGGACATGGGTTTGTGCGCCATGCCGATACTGACCACGAGCGGGTGAGAACGGCCAACGAATTAGATTCAGCCCCTTGCCCCTTGCCCTGACGTTTGCAGACAAGACCGACTGCTCGGCCAGCCAATCTCGTCCCAAGTCACGCAAATCGCGCACCCTCCCGATGGTTGGCAAGGTTGCCCGCGCGCTTGGCGACCTGAAAGACCGCAGCGCGCACACCGCCAAGGACCACCTCGTATTCGTCAGCCGCGAGGGCATCCACGTCGACGGCTCCACCCTGCGCCGGCGCTACCACTCAACGCTCGACGCCGCCGGTCTACGCCGTCCGCGCTTCCATGACCTGCGCCACACCTACGGCTCGCTGCTCGCCGCTGCCGGCGTGGACCTCGTGACGATCAAGAGCGCGATGGACCACAGCGCACTCGCCATCACCGGGCGCCACCTGCACGCCCGACCAGCGAGCGAGCAGGCGTAGGTGTTCACGCGGGCTTTGAGTCACGGCCACCGTGCTCAGCATCCGAGTCCAACGTCGAGCGGTCGCCCGCTGTACTCTGATCGCATGTTGCGCCTTGGGAGTTGTATTAGGCCAGCCGGTGGGAGTCCGGTCCGGGTAGGCGCCGGAGCGCCCGGTAGCAGGCCCCGGTACGCACAGCGACGGACCATACGCCGCGAGCGAATGATCAGCGAGTTCGCAGGAGTCCTGGGAGCGAGTCTCGCGCTCTTAGTCGCTCTGGCGTTTCCAGTCTCAGCCGTGGCTGAAGGTACGTTGGCCAATCCGATATGTCCAGAAGAAGCAGGCACTCTGGACCAAACCTATTGTGCCCGTCACGAAATCACGGCGGCAACCAAAGCGCGACGGGAAGCCGAAGAAGCCGCACCTGTGACGTTTCTGAACATCCGCGCTGAAAAGCATTACTACCAGGCTAACGTTGCCAACTACAAAGAACCAGGCGAAACGTTCATCGCGATTCAGACCAACCCATTTGCTCGCGTTATTATCCGCGACACCTTCGATGGCCTAATCTCGGGACGGCAGCAGCCGCCCGAAAAGGATCGAGTTGCTTGGGCTGAACTTTTGCTTCTGGAACCTACGGGCGAACAGACTGAATGGGTCAACGAAAGTGTATGGGTCGCCACCAGCGGTCTAAACGTACCGTGGTCGTGTCAGCACCCCCACCGGATCTATCACTACACAGTCGAAGCACGGGGAATGTATTCAGGCGAACCCATCGTGCGAACGGGACAAATTCAGTTAGGTCAACGGAGTACGCAATGGTGCGCCGCTGCTAAGCGCAAGGAAGCTGCTGCTACTGCGCGCAAGCGTGCCGAAGACAATCGACACTATGCGGAACGGATAGGTCACGAACGTGAAACGCGCGAACGACATGCCCAAGAACAGGCAGCGACTGAACAGCTGTTCGAAACTAACTGTCGTGCTATTGGCGGTACTCCGGTCCGCGTGCAGTCACTCAATACGGGTAACGAGGTTGTCGTATGTCGCAGTCCTGAGGGAGGCACCCTTCCGGTCCCGTAACCTGGGGAACCGCTGGATCGCGATATTTGGTCCAGAGTCCGCTCCCGAACCCGTGCAGACACTCGATCAGGCGCAACGAGACATGGCCGCTCTCGCGCAAAAGTGCCTGAAGCCACACCAACACTGATGTGCTTCTCACTTGACGTCCGCGACGACCCACACCTCTGACTCCGCAGCGTCTAGGAGGGTTTGACGAAATGTTTGGGGATAATATATTTGACTCACCCAGAGGAGGGGTATGATTGCCCGTAGATGAGGCTATTTGCGCCGATGGGCGCAGCATTTGTGATCTTCCTCAATGGGCCGAACGGCACCCAGGCGTCTTTCCGATGCCGCTAGACCCCCGGATGCTGAATACCGTCGTGCGCATCAGTTCGCATGGTGATCTGCTCGGTACCGGCTCGATCATTAGTATCGCATCCGAGTCGATCCCAGGGAGACGATGGCCCTACGTCGTGACGGCCGATCATGTGGTCGCCAACCAGGACGGGATCGAGCTTGAGGTCCCCGATCGGCTAAACAACGGCAAGCTGTTCCCGCCGATCGCCGCCAAAACGTTCGAGCATCCGCTGCCGGGAATCGACCTTGCGATCTCCCCGTTTCCCGAGGACCTGGTGCTGCGCCACCAGGAAGTGCGCTTCGAGCATTTCGTTCCCGAGGGCCATGTCGGGCCGCTCGGCGGCGAGATCTACTACTTGGGGATCTTCGCTGGACCGGATGTCCCGATGGCCAGGTCGGCGACGCTCGGTACCATTGATATCCCCCTCAAAAAAACCCATAACGGACGTCGTTACAGCTACAGCGCGGATCTTGTGGACTGTCGGTCCTACGCGGGGTTCAGCGGCTCCCCTTGCTTCTCCGTCATGAACTACGCGGCGCTTGATACGCCCGCGCATGTGCCTGATGAGTTTGTCCCGGTGCGCGCCGATGGCTCGCGGCCCGAGCTGGTTCCCGTCGCAGCCGTGGCAAGCTTCTGCGGTGTGTTCGTGGCCCACTACGACGATCCGCCGCCAGGACGCGATGTCGAGAGTAAGTACGGCGTCGGGGTCATGCTGCCGTGCGACTATGTTCGGGATGCGCTCATGACCGATGACGCCATAGCCGAACGTCAAAAGGCGGATGCCGAGTGGCAGCGCCGGAAGGCCGCCGAAGGACCCCAGCTACAGGACGTGAGCGTGACAGGTGGGGGCGAGTTCGACCGCTTCGAGGACTTGACACGGAAGCTCGTGCAAGCCCCGAAGCCGGAGAAGTAGCGCGCGGCCGTCAGCAGGCGTTGACGCCGAGTCGGATCACACATTCTTCCTGGCTTCGCACTTCGGCACCAGCTTGTTCGTTTTCTGCCTCTCGCTGTGGGTCTTCGCGTTCGCGCCGATCCGCTTCTTGGATACGGATGCCTTCTTCCTGCGTATTGCAATGAGGGGTTTCACCGCTTGCCGTGAAGCCGTATTTGCAGCCAGCTTCTTCGTTTTCTGCACGCGACTGACCTCCATACAGGCCAGCCGTCGAGTCGGACTGGGCGGCCTGGGAAGAGTGGCGCTCGCGGGCTTCCTCGACTTCGTTCCAGCCGAACGCGACCTGCGCGTCCGTCGTCGTGCAGCCGATGCGGTGGTAGCCCGCGCTCCTGCACGCGACGGAGTAGGTCTTGCCCGTGGCGGGGCTTTCGACCCCGAGGGTGGTCACGCCATGTTCTTCGTTGGTGGCGCTCGCGTAGGCAGAGAGGACGTTCTTGGCGAAGCCGCACGAGGCATGGACGTTGACCGTGACGTGCCTGGTGCACACGCGTTCCACGGGGGTCCGCTTCGGCGTGGTCTTGCGGACGGTCGCCAGCTTCCTCGCGGTGGGAACAGGCGTACGCACGGTCACGGTAGTCGCCGAGGCCCCGCACCCCGCTAGAGCCACAACGATGGCGAACCCTGCGGCTACACCTACGCGCATTAGGCTGGTGCCGGGGGGAGGCGCTCGGCTAGATGCGCGCCGCAGTGCTTGCAGACCCGTGCGGCGGCGAGGATCGTCTCCGCGCATTCGGGGCATCGCTGCGTCTCCTCGGCGGCGACCTTTCGACGGGGGAACGTCGTCAGGCCCCCAGCGAATGCCAGCACCGCCCCGGCCCCGGCGACGTAGATCGCGAGCCCCAGCGGGACGACGATCCCTTTGCCCGTCGCTTCGGCTTCGCCGCCCGAGCCGATGGGGTACAGCGTGCGCAGGCTCTTATCTAGGCCGGTGTAGACGATCAGGCCGCCCGCGATCACGCTCAAGATGCAGACTGCGATCGACTTGGGGTTCGATGACGCTGCTGCCAATACGATCGTGGCACCGAGGACGATCAGCATCCAGCCTTCGTGCTGGATCAGCGTGTTTTCCTGGATGCGCTCAAAGACGCTGCTGGGTTCATCGAGTGGCAGGAAAACCGAGACAACTAGCAGCACCCCGCCGAGTACCGCGAGACCGATGCCCACCGGATTGACGGTGTAGCGCTCATCAGGCTGTTCGGGTGCGTCGCTGACACCGTGCTTGCTCTCGATGCTGCCAAACAGCGGCATTGTTTATTGCTTCGCGGCGGTGTTGATCTTCGCGGCGAACTGTCGCGCCTCGGCTTGGCGCTTTGGATCGAACTCGACGACAAACGCGAAGTCCTCACCCTCGACGGTCAAGAAAAGCTCGCGGCCATCCTTCTTCTTACGCAAGCCGAACGCGAACACGTTGAACGCAATCAGCCGCGTTGCGGTGATGCGCTTATCAAGCTGGCCCGAAGTCTCCACGG
>Ga0302325_10001013_pt1 | contig 73725 bp, 71 predicted proteins | sample Palsa_T0_2_FD_201948 | JGI IMG/M metagenome (GOLD analysis project Ga0302325, IMG submission 201948) | Peat permafrost microbial communities from Stordalen Mire near Abisko, Sweden - Palsa_T0_2 | ecosystem: Environmental > Terrestrial > Soil > Palsa > Peat permafrost | place: Sweden: Abisko...
GTCCGACCGCGGCCATCATGGGCAAGGGCCTGGGCAGCCAGGTGGCCCTGATCACCGACGGCCGATTTTCCGGCGGCAGTCACGGCTTCGTGGTGGGGCATTTGTCGCCGGAGGCGATGCTGGGCGGGCCGTTGGCGCTGGTCAAGACGGGCGATGCAATCACCATCGATGCGGAGCGCTGCGAGATCACTTTGGACGTGCCGGCCGCGGAATTGAAGCGGCGCCGCCGAGCTTGGGTTCAGCCGAAATCCTATGCGCGCCGGGGGGCGCTGGCCAAGTATTCCGCCCAGGTCAGCAGCGCATCGCTGGGCGCAGTGACGGACCTGGAATGACGCTGCGGATCGCTGCAAAGTCACTCTTGCAGTTCAGGCGGGATATGTGTCAGGCTCTTTACTCGCCGAGGGGAAAGAAGGGACGCAGCTCGTAGCTAGGGCGAAAGACGAGGCGCGTGCGCGTCGGTGGTCGATTTAGAGTCTCACGTGTAGGGCCTCAAACAGACTTATGTACAAATACGAAGAGCCATCATTATTTTCGGGCAGGAGGGGCGCGGCCCTGATTGCCGTCATCGTCCTCCATGTGTTCCTCGTTTACGGTTTTTATACTGGGTTGGCCGGCAAGCTGGCGCAGAAAATCATTCCGCCGGTGGAAATAGCGCAGATCGACAAGCCGAAGGACGTGGACAAGCCGCCGCCGCCGCCGCCCAAGCTCGAGGAAATCAAGCCCTTCGTTCCGCCGCCCGAGTTCGTCGATATCCAGGCGGCCCCGGTGCAGACCAATGCGATCACCGCGATCACTCAGACCAATGTAGCGCCGCCGCCGGTACAGGCCGCGCCGCCACCGGTTCCCGGAACATCGCCGCACATGGATCCGAAGCACCCGCTGCACATCGGCGAGGACTATTATCCTGATGCGTCCAAGCGCGCGAACGAAGAAGGCCGCTGCATCGTGACGGTTACCGTCGCCGTGGATGGGCGCATCACCAGCGAGGTCATAGCGACCAGCTCGGGATTTCCGCGATTGGACGATGCATGCTTGAAGGGCGTGCACGGACAAAAATTGATACCGGCGACTGAAAACGGCAAGCCGGTTGAGAAGACGGTGCAATTGCCCATTGTGTGGAAGCTCACCAAGTAGCGCAACGAGACAACGGGCCGGTAGTCGACTTTCCAGACATATGACATTCCAGACCCATTATTTTAATTAAGCTTTTCTAAGCAGAGGGAATCGGTCAATGCAAGAGACAGCTGTTGATAACCCATATGGGCTTGGTGCGCTGATCGCCAATGGCGATATTGTTGCCAGGTCAATCCTCCTCATCCTGCTGATCATGTCCCTGCTGACGTGGTTCATCATGATCACGAAGTTTTTCGATCAGCGAAAACAGCGCAAGCAAGGCATCGAGGCCGAGCGGGAATTCTGGAGTTCCACCAGCCTGACTGAGGCGCTAAGCAAGCTGAAGGGCTCGTCGAATCCGTTCCGCGCGCTCGCCGAGACCGGCAAGCAGGCGTTCGAGTATCACGAGACCAACAAGACGCGCCTTTCCGGCGCCATCAACACCAGCGACTGGATCACGGAGTCGCTGCAGCGAACCGCCGACACGGTGAACAGCCGCATGCAATCGGGCTTGCCGGTGCTCGCCTCGGTCGGCGCCACTGCGCCCTTCGTCGGTCTGCTTGGTACGGTTATCGGTATTTATCACGCCCTGATCGCCATCGGCGTGGCCGGCCAGGCCTCGATCGACAAGGTGGCGGGACCGGTGGGCGAGGCGTTGATCATGACGGCCATCGGCCTTGCGGTCGCCGTGCCTGCGGTGTTGGGTTACAACATACTTCTGCGTCGCAACAAGGGTGTGCAGGAGCGCGTCAGCCATTTCACGCACGAGTTGCATGCCTACCTGATTTCGGGCGCGAAGATGGGCTTAGGCATGGATAAGGGTCCCGCTCAGCCCGCCAAACCCGCCACTGCCCGCTAGGAGATCCAGCTCCATGGCACTCAGGGTCGGTGGTGGCGAGGATGAAGCTCAGGCGATGTCGGACATCAACGTTACGCCCCTCGTGGACGTGATGTTGGTGCTGCTGATCATCTTCATCATCACCATTCGAGTCATCATTCAGCAGGTGCCGGTGGAGTTGCCCAAGGCCACCAATTTGCCGACGCAGACCAGGCCCGAGAACATCACCATCGCGGTCGACAAGGACGGGGACATTTTCTGGAACACCGCGCCGCTGAAGGGGACGGATGACCTGAAGGCGCATCTGCGCGGCATCGCGCGGCAGGATCCACAGCCGGAAGTGCATATTCGTGGGGATTCGAACGTTCGCTATCAGTTCGTCGGTCAGGTGCTCGTGGCGACTCAGCAGATCGGGATTCGCAAAGTGGCGTTCATCACCACTCCCGATCACTTCGGCCCGGGAACCTAAGGAGACATCGCATGGCCATGAATGTAGGCGGAAGCGGCGAGGGCCAGTCGTACTCCGACATCAACATGACGCCGTTGATCGACGTCATGCTGGTGCTGCTGATCATTTTCATCATCACGATTCCGAGCATGACGCACGCGGTCAAGATCGATAATCCGCTGCCGCCGCCGCCGAATTTCACGCCGCCGCCGCCGCCCGAGGTGATCGATCTGTCGATCGATTTCGACGGCACGTTGCTGTGGAACAAGACGCCGGTGGATCGCAAGACCCTGCAGGGTTATATCTACACCGAGGCGCAGAAAGATCCGCAGCCGGAAGTGCACATCACGGTGGACAAGTTCGCCAAGTACGAGAAGGTGGCGCAGACGCTGGCCGACTTGCAGAGCCGCGGCCTGAAGAAGATTGGGTTCGTCAACAACGACTTTTTCTAGTTACACGTCCGATAGTGGTATTACGGCGCGTCAGCCCTTTAAATCCGGGTTCACGCGCCGTTTGTTTGGTCGGCCTTTTGCCATAGCGAGGATTGCCAATGAGTCATTCGATAATTTTGGGTTTGGGCCGAGATTGGGCACGCTGGGTGCCGGCCCTGAGTCTTGGCGTGCTGCTCGCTACTTTGGGTTTGGCGCCGCAGGCGTCGTTCTCGGCCGAAGAAAAGCAACAGGCGCTCAGCCGCGTCATCGCGAAAGAGATGACCCAGGCGCAAAAGGATCTGCAGGCCGGCAAGTTTCAGGATGCGCTTACCAACCTGGATGCTGCGCTGACGAAGTCGCCGCTGACGGCGTTCGATAAATTCAAAATCGCCGATTTCAAGGGCTTTGCGCTGCTCAAGCTGAATAAATACAAGGAAGCCCAGGAGTACTACGAGCAGGCGCTGGCAAGCGGGCTGTATACGCCGCAAGAGGCGGCCGAGAAGGAGCGAACGCTGTTCCGACTGGCAGCCAGCAGTCAGCAATATGCCAAGGCGATCGAGTTCGGCAAGCAGGCCTCGGAAACCCCGTCCTTCACCGCCGATGACACCGCCGTGATGGCGCAGCTGTATTACCTGCAGAAGGATTGCAAGGACTCGGCTATCTGGGGTGACAAGGCGATGGCCGCCGAGCGCAAGGCCGGCGAGGCACCGCATGAGAATCTTTATCAGTTCAAGCTGCAGTGCGCGTCGGATGCCGGCGATACGCCCACTTTGAAAACCAACTTGGTCGAACTGATCCGCTTGACCAACAAGGTTCAGTACTGGAATAACCTGCTGCGCATCGAGCGCCAGGATGAGCGCGAAGACCACAACCTGTTGATGATCTACCGGATCATGTACAACACCAACTCCATGGTCGCCGGCAGCGATTATATCGAGATGGCGCAGCTCCTCGGCGATGCGGCGCTGCCCGCCGAGGCGGCCGCGGTGCTCGACAAGGCCAACCAGGGAGGGCTCATCAAGGATGAGCAGAAGGAGCGTACCGGGCGCCTGTTGGCCTCGTTTAAGACTCGTGCGGATGCCGACAAGAAGGGTCTGCCGCAGCTCGACGCCGAGGGCCAGAAGAATCCGGCCGGTGAACTCGATGTGAAGCTGGGCGAGGTCTATTACGGGGCCGGCGACTATCAGAATGCGGTGACGGCGATCAACCGCGGCATTCAAAAGGGCAAGATCAAGCATCTGGACGAGGCGTATGTTTATCTCGGCCTGTCGCAGACGCAATTGAAGAACACGGCCGATGCCAAGAAGGCTTTCGATCAGTTGAAGACCGTACCGGATATCAGCCCGCGAGTGCTGAAGCTGTGGAGCCTGTACAGCGAGAAGCTGGGTACACCGCTGGTCGGCGGCGTGCAGGGATAAGGAGGAAAACGATGAGCATTAAAGTTGGTGACAAGATGCCCGCGGGCACGTTTACCCGTATGACCAAGGACGGGCCGCAAAAAATCACCGCCGATCAATTGTTCAAGGGCAAGACGGTGGTGTTTTTTTCGGTGCCGGGCGCGTTCACGCCGACCTGCGATGCCAAGCACCTGCCGGGTTTTGTCGAGCTCGCCGATAAGATCAAGGCCAAGGGTGTGGACACCATCGCGTGCACTGCGGTCAACGATGTGTTCGTCATGAATGCCTGGGGAAAGGCCAGCAAGGTGGACGAGAAAATCCTCATGCTGGCCGACGGCAATGGGGAATATGCCAAGGCCCTGGGTCTTGAATTGAACGGCACATCCTACGGCATGGGCATGCGCGGACAGCGCTTTGCCATCATCGCCAAGGACGGCGTGGCAACCCATGTCAACGTCGAAGCGCCGGGTGAATTCAAGGTCTCCGCGGCCGAATTTGTGCTCGGACAGCTCTAAGCCGCGACCCTCGATCTTGCTGGCTCTGCGGACCTCGCCGCCGATCGTCACGATGGCGGAGGCGGAGCGCATTGCGCTGTCAACCTACGGTCTCGCCGTGTCGGCTTCGCCGCTGTCGGGTGAGCGAGACAGCAACTTTCGGCTTCGCACCGCCGATGGCCGCGACTTCGTACTCAAAATATTCGATGCTGCCTCGGAGCCGGCGGCCATCGATTGTCAGGTGAGCGTGCTGCGCCATGTGGCGGAGCAGGATCCGGGCCTGCCGGTGCCGCGGCTGTATCCGACGCTCGAAGGCGCGGATATCGGTCGGGCGAGTCGCGACGGCGGAGAATGCTCGACCGCGCTGCTGACATTCATGCCCGGGCAGCCATTTATCGCTCGCTGCGTCAACGCTGCGCTGCTGACCGACTTGGGCGGCACTCTGGCGCGCATGGATCGCTGCTTGCGGGGATTCTTTCATCCCGCGCTGGCGCAGGTGTTGGCCTGGGACGTGAGGCGGCTGCCGGAGCTGGTCGAGTTCAGCAGCCACCTGCCATCGGTCGCGTTACGGCGCTGCGTGGAATCGGTGGCAGGCGTGCTGAAGCAACGGCTGATGCAATTGCGCGGGCTGCGCAGCCAGGCGCTGCACGGCGATGGTCACGCCGGCAACCTGCTCATCGATGCGGACGCAAGCTCGGTCAGCGCCATTCTCGACTTCGGCGACATGATTCATGCGCCGCTGATTTTCGAGCCCGCCGTGGCCATGTCGGAAATGCTCACCGACGGGATGGCGCCGCTGCCCGCATTGGCCGAGATTGTGCGCGGCTACGCGCGCAACGAGCGCCTGCACGCCGCGGAAGTGGAACTGCTCTACGATCTGATCAACGCTCGGCAGGCGGTGACCATCCTGGTGCACGCCTGGCGCAGCCGTCACGACCGCCCGGGGGCGCGGATTCTGCAAGAGGCATCCGAGAATGCCGCCGGCGCGCTCGACGCCCTGAAGGCCGCGGGACGCGAGGCGCTGACCGCGGCCTGGCATGAGGCCGCAGGCACCGCGGCCGCGCCACGCGCACCTGGCCCAACGGCCAACGCCGCCGCCGCGCCGCATTCCCTGCTGTCGCGCCGGCGGCGCCTGATGGGTGCGGGAGCGGAGTTGTTCTACGATCAGCCGCTGCACCTGGTGCGCGGCGAGGGCGTTTGGCTGTTCGATGCCGAGGGTGAGCGCTACCTCGACGTGTACAACAATGTTCCGCATGTTGGGCATGCGCATCCGACGGTGGTACAAGCCATAGAGCGCCAGGCAGCGACGCTGGCAACGCACACGCGCTACTTGCACGGGTCCATACTCGACTACGCCGAGCGGCTCACTGCGAGCTTGCCGGCGCACCTGGATAGCTGCATCTTCGTGAACTCCGGCAGCGAGGCCAACGATGTGGCCTGGCGCATCGCCAGGTGCGCGACCGGCGCCCAGGGCGGCCTGGTGATGGAGCACGCCTATCACGGCATCACCGACGCGGTGGCGGCGCTGACGCCCGCTTCGGCCAGATCCAAGGATCCTCGAGTGCAGACCCTCGCGCTTCCGGCGGCGAACCTGCGTGCCCACGATGCCTTGGAGCCTCGCGCCGCGGCCGCGGCCGCGCACGATGCCGACGCCGCGATCGAGATGCTGGCGAAGAACGGATTCGCTCCCGCGGCCTTCTTCATCGACAGCGCATTGACCAGCAGCGGCATCCTCGACCCGCCTCCCGCTTGGACGGCCGCCGCGGCGGCTCGAGTGCGTGCGGCCGGCGCTCTGGTGATTGCCGACGAGGTGCAGTACGGGTTGGGCCGCAGCGGCTCGCATTTCTGGGGCTTCGAGCGGCGCGGGCTGCTGCCCGACATCGTTACCCTGGGCAAGCCGGTGGGCAATGGCTTTCCCTTGGGGGTGGTCATTGCCCGCCGCCAACTGATCGAGGCCTTTCAAGAGAAGTTCGGCTTCTTTTCCACCTTCGGCGGCAACGCGGTGGCCGCCGCGGCGGGACTCGCGGTCCTGGATGTGATGCAAGCTGAGCAGCTCATGCAGAACGCGCATGCCACGGGCCAATACCTGTACCAGCGGCTCGAAGCGCTGTGCGCCCGTCACCAATCCGTGGCGGGTGTGCGCGGCGCGGGCCTGTTGCTCGGGGTGGAAATTCGCGGCACGGACGCGACTGCGGCGCGCGCCAATGCCAAGCGCATCGTCAACACGCTGGCATCGCGCCACCATGTGCTGATCGGTTCCGAGGGCCCGCTCGGCAACGTGCTCAAGCTGCGGCCTCCGATGAGCTTTAGCGCTGAGCATGCCGACCTCTTGCTAGCCGCCCTCGAGGCGGAGATCAGGCGCTGATCAGCCGCTCGAGCTCGGGCACGATCTGAAATAAATCGCCCACCAGGCCCACGTCCGCCACCTCGAAGATCGGCGCTTCGCCATCCTTGTTGATGGCGACGATGGTTCTCGCATCCTTGATGCCGGTAAGGTGTTGAATCGCACCGGAGATGCCGATGGCAATGTAGATCTCCGGTGAAATGATCTTGCCGGTCTGGCCCACCTGCATTTCGTTGGGTGCATAGCCCGCATCCACGGCGGCGCGTGACGCGCCGACCGCGGCGCCGATCTTGTCGGCGAAGGTGTACAGCAGCTTGAAATTCTCGGCGCTGCCGAGCGCGCGGCCGCCGGACACCACCCGCGATGCGGTTTGTAGATCCGGCCGGTCGGTGGATCCGGATTTCGCTCCCAGGTAGCGGGTGTGCGAGGGCAGGGTGGCGTTCGTGGATTTAGCGGAGATTGCCGCCGATCCGCCGCTCACCGGCGCAGCCTCGAAGGAGGCGACGCGCACCGTGGCCACCAGTTTGCGCGATGGGTCGGCCTCGACGGTGATGATGGCATTACCCGCGTAAATCGGCCGCTTGAAGCGATACGCCGACTCCACCGCCATCAGATCGCTCACTTGCGGCGCGCCGAGCAGTGCCGCGACCCGCGGCATCAGATCCTTGCCGAAGCTGGTCGACGGCCCGAACACGTGCGTGTAATCCGCGGCCAGCGCGGCGATCTGCGGCGCGAAAATCGCCGCGAGCGGATGCTGGTTCTCCGGGCGATCCACCCGCAGCACCGCCTCGACGCCGGCGATCGCCGCCGCCTGGGCGGCGACGCCGGATGTGTCCGCGCCCAACAGGGCGATGCTGATCTCGGCATCCGCAATCCCCTTCGCGCAGGTCACGCATTTGGCCGTGGCCGGATTCAGAGTCTTGCCGTCATGCTCGCCAACTATCAGTACCTTTTGCATCAGATCAATCCCTTCTTCTTGAGCACATCCACCAGTTCCGCCACATCCTTGACCATGACACCCTTTTGGCGCTGCGCGGGCGGTTCGGTCTTGACCGTGGTGAGCAATCGGCCGGCGCTGATGCCCAACGCCTCCAGAGTGGTGACGTCCAGCGGCTTTTTCTTGGCCTTCATGATGTCGGGCAATTTCACGTATCTAGGCTCGTTCAGGCGCAGGTCCACGGTGATCACCGCCGGCAAATCGACTTCGATGGTCTCCAAGCCGGCATCGACCTCGCGAGTCACGGCGGCCTTGGCGCCGCTGATTTCCACCTTGGATGCGTAGGTCGCCTGCGGCCGTTCCCAGATGGCGGCGAGCATCTGCCCAGTTTGATTCGCGTCATCGTCGATGGCTTGCTTGCCGAGGAAGAAAAGATCCGGGTTCTCCTTCTTCGCCAGGGCGAGAAAGGCCTGCGCCGCTGTCAACGGCTCGATGGCCGCATCGGTCTGCACCAGGATCGCACGGTCGGCACCCATGGCCAGCGCCGTGCGCAATTGCTGCTGCGCGTCGGCGATGCCGATGCTGACCGCGATCACCTCCACATTGGTGCCGCGCTCCTTGATGCGCAGCGCCTCCTCGAGCGCGATCTCATCGAACGGATTGACGCTCATCTTCACGCCGTCGAGCATCACGCCGCTGCCGTCGGGCTTGACCCGGACGCGCACGTTGTAGTCGACGACGCGCTTGATGCCTACCATGATCTTCTGCATTTACACTCCTTAAGCAGCCGCATCCGGCGCGTGCTTTAGCGCGGCGGGCTGTCGTTCAATGAACTGGCTGCCGATGTCGGCCGCGCACTGGCGCAGCTTGGGCAAGAAACGCTCGAGCGCCGCCGTCAACGGCAGCTCGGAGGCGATGAAGCGCAGGCCGAGCGCGGCCAAGGCGTGACCGTCCACGAGCACCGGCACGGCGATGCTGATTTCCTCGGCCGTGCGGCGCAGGCGTGCTGAGGTTGCATACCCCTGTGCCCGGATCTCGGCGAGCAAGCGCTGCAGTTCCGCTGCGGCGCGCGCGAGCGCGTCCTCTTCCTTGCTCGAACGAGACAGGATCCCGAGGACTGCATTGCGCTGCTCATCGAGGCAGTGCGCGAGATAGACGCGGCCGGCCGCCGTGGTCAGCAGCGGCAGGCGAAACCCGGCAGAGTAGCGCTCGACCGCCAAGGGGCTGTCGTGGTCGGTGGTCGCGCGAATGATCATGGCGGTCCCGGACAAGGTGGCGATGGACACGGGCCAGACGATATCGCGGCACAGCGCATCGATGAGCGGCGCCGCGATCTGGGTCACCCAGGCCTCGTCGTCGAATCCTTCGCTCAATGCCTTGACCATGATGGTCAGCCGATAGCGGTCATCGGTGGCATCGCGGAACACGTAACCGGCATTGCACAGAGTCTCCAGGATCCGGTACACGGTGGTGCGCGGCAGGCGAATCTCATGGGCGACCTCCGAGACAGTGGTGCCGTCGCGCAAATTGAGGACGGTCAGCGCGTCGAGGCCGCGCATCAGTGCGCGGATTGGGCGTGTTGATTCCATGAGACCTCTGATGGATTGGCGAGATGATCGCCATTCGGCGCGCTAGTTTAGGGATCGCGGCTTCGCTTGTCCACCTTGCGGTCAATCGATAGACTCAGCGCCGATGGTTCGCTACTTCTTGAAGCGTTTGGCCGGCGCTATCCCAACGCTGCTGGCGATCGTCACCCTATCCTTCTTCTTGATGCGCGCGGCGCCCGGTGGGCCATTCGACCGGGAACAGACGCTGCCTGCGGAGATCATGGCCAATCTGCAGAGGGCCTACGGGCTGGATCAGCCGTTGTGGGTTCAGTACGGGCGTTACCTGCGCGCCCTGGCGCACGGTGATTTCGGCCCCTCATTCAAGTACAAGGATTTCACTGTCACCGAATTGATTCGGCAGGGCTTTCCGGTGACGCTGCAAATCGGCAGCCTGGCCCTCGTGCTGGCGTTGGCACTGGGCATTCCCATGGGCACTTGGGCGGCACTGCATCAGAACACGGCGGCCGACTACGCCACGATGTCCTTGGCCGTGACCGGAATCGCCATCCCGCCGTTCGTGGTATTGCCCTTTCTGGGCCTGCTGTTCGGCATCTACCTGCACTGGCTTCCGGTCGCGGGTTGGGAGCCGGGCTCGATTCGCTATCTGGTGCTGCCGGTGATCGCCTTGACGCTGCCGCCGCTGGCCGTCATTGCGCGTCTCACGCGCGGCAGCATGCTGGAGGCCTTGCACAGCAACTACCTGCGCACCGCATTCGCCAAGGGCCTCACCATGCGCACCGTGATACTCAGGCATGCGCTGCGTCCCGCGCTGCTGCCGGTGGCCGGCTACTTGGCACCGGCGGTGGCCTCGATCATGACCGGATCGCTGGTGGTCGAATCCATCGCCGGGCTGCCGGGCATCGGACGCTACCTGGTGCAGGGCGCGCTGAATCGCGATTACACCCTGGTGATGGGCATGGTGATTCTGTATTCCACGTTGCTGATCGGCATGGGATTGCTGGTGGATCTGCTCTATGCGTGGCTCGATCCGCGCATCCGGTTCGAGACATGAGCATCAATCGCGGCGCGCTGATTGCGCTATGGCTGGTGCTGGCCCTCGTGGCGCTGGCGCTCGCCGGCCCCTGGCTCAATCCGAATACCATCGACGCTTTGGATTGGTCGCATGTGGCCGCCGCGCCGGGTCTCGCGAACGCGCACTGGTTCGGCACTGACCGGCTCGGCCGCGATCTGTTCGTGCGCACCCTCGAAGGCACGCGCATGTCGCTGATCGTGGGCTTGGTGGCGAGCGCCGTGAGCCTGGCGGTGGGCGTAAGCTACGGGGCGGTCTGCGGATACTTCGGCGGACGCACCGACTATTGGATGATGCGCATCATCGAGATCTTGAGCGGCCTGCCGCTGATTTTTTTCGCCATCTTTCTCACCGTCATCTTCGGACGCAGCGAGGCGCTGCTGTTCATTTCAATCGGCGCCGTCGGTTGGTTGACCATGGCGCGCATCGTGCGCGGCCAGACCTTGAGCGTTCGCCGCCAGGAGTTCATCGAGGCCGCCGTGGCCTCCGGCGCCACCCCGGGCCGCATCATCGCCAGGCACATCATTCCGAATGTCTTAGGTCCGGTGATCGTTTATGCCACATTGACGGTGCCGCAAATCATCCTGTACGAGAGCTTCTTGAGCTTTCTCGGCTTAGGTGTTCAAGAACCGCATGCGAGCTTGGGGACGCTGATCGCCGAGGGCGCCGTCGAGATGCAGGGCGCGCCATGGATTCTGCTGGTGCCCGGCATCTTTCTTGCCGTCCTGCTCCTCTGCTTGAACCTCGTCGGCGACGGATTGCGCGACCGGCTCGCGAAGGAGCCCTGAGCCGTGGCGGACGTTCTCAACATCGAGGATCTGAGCATCGAATTCCTGAAAGGGCAGCGCATCGCCGCGGTGCGCGAGGTCTCGCTGCGCGTGACGCAGGGTGAATGCGTCGGCATCGTGGGCGAATCCGGATCGGGAAAAACCCAGATTTTCATGGGCGCCTTGGGGCTACTGCCGGGCAGCGCCCGCGCGACGGGCAGTGTGCGCTTCGAGAATGCGGAAATTCTCGGCGCGCCGCGCGCTGCCTTGAATCGGATCCGTGGCTCGAGGCTGTGCATGGTTTTTCAAGATCCCATGAGCTCTCTGACTCCGCATCTGCGGATCGCAACGCAGCTCGCCGAGGTGCTGGTCTGTCATCGCGGCATGTCGTGGCGCGACTCCGAGCAGGCAGCTCTGCGCATGCTCGATCGTGTGCGGGTGCCGGAGGCGAAGCGGCGCCTGCGCCAGTATCCGCACCAGCTCTCCGGCGGCATGCGCCAGCGCGTGACGATCGCCATGAGTTTGCTGTGCGAGCCCGCGCTGATGATTGCAGATGAACCGACCACTGCGCTGGATGTGACCGTGCAGGCGCAAATCATCGATCTATTGCGCACTCTGCGGCACGAGTTCGGCACGGCCTTCGTGTTGATCAGCCATGATCTGGCCGTCGTTGGCGGGCTTGCCGATAGGATTCTGGTGATGTACGCGGGGCGGGTGATCGAGAGCGCGGACGCGGCGCAACTGATGAGCCGGCCGCGGCATCCATACACCGCCGAGCTGCTGCGCTGCCTGCCGGATCTGTCCGCGCCGCCGCTCGAGCGCATGCCCAGCCTTCCCGGCCAGCCGCCCGATGCGGCTCACCCCGCGGCCGGATGTGAGTTTGCGCCGCGTTGCCGCTATGCCGTGCAGCGCTGTCGCGAGCAACGTCCGCCGCTGCGGCAGCTGGGAGAGACCCAAGTCGCCTGTCACTTCCCCGTAGGCTCATGATCGAGCCTCTGCTCCAGGTTCGGGACCTGTCGGTGCGATACGGCGCGGCATCGGTGCTCGAGGATGTGAATTTCGATCTGCTCGCCGGAGAGACCCTGGGGCTGGTCGGGGAATCCGGGTCGGGAAAGTCCACGCTGGCGCGTGCTCTGCTGCGCTTGGTTCCCGTGTCGCGCGGCGAGGTGCTGTGGCGCGGACGGAATCTGCTGAGTTGCGGCGCAGCCGAGATGCGCAAGCATCGGCGCGATTTGCAGATCGTGTTCCAGGACCCGTTGAGCAGCCTGAATCCGCGCATGACCGCGGGACAGATCCTCGCCGAGCCGCTCAAGATCTTCGAGCCGGCGCTGTCGGCGCGCGATCGGCAGGCGCGGATCGATGCCATGCTGGAGCGTGTCGGGTTAGGCAAGGCGGTGGCGCGGCGTTATCCGCGCGAGTTCAGCGGCGGCCAGTGCCAGCGCATCGGCATTGCCCGCGCCATGATGCTCAATCCACAGCTCATCGTCTGCGACGAACCGGTGAGTTCCCTGGATGTGTCCATTCAGGGCCAGATCGTCAATCTGCTGCTCGACCTGCAACGCGATTTCGGCATCGCCTTGCTGTTCATCAGCCACAATCTGGCGGTCGTGCGCCATCTCAGCCGTCGGGTGCTGGTTATCTACCTCGGCAGGCTGGTTGAAATCGCGCCGCGCGACGCGCTGTTCGCGGCACCGGTGCATCCGTACACCCGCGGCTTGCTGGCGGCCGCATCCGGAGTGGCCTTGGGTGAGGCGGAGCCGCCACCAAGCGAGCGCCCAAGCGGCTGTGTGTTCCGCGCACGCTGCCCGCACCGCCAAGACCTGTGCGCAGTGGCCCAGCCCGCCTTGCAAGCCGTGGGGCCGGAGCACTTCGTCGCCTGCCGGCGTGCGCGCGATCTCATGTCCTAGGGCGGGTATTCCGCTATTCTTGACGCCCATGAACAAGCAAAAATCGGTGCGGCCCAGCGATGGCCTGGCAAATGTTCGCTACGAGATTCGCGGCAAGCTGGCGCGCCAGGCACTGGCCATGGAGCGCGCGGGCTATGACATCATTTCCCTGAACATCGGCAATCCGTACGCCTTTGGATTCCGCACGCCGGAAACCATGCGCTTGGCCATGATCGAGAACCTGCGCAACAGCGAAGGCTATGTCCACCAGAAGGGTATTTTTCCGGCGCGCGAAGCGGTGGTGCTGCAGCAGCAGGAGCGCGGCGTGCGCGGCGTCACCACCGAGGAGGTGTTCATCGGCAACGGGGTCAGCGAGCTGATCGACCTGTCGCTGCGCGCGTTGCTCAACGCCGGCGATGAAGTGTTGGTGCCCAGCCCGGACTATCCGCTGTGGACGGCGGCAGTGAATTTGAACGGCGGCCGCGCCGTGCACTACCCGTGCCGCCCGGAGAGAGCTTTCGTGCCGGATGTGAACGAAATCGAGTCGCTGATCACGCGGCGCACGCGCGCCATCGTCATCGTCAATCCGAACAACCCGACCGGCGCGGTATACCCCAGGGAGACTTTGGCAGGCATGGCCGCGATCGCGGAGAAACACCGCTTGGTGGTGTTGTGCGATGAGATCTACGATCAGATTCTGTACGACGGCGCCGAGTTCGTGCCCATGGCCACGCTGGTGCAGAACACCCTATGCTGCACCTTGAGCGGACTGTCGAAGATCTATCGAGCCTGTGGCTATCGAGTCGGCTGGGCGGTGTTCTCCGGCGACGTCGAGAACGCCACGGAATACCTGAGCGCTCTGGAGTTGCTGTCCTCGCTCAGGCTGTGCAGCAATGTGCCGGGCCAATGGGCGGTGCAGACGGCGCTCGGCGGCTATCAAAGCATTCGCGAGCTCACGCGCCCCGGCGGCCGGCTGTACGAATCGCGCCAGACCATCCTCGACGGGGTCGCAAGCAGCAAGTACCTGCGCCTGGCGCGCCCCATGGGCGCGTTATATTCCTTCGTCGAGGTTCGCCCCGACGTGCTTCCGGACTTCGACGATCAGGCCTTTGCGCTCGATTTGCTGGAAAGCAAGCATGTGCTGGTGGCGCCGGGCGTGAGCTTCAACGTGCCATATCGCAATTGCTTCCGCATCACCAATCTGCCCGAGCCGCAGGTGCTCGCCACCGTGTTCTCGCGCATCGAGGAGTTGCTGGGGCAGTCCGCAGGGGCGCCCGCGCTGCACGTGGTCGGTTCCACCGGCAAGGTTCGGCAGCACTGAGCACGGAACGCGTTCCGCTCGCGTTGCTCGCGGCGCTCGAGGCGGGCGAGACCGTGCTTGCGCCGAACAAGGAGCTCGCCGATGCGCTGATCGATGCCGTCGATCGCCGCCATCGCGATGCCGCCGAGGAGATCTGGCCAACGCCGCGGGTGCGCGATTTCTCCAGCTGGCTGCGCGAGCAGTATTCCCGCAAGCTGATCTTGGATGCCGGCAATCAGCGCTGCCTCACCGATTTCGAGGAACTCGAGATCTGGCGCGGCGTGGTGCAGGAGGGGGAATCCGGCGAGGATTTTCTCGATACGCAAGGCGCCGCGCGCTCCGCGCGGCGCGCGCGGCGCGCGATGTACGAGTATGGCATCCCGGCGCGCGCCGTCGCGCAATACGATACCGACGAGTCGCGCGCGCTGCTGGCGTGGATCGGCCGCTTCGACGCGCGTTGCCGGCAGCTGGGCTGCATCAGCGCGGATGAGCTGTTGGGATCGATGCAGGCGCCCGAGGAGCGCATCGCCTGGATCGAGAGTCCCATTTGGCGGCCGGCGGCGTTGCGCTGGCTGCGCAAGCAGGGCCGGGAGATCGCCGCGCCGAGTCTGCCGTCGATTGCCCCATGCCGCGTATTTCACGCGGCGACGCCCGAGGTGGAACTCGCGGCGGTGGCCGAGTGGGCCGATGCCAATGCACGTGCGGGCGAGTTCCACGCCTGGGTATGCGTTCCGGACTTGAGCTTGCGCCGCGACGCGGTTGTCGACGCATTCGATGCGCTGCTGCCGCCGCAACGATTTTCCTATGCCGTGGCCGGCGGCACTCCGCTCATCGACTATGCGCCGGTGCGCGCGGCTCTGGACATCCTGGCCGCCGTCGGCGCCGCCGTTTCGTTCGAGCAATTCAGCGCTCTGCTGCGCATGCCGGAGTTGCAGGCCTCGGCCGCCGAGGCGGCGCGCGCGGCGTTCCTGGATGTGGAGCTGCGCGCGTGGGCGCCGAGCGAAGCCAAGCTTGAAGAGTGGCTCGCCATTTCCGGCCGGGTTGCGCAGGCGAAGCGCGTGGACCCACCCGCCTCCCTGCAGCGACTGCGCGCATCTCATCAGGCACTGAGCGCGGTTCGCGGCCGCGAGCCCATCAGCGGCTGGGTCTCGGTTTGGATGGACGGCATCGAAGCGGGTCCCTGGAACCTGCGCCAGCGCTGGTCGAGCATCGAGTATCAGGCCGCGAAGCGATTCAGCGAGCTGATGGCCGCACTGGCCGGCGCCGACTCGGTGTTCGGTGCGCAGTCGAGACAAGCAGCGGAAGGGATCTTGACGCGCGCGGCCCGCGAGGTGGCGTTTCAGCCGCAAACCGGCGTGACGCCGATCTGGGTCAGCGGCCAACTCATCGATCCCTGGCTGAGTTACGACGGGATCTGGATCACCGGCTGCAGCGAGGAGCGCTGGCCGGAAGCGGCCGACCCGATTGCCTTGCTGCCGGTTAAACTGCAGCGCGACCATGGCGTGATTGCCGCGGGCGCCGAGTCGCAATTGCAGCTCGCCGAAGACTTGCAGCAGCGTTGGGTCAAGCGCGCGGGCGCCTGCGTGTTCAGCTATGCAAATCCGGGAGATGGCAGGACTGCCGCGCCCAGTCCGTTGCTGCCGCTTCGGATCGAAGCCTTGCGGCCCGATCAACCGACGCCGCGGCCCCACTGGCGACAACAAGCCGGCTTAGCACCGCTGCTCGAGCGCCTCAACGATGAGCTTGCTCCGCCGCTGGCAGTCGATGAGCGTACTCGGGGCACCGCGACCTTAAGAGCCCAATCGCAATGCGCATTCCGCGGCTTCGCGGAGTCACGTCTGGCGACCTGCGAGCTGGAGCTGCCGGAGCCCGGCTTCAACGCCCGGCAGCGCGGCGAACTCTTGCATCAGGCGCTCGAGGGCATTTGGTCGCAATTGCGTGACTCCGAAGCCTTGGCGTCGATACCTGCCGAGAGCCAGGCGGCCCTGGTGAATGCCAGCGTGGTGCAGGCCATCGAGGCAATCTGCCGCAAGCGCGACCCTGGCGCCCGCTGGCGCAGGCGCGAGCAGCTGCGAATGCAGGGCGTGCTCGCCAAATGGCTGGAGGTCGAGCGCGAGCGCGCGAGCTTCACGGTCGAGAGCCTGGAAGGCACGCAGGCGGCGCGCTTTGGCGGCGTGGATTTTACGGTGCGGATCGATCGCGCCGACCGGCTCGCCGACGGCGCGCGGGTATTGATCGACTACAAGAGCGGCAGCGCGACGGCCGATTGGCGCGGAGAACGTCCCGATAATCCGCAGTTGCCGATTTATGCGCTGCTGCAGCCGCAGTCGCTCATTGCCGTGGCCTACGGTCGGGTCAACGCGCGCGAATGCACTTTTGTCGCCGAATCGGAGCGCACCGCGGTGTTCGCACCCGGGAAAAAGCCCTCGCCCATGGAGGGCAGCGCCAGTTTCGCACAGTTGATCGGCGTGTGGTCCGGACGCATCGAAAAGCTGGCAGCGGAGTTTGGCGCGGGGCGCGCGGAAGTCGCGCCGACGCTCACCGCCTGCCGCACTTGCAGCCTGCAGGCACTGTGCCGCGTGCCGGCCTCTTTCGACGAGGAGGAGGCGGAACCGCATGAATAGCGAGCGCCCGGCTCCCAAGGATCGCGCCGCGCGCGATGTGGCGGTGGAATCAAGGGGTCCCGTTCTGGTGCAGGCGCCGGCGGGCTCGGGCAAGACCACTTTGCTGGCGCAGCGCTATTTGCGATTGCTGTCGACGGTGGATGCTCCGGAGCGAATCCTGGCGCTGACCTTCACGCGTCGAGCGGCACAGGAGATGCGCGAGCGGGTGGTGCAGGCGCTGAAGGCTGCGCGGCTGCCGGAATGTCCTGCCAACATGAGCCGGCAGACCTGGATGCTGGCGGTGGCCGCGAAGCAGCACCTCGATTCCCTGAAGCTCGACATCGAGCGTCATCCCTCACGTCTGCGCATCGAGACCATTGACGCGCTCAACGCCTGGCTCGCCGGCCAGCTGCCCATCACGGCGGGCGCGGGATCGCGGCTACAGCTCATCGAGAAGGCTGCCCCTTTGTACGAGGAAGCCGCGCGGCGCGCGTTGAGCTACGAGGAGAACGATGCCGTGGGGACGGCGGTGGAGCAAGTGCTGGCGCTCGACGATCAGCGCTGGCGTGACCTGATGGATTTGATCTCGCAGATGCTGCCGAGCCGCGACCGCTGGCTGCCGCAGCTTGCCGGCGGCTTGCAGATTTCGCGCTCGCTGGACGATGCGCAGCTGCGCCGCGTGCGCCAGCTCTTCGATGAGGACCTCGCATTGCTGGTATCGCGCGCCTTGAGCCGCGCCTACGACTGCATCGGCAAGGAGCGCATCGGCGCATTGTCGCGGTTGATGCGCGGGGCCGCAGCGCGCGTGGAGCAACCCTCGGTGCTGTCCGAATGGCAGGCGGGCGGCGGCGAACTCGACGCCAAAGCCGCGCACGTCGGCCGCTGGCGAGCCCTCGCCGCGGTGCTGCTGACGGGCAAGGGCACGTTGCGCAGGAATCTCACCAAGAATGAGGGATTCCCAGAAAAATCTGCGGACAAGGCGCAGATGTTGGACTTGATCGCGGAGCTCAATCGCGATCCGAGCGTGCTGCCGGCGCTGCTCGAGGTTCGCCATCTGCCTGACCCCGCCTACAGCGACCCGCAGTGGGAACGGGCGCGCCAGATGGCGCAAGTCTTGGTGCTGGCCGCCGCGCAGCTCGCGCCGGTGTTCCGCGAGCAGGGAGCGGTGGACTTTGCGGCGGTGTCCATGGCGGCGCTGCGCGCACTGGGCAGCGAGGATGCGCCCACGGATTTGACACTGCGCCTGGACTACCGGCTGCAGCATATCTTGGTGGACGAATTTCAGGACACCTCGAGCGCCCAGCTCAAGCTGCTGCGGCTGCTCACCGCGGGTTGGCAGGCAGGCGACGGGCGCAGCATGTTCTGCGTGGGCGACCCCATGCAATCCATTTATGGATTTCGCGATGCCGAGGTGCGGGCGTTCCTGGAACTCGCCGAGGAGGGCATCGGCGAGGTGAGATTCGAGGTGGCGCGGCTGAGCAGCAACTTTCGATCCGCAAATACCCTGGTGACCTGGGTCAACTACTGTTTCTCGCGCATCCTACCGCGCGCCGATGACCGCGAGCGCGGTGCCATCGCCTTCCGTCCGAGCGAGTCTGAGGCGGGTGCCGCGCTTGACGCGGACGCGCGAGTCGAGATCTTGGGATTTGCGTCGCGGGTGGGGGAGGCGGCGGCGATTGCCGAATCCATCGGGGCGCAGATCGCTCTGCACCCGCAGTGGCACATTGCCGTCCTGGTGCGCGCCAAGGCGCATGCACGCGACATCGCGCACGCCTTGCGTGGGCGCGGCATTGCGTTTCGCGCTGTGGACATCGAATTGCTGCAGGATCGCGCCGTGGTGCGCGACCTGGTGATGCTGATCCGCGCGCTGCTGCACTTGGGCGATCGCACCGCCTGGCTGGCTGTACTGCGCGCGCCCTGGGCCGGAATCGCGTTGGCCGATCTGTTGATCATCGCGCGCGCGGCGCCGGTGGTATGGGAGGCTCTGGCGGACGAAAGCGTGCTCGCGCGGCTGAGTGCGGATGGCCGGGCCCGGGCCTTGGGCCTGCGCGGCGTGTTCGAGGAAGCCTTCGCCCTGCGGGCGCAATTCTCGACCGCGCGCTGGGTCGAGCGCATCTGGCTGAATCTCGGAGGCCCGAGCTGCGCACCGGGTGGGCACGAACTCGAGCATGCGCAGGCGGCCCTGGCGCGCCTACGGGAATTGGAGCAGGTGGGCCTTCCCGATCCGGCGGACTTGGACCGCGCCTTCTCCGATCTGTACGCGGATCATGGCTTGCCAAGCACGGTGGAGATCATGACCATCCATCGCGCCAAGGGCCTGGAATTCGACATGGTGGTGCTGCCCGCTCTGAATCGATACACGCTGCGGCACTACAATCGCGCGCTGGCGACCCATCAATTCGCGCGCACCGGGCGCGACGGCATGGTGATGGCCGCGCGTCCCGGAATCGGCGCGGACCGGGACCCGCTATTCGATTTCCTGAATCGTCTGGATCGAGAGGCGGCCGACCTGGAAGCGCAGCGCCTGCTGTACGTCGCCTGCACCCGCGCGAAATCGCGCCTGATGCTGACGGCGGCGGTCGAGCGCCGCCTGCAACCCGAGGATGAGGGCGAGGCGGATTCGGCAAGGATCAAGCCGTCGAAGGGCAGCTTGCTGCACGCGTTGTGGCCGGTGGTTGAGAATGAGATGCGGATCGTGCCAAGCAGCGATCTTGATGCGGCGGATCAGCCGCCGCGCGGTGGGCCGCTGGCGCGCGTGCCCGGCGGCTGGTCACCGCAGTTGCACGGCGTCTCGCCCGCGCCAGCGGATGCAATGGCCGTCGAGGCACGCACTGAGACCCCGGTATTCGATTGGGCCGGGGAAACCGCCCGGCGAGTCGGGAGCTTGGTGCATGCCGAATTGCAGCTGCTGGATCTGGGGACAAGCGATGCCGCCACGATTCGCGCGCGCGCGCCGCAATTCTCGCGCTGGCTGGCGCTGCAGGGAGTGCCGGCCGCCCGGCTGAAGCACGCCGCTGATCGAGTGGTCGCCGCATTGCTAGGCGTTCATGCCGATCCTCGCGCGAAATGGATATTGCACACCGGCTATCGCGATGACATGCGCGAGCGCGCGCTGTCCGGCAGGTATCAGGGAGAAATCGTGCGCGTGGTGTTCGACCGCAGCTTCGTCGACGAGAATGGCGTGCGCTGGGTGATCGACTACAAGACCAGCGAGCATCAGGGAGGCGGGCTCGATCAATTTCTCGAGCGCGAAGTCGAGCGGTATCGGCAGCAGATGCAACGCTACGCGGTGCTGGCAAGGAAGCTCGGTCCCGAGCCGGTGCGCGTGGGCTTGTACTTTCCGCTCATGCGCGCCTGGAAAGACTGGCTGCCGGAAGAGTAAATGTATAACATATTTAATAATCAATTGGATACAGATTATATCTAATGTAATTTATAGTATGAAATTCCATGACTCGTGGAACCGTGGCCGGGACATCGAGTCCTAATATCTGCTTATAACGATTGGTGATTGGGGTTCGGCGAGGCCGAATGACAGCATGGTCGTCGGGATAATTTCAGGAGGTGTGAGTGGCAGCCGTAGGTCGGGAACGCGTGTTATCGGTCAAGCACTGGAGTGATTCCGTGTTCAGCTTCGCCACCACCCGGGGCGATGGCCTGCGCTTTGAGAACGGCCATTTCGTCATGGTCGGCATGCTCATCGACGACAAGCCGCTCATGCGTGCCTATAGCATCGCGAGCGCCAATCACGAGGAATTCCTGGAATTCCTGAGCATCAAGGTGGCCAACGGCCCACTCACCTCGCGCCTGCAGCACATGAAGCCCGGCGACGAGGTTCTGATCAGCCACAAGCCGACCGGAACCCTGCTGCTCAGGGACTTGAAGTCCGGCAAACGGCTGTACCTACTCGCCTCGGGCACCGGCCTTGCGCCCTTTATGAGTTTGATCAAGGACCCGGAGATCTACGAGAAATTCGAGAAGGTCATTCTCATTCACAGTGTGCGCTATCGCAGCGAGCTCGCTTACCGGGACTACATCGAATGGGAGCTTACCCACCACGAATTTCTCGGCCAGCAAGTCAGAGACCGGCTGGTGTATTTCCCCACCGTGACGCGCGAGCGCTTTCGATACCAGGGGCGCATCACCGCGTTGATCGAATCCGGCAAGTTGTTCGAGGAAACCGGCTTGCCGACACTCGATCCTGTCGCCGATCGAGCGATGATTTGCGGCAGCCCCTCGATGATCGCGGACCTGTCGAAGCTGCTGGACGCCCGGGGATTTCAAGTATCCCCGCATGTGGGAGAAGCCGGCGACTATGTCGTGGAGAGGGCGTTCGTAGCGCGATGATCCTTAGCCGGGCATGCGACGTTGCCGCGGAAACGTCTTGAGTCGCGGTGTAGGAAGCATGCTTAACCCATTGAAAGTGCGCGCCTATATTGGGCGGAAACCTCCGCTCAGGCGGCCGGCCCACACCTCCAGTGTGAGCCGGCCTTCCGGCAGCGTTAACCTGCGCTCAGTGTCATCGTCGCCACGGTCACGTGCGGCCAGAGCACGCCATTGAAAATCAAGATCACCAGCTGCGAGTACTGAAGCTGCAGGTGTGTCGCATAGTCCCAGTACGGCTCAAGGTCCTTGATTGGCCCCTGCGGCTGGCCCGCCCCGGCATACAGCGCGCTTGGAGGTTCACCGCGGTCGCGCACCCACTCGATCCAGAAGGTTGCGCTTGCCGAGTAGACGAAGGCGTTGGGCACCGGGTTTGCCGCTGTACATATGCTCGCCGGCTGAGTGGGAAGGGGAGAGGGCGGAGCCTGGTTCGCGACCCCCAGGAATGGGATGTTGCTGACGCTCTCGTACAAGCTGCCAACGCCGAGCGTCGGGATGCCATTCGCTGACAGCGTGTCCGTCGTGAGATTGATCGCGATGAAGCCGAGAATTTCCTGGTCGGCGATTGCATCCCGCAACACGCTGTTGGGATCGTCGATAAATCCCTGGAAACTGCTTGGGAATGGCCCACTGCTCTGATAGGACTGCAACGACGTCGCTGGCAGCGGCGCTGTCGGCGGCGGCGGCGGCGGCGGCCCCAGAATGTCCGCGTTGATGTTGATCTCCGGAATCACGTGCTGGCCGCCGACGGGAACAATCGGCTGGATTCCCGCGGCCGGCGGAGTCGGCCCCACCAACGGAAGCGTGCTTGTGTAAGGCCCGGGGAAGGGGACGGGGTTGAGCCCCGGGTACACATTGCCCGGGGTGTTGAACGGAGTAAGGGGCGGGATAGTCGGCTTGCCCGGAGTGGGCTTCATGCCCGGATTGGGCCCCTGCATCAACACCGTGGCCCCGTGCGGGATGCTCCCCATGCGCACGATTGCATCCGTGTTCACAATGGGCGTGTCGCCGCTCGAGGCCTGCTGGCTCGCGGGCACGTGCATGAATAGTCCCGGCTCGATATGCAGTGCTTCGCCCGCTGTCGTGGAGTACCCCGGCGGGAGGACCTTCTTGGAGGGCGCCGGATCGGCGTCACTGACCCGCTGCAGGTAGTGCAGGCCGTACAGGCTGAGATCAGGCTGCGGGCTCAATCCCCGGTTCGGCACCACGCCGGGAATGATCTGAAAATCAAAACCGTCATTCGTGAGGTTGAGTTCGAGGAAGCGCTTGGTCGGGTTAGGTGGCGTCGTTATCGGGTCCGATGCCGGATTATCGGGCCGCCAGATCGCGTTGAATCCGGGGCCTCGCCAACTGCCCGCCAAGAAGGCGAGCGGCCCGAGGTTCAATGCAGTGGTGACCGGTCCCTGCTGGAACCGGCGGGGTGGCAATTGCGGACGATTAGCAGCCATGGTGATTACCTCCGTGTGTATGGCTAGACGAGCGAAAATCCATTTCGCTGAATTATTTTACTGCTGGATTCCAGCGCCGGCGTAACGCTTTTGCGACAAGTGATGCCGCAAATTAGTTGGTGACCTCAGCGGCAGTCAAAATCGGTACCTCCGACGGCGTTGCACTGCGGCGGATATCCGTGTTTGCGCCAGTACTCAGGCAGACGCCACTGGTTCATCATCATCGCCCGCAACAAATGTCGATCGAATCCACGACCCGCGCCACGCCGGGAGTCTCACGGGCAGCCGACTCAGCTATATAGCGCTCCAATTCCGTATCGACCACGCCGTACAGATACACCACCTGATCCAGGGTCTGAACTCGAATCAAGTTGGGCGGCTCGACCGCCGGATGTTCACGCAACCGCGCCTGCACCGCGGCGGTGATCTGTGCATCGCCGGGACAGCCGGTGAAGCCGCACTTTCTGTACACGGCACAGCCGGACGCGGCGCAGATGAAAAGCACGCTGACAGCCAGGAGAAGCTTCCCATTCAAAGCCTCAGGCCCTTTGCGCTTGCCGCGATGAGTGCGGCGAAGCGTTTGTCCCGCGTGCTCTGCTGCTTGGCGCTGACGATGCGCCACAGGAGTTTTTTCCTGTAGCCCGGCGGCTGGGCTTCGAAGAACGCCCAGGCGGACTTATTGCCCTTGAAGACCTTGAGCTCCTTGGTCGAGAGCGCGCTGGCCGCGGCCTGCTCGTAGGAGTAAATCCGCGATTTGCTCTCGATGCGGCGCGCGAACGCGGCTAAACCCGCGGGCAGCATGCGGCCGGCTTCGGTCAGCACGCGCACGCGTTCGATGTTGACGGCGCTCCAAATGGACTGCGGCTTTCGCGGCGTGAATCGGATCTGGTAGCGGTGTTCATCGATGCGGTTGCGCACGCCATCCACCCAGCCGACGCACAGCGCTTCATCCACCGCCTGTGGCCAAGTAATGCTGGGCCGCCCGCTGCCGAGCTTGTAGAAACCGACGCGCAATTCCGCCGTCGAGTGCGCGTTTGCGCGCAGCCAGTCGCGCATCGCCGTGGGGGAGGCGAAGTAGGTGGCAGCGAGCGGCGCGGACATCGGACTAAAAACTGAATTCGACTTCGACAGGTATTCTGCCCTGCGAATCCCGTACGTGTAGCTGGGCAAGATTGTCGATCTGGCTGCGCAGCGCCGGCGACGCCTCGGCGCGCGCCATGACCGTCCCCGAGAGCAGCCCAAGGCGTTCCTTGGGAGACAGCCGGATGTCCGCCTGCACTTGGACGGGCCCGCCACGGTCCGACAGCTTGGCGGTGGTGCTGCCGTCGGCGGCCACGGCAACTGCGGGAATAGTCAGATCGTAGTCCCCCAGGTCGGATCCCCCCGCGACTTGGTTGGAGGCGAGATTGGTGATCTGGATGTCGCCCGCAGCGGCCGATACTCCGGAAAAATCCCCGCTGATCGCATCGAGCTTGATCGCGGCGGTCCCGCGCCAGCCGGCCGGAACGCCGAGACTGGCCAAGTCCTCGATCGGGCCGCCACCCCGGACATTCTCTGCGCTGAATCCGTGTGCATCGAGCTGCCCGACGGCGTCGAGTGCGAATCCGCCCTTGACCCAATGGACATCGGCCGCGAGCGCCAGCTTCGCCAGGGCGCTCGGATGCAACTGCCATTCGAGTGCACCGGCATTGCGCGAATTGACCGTGATGGCGCCCGCCGACCCGTGCCACAGGCTGCCGGAAAAATCCCGCACGCTTACCGACGAGGGCAGAAAATGCCCAGCTAGCGAGGCGGGCAGGGTGGCGATGACCACGGCGGCGATTGCAGCGACGCCGATCAGCACGAAAGGCCAGACAGCGCGCCTGCGCTCGACCGGCGCGGTGCTGTTAGGGCCGCGGCTGCGCGAACGTGACGCTGGCATTGACCACTCCCGGGCGAGCCGCGCGATCCACGGTGATCGACTCGATCGCGAGGCCGTAGCGCGAATCCAGCGTGGCGAGCCAGGTAATCATGGTATCGAAGGGTGCTGCCTCGAGCTGCACGCGCACTCCCGCGCCGGCGCTGGGCTGCGTGCCGCGCAGCGCCGACGCAAGGCCGGCTTCACGTCCGACGCGGTCGACCAGCGCCACCGGCGGCTCGCCGGTGGGTGGCACCAGCGTGGCGCCGCCGGCGAGAACCTCCGATGCGTTGAGGCGCATCCAGGCTAGATCCTGTTTACGATGTTCAGTGCGCTGCACGGCCTTCGCCACGGCCGTGTGCATGGGCCAGAGTATGCCGCCGACGAGAATCAGCAAGGCGACGGCCACGGCGCCGATCAGCACCACGCGCTGTTCGCGCGGCTGCAGGCCGGCGTACCAGGCTTTGATCTTGTTCATCGGTGCGCTCCCGTGCCTGCGCCCGGGCTGCGGAATTGCATGTTCGCCTCGATCCCGGCGGCGGTGGGCGTGGAGGATTTGATCTCCCCGGTCAGGCCCTGCTTGCCGACGGCTTGCGAAATTGTCGACAGCGCCGCGAGATCCGGAGCAGTCAGCTTGACGTCGAGAGACTGCTCGCGATAGCTCATCGATTCAATCGTCGCCTTGGGGGAGCTGGTCAAGGCTGTGCCGAGCACCTGCAGGGTGTGCAGGAAGTACTGCGGGCCCGCGCCGGACTTTCGAATTCGGTCGAGCTGGGCTTGCATCTGCCGGCGCGGGTCCACCATCTTGTCGGCCGGCATGGCGATGGAAAAGATCTGGCTCATCTGCCCGTCGAGCAGCGCGGAGTCGTGATTGGCCTTGCGGATCTGCAAGGCCTGAGCGCTCAGGTGCACCGCCAGCAGCACGCCCGCGAGCACGGCCGCGGTGCGCCATTCGCGCCAGCGCTCGCCGTAGTCCGTGCCCCTGGCAAAATCGCCTTGCAACAGGTTCACCGATTCAGGATTGCCCAGTTCGCGCGCCAGCCAGGGCAGCGGACCGTCGGAGAGAATCTGGATCTTCAACGACTCGAATTTCTCCAGCAGCCCTTCGAATTCGTCCTGCACGCGGGCCCAGTCCTCGCGGGTCACATACAGAATCGCGTTTTCCAATTCCTTCGGCACTTCGGCGGACTCGAGTGGATCCGCGATGACTCCTGCGACGATCAGCGCCTCGGTCAGAGGCGAGAGTTCGACGGCGAAGGGCAGCATTCCCGGACGGCGCACGGCGAGCCGCTCGTTCTCGAGCCACAACACCGTCTGACCGGGATTCTCCGGCAATAGCGACATGTCCGCGTACAGCGCGGCGGGCTCGATGCCGGCTGCGCCCAGCACGGATATCCATCCTTGCAGCACGTTGCGCGACACCACCGCGACGGGCGTATTGCCGTTGGCGCGGCGCCGGCCGATCGCGAAGGAGAGCTGATCGATGTCCTCGGTGAGCTGCTCCTCCATGGCAAACGGTACCGCGCGGGCCAGCTTGCCGCCGCTGCCGGGCGGCAATTCCGGCTCCGCCAGCAGCACCTGCGTTGCGGGCGCGAGCACGGTGACCTTCGCGCCGCGCGCCACCGCCGCGGCGAGGCTCAAGGGCCCGCGCTGCTTTACGGTGGCCGGCATGCCCATCTCGTCGAGAGTCAGCCACTCGGTTTCATCCTGACCGGGCGCGGGGAGGCGAAGTAGCAGTGTTTGCGGCATGTCTATAGCGTTCCGAAAGTGCGCAGCAGCGGTGTGACCTTCGAGCCGCCCCTGCCGAGCAACAAAAGACTGTACAAGGTGAACTCCGAGGTGCCAAGAGTAACGTGCGTGGTCAGGCGGAAATAGGAACTGGTCGCCCCGTAGCGGCCATTGAGCGCGGCGGCCGCGGTGCCCCCGAGCATATTCCTGAACGATGCCAAATCCGGGAAGCAGCCTGACTTGCGGCCGCTCGCCAGCACCTGATCGGTATATTCGCCGCTCAAATTCGGCGCCAGGCTCATGAGCACGGCGGCGGGCGCCGTGCAAATATTGATCGGCGCGAGCGCGGTGGGCAGCGCCGTGACATAGGGCGCGATCTTTCGATATTCATCGGCGCCGAAACCGGGGAGCGCCATGAGCTCGGTGGGGCTGGTCATGGGCCAGTTGCCGGTGAGGTAGGGGGGAGTTTGCATGGTGTACACCGCATCTTCCGCGCCGTCCGGGTCGCCGGGAATATTGTCCGCATCGATCCAGTCGCGCGCCATCATCGCAAACTTCGGATTCAGACCGACTGATACCAGCAGCCGCTGAAATTGCTCGAGCGGTTGCGGATCCTCGGTCTTGCCGTCTTGGCTGATCCGCGCCAGGTTATTCAAATTGAAGCGACCCTGCATGTCCTCCAAGACTCCCTGAATCGTCCCGATCGGCTCGCCTTCGGGATCGTCCGGCGCCGAGATCGGCAGCGGCACGGTGGGCTGAGCCCAGGGTTGCGCCAGCGTGAATTGCTGACCGCCGGATTGTGCAGTCTGAGCGAGCGCGTCCGCCGCCAGCGCCTCGGCGCCCAGTCCGAATTGAACTGCCTGTTCGGCCGCGAGAATGCCGAGCGCGCGCCTGCGCTCGATGTAGCCATCGAAAGTGAGCTTGGTCGCCAGAATGGTTGCCAGCGCCACCAGCACGAGCGCGATGAGCAGGGCAACGCCCTGCTGTTGCCGGCGGGTCGGGCCGCGCCTCATCCCGCCACCTCGATCACACGGCGTATCTGGCCCCAGTCCTTGAACTCCACGATGATTTCCACGGCCACCGGCCGGGTCCACGAGGCTTCCACCAGCGGCAGATTGACCGGCGGCCATACGGTTTGCCAGGTTTGATTGTTGTCAAGATAGCGGAACTGAATGGCTTTCACCCCGGTGAACAGGTCCTGCACCACCGGCACATTGTTCTGGCTGGGATCGAGCACCGTGACGTAACTGCGCTTGAGCACGTCGTTCAGCAATGTATAAGACACGCGCTGCAAGGTGCTGCGCTGCATGCCGGCCGTGTTGGACCAGCCCCCGCGGGTCAGGTCCACCAAGGAGGCAACCGTGGTCGAAGTGGATGTGAAGCTCGAGGCGGCGTTGGCGCCGAATCCAGGGTCGGAATTGAAGTGCATGCTGGAACCCGATCCCAGGCTCGAGGTATTCGACAGCGTGCCCATGCCGGCGGTCCCCTTCAGCGCCGGCAGGCGCTGGGTGTCGCTGAGGGCAGTACGAATCGGCCGCGGCACCATTTCCGCGAAGTCCTGGCCCATGATGCGCATGCCGAATTCGATTTCCCGCGAGCGCTTCAAGGACTCCTCGGTGCGTTCCGCGGACTGCCGCGCGGCGCGATATGTGCCGTAGCCGAGTGCCGACATGATGCCGAGAATCAACAGGGCCACCATGACTTCGATCAAGGTGAAGCCGCGCATCGGAGTGCCGCGTGAAATGCGAGTGCGCGCTATCATTGAATTGTTGGCGGAGGCGTATTGACGATCGGCTGTGTGCCGGTGCCGCTCGTGCCGGTGGCTCCGGGTGTGGTAGTGGTCCCGGGTGTGCCGGTGCCGACATTGGTGCCGTTGCCGGTCGTGCCGTTTACCGGCGTGGTGGCCACCGTGCCCGTGGTCCAGTCCACATTGGAGCTTCCCGGCGTGCCGAGCGAGGTGCCGAGAAAGCCGGTGGATTCGACGATCGGATTGCCCTTGGTCTTGGAGTCGCCGGCCCAGACTCGCACCACCACGCGTTTCATGGAGGCGACGCTGGTGGAGAAGTAGCGCGTGTCGTAGTGCCACTTCCGATTGGCGAAGTCCACCTCACCCGTGTCGTGATTGTCGCCCAATGTATTGGTATTCAGCCGCACCTCGGAGAGGCGATTCAGAGCAATCCATTGCGCCAGCGTCTTATCGCGCAAGTAGCCGCTGGCGCGCGCGGTGCCGCTGACCGCGGTCATGAGCGCGGCCAGTCCCATGGCCACGATCATCAAGGCGACCAGAACTTCCACCAGGGTAAAGCCGCGCGCGTCGGTGCGCATCATGAGGGCTTCTTTTGCGGATGATCGGAGCTTTCCACCGTGATCTTGCCGAGATTGTTGCCGCTCACCGCGGAGGTGGCCTGCGTTTGCTCGCGCAACACGGTGAGCCGGAACGGCGTGCCGTCGCCGCTCGCGGCGATCGCCACCTGCGGCCTGGGGGGCGGCGTATCGTCCGACAGATTGCGGTCGATGGGCTTGAGCACCACCACTTGGGAATCGAGTTCCAGCTGGAAGGTCAGGCCCTTCGGCAAGTCGCGATGCCGAAACTCGCGCTCTTGGGTGAAGGTCAACCATCGATCGCGGCGCGGATCGTAGACCACGAACTCATACGCGGTCGGCTCTATGCGCAGCCCGAAGTCGCGATTCTCGAGCAGCGCTCGTTCGTGCAGCAGATCGACCAGGGCGCCGATGCGCTGGCTCTCCTGATCGATCTGAGAATCGCGCCCGGTGACATTCAGCGACATCATGGCGATCGCGATGACCACCGCGATGATCACCACGACCACCAAAATCTCGACAAGAGTGAAGCCCTTGCTGCGCATGGCGGCCCCCGCAACGGGGGGCCTAGCGCGGGTCGAGGGTCGAGGTGCTGATATCCGCGTCGTAGCCTTCTCCGCCGGGTTTGCCGTCGCGTCCGTAGGAGATGATGTCGTAGTCTCGTCCATCGGCGCCGGGGCTAACGTACACATAGGGGTTGTTCCAAGGGTCCTTCGGCAGCGTGGGCAAATAGCCACCCGACCGATAATTGGTGATGGTGGGATCCACCGGTTGCGTCACCAGCGCCTGCAGTCCTTGCTCGGTCGTGGGATACTTAAAGTTATCAAGACGATACAGATCCAGGGCGGTCTGGATGGCGCGAATGTCGGCTTGGGCCCGAGTCACGCGGGCTTTGTCGACGTTTTCGAGAATCTTAGGCACCACCAGCGCGCCGAGCACTGCGAGAATGACCACGACGACCATGATCTCGATTAACGTAAAACCGCGTTGGCGACTGCGCATAGTGGACCTCGAAAAATTCCTACAATGATACCAAAACAGGGGGCCTCGATGGCCCGCCAGGGCGCGATCCGTGCGGCACGAATAGCAGCGGCTCTACAATGGGATCGCGGCCGGTGGTTTTGGTTTCTTTCGATCATACTGGTGCTGGACGCCATTTGGGCCCTTGGAGTGTGGGGTCCTGGCGACAGTATCAGCGAAATCCTGCGTTATGATCGTAGCGGAATAGCCGCAGGTGGATGGTGGCGGCTGTTGACCGCCCACCTCGTGCATCTCGATGGGCATCATCTGATTCTCAACGAATTGGGCCTGCTGCTGGTGTGGTCGCTGTTTGCCGAGGATTACAACGCGGCCGAGTGGAGCGCGATCGTCTGTTCCGGCGCGCTCGCCATCAGTTGCGGCCTGTGGTGGTGGAGTCCTCGCGTGGCGTGGTACGTCGGGGCATCCGGAGTGCTGCATTCGGTCATGGCCGCAGGCACCGTCAAGCACCTGGCTGCGCGCGCCTGGGATCGCTGGATTCTGCTGGTCGGCTTGTGCGCCAAGCTGGTGTGGGAGCAGTGGGCCGGCCATTCGCAGCCTCTGGTCGTCGTGGACGCACATTTGTATGGCAGTTTGTCCGGATTTGCAGTGGGGGCTGTACTCTCCTGGCGTACCGCTATAATCCGCCACCAGTCGCGCGTCTAAAGGTCTTGCATGTCACTTGCATTCGTATTTCCCGGCCAAGGGTCCCAGTCCATCGGCATGATGTCCGGCTTCGCGAATTCCTCGCCGGTCATCGAAGCAACCTTTGCCGAGGCCTCAGAGGCATTGGGCTACGATCTGTGGAAACGCTGCCAGGAGGGACCGGCGGAATTGCTGAATTCCACGGACTGCACCCAGCCGGCAATGCTGACGGCAGGTGTCGCCACCTATCGGTTGTGGAAGGAGCGCGGCGGCGGCACGCCCCTGATGATGGCGGGACACAGCTTGGGCGAGTTCACGGCCCAGGTCGCGGCGGGCAGCATCGACTTCAAGACGGCGGTGGCGCTGGTGAAGTTTCGTGGCGAGGCGATGCAAGAGGCGGTGCCGCACGGCGAGGGCGCCATGGCCGCGATTCTGGGTTTGGAGGATGTCGATGTGGAAGCGGCCTGCGCCGAAGCCTCGAACGGCGAGGTGGTGGAGGCAGTGAATTTCAACGCTCCTATGCAAGTCGTGATCGCGGGACTCGCCGGCGCGGTCACGCGTGCCGGCGCGGCGGCGGTCGCCATGGGCGCGCGGCGCGCGTTGCCGCTGCCCATCAGCGTTCCCGCGCACAGCTCGCTGATGCTGCCTGCGGCGCAGCGCCTGCGCGAGCGCCTCGCGGCGACTCAGGTGGTCGCAGCGCCGGGAATCGCGGTGTACGGGGTCGACGTCAAGCGGCATAGCACTCCCGATGCGATTCGCGCCGGCCTCGTCAAGCAGCTGCATACTCCGGTTTACTGGGCGGCGACGGTGCGCACCATGATCGATGCGGGCGCGACTCACATCGTCGAATGCGGCCCGGGCCATGTGTTGACCGCGCTCAACCGCCGGGTCGACAAGAACCGCGAACATCGCATGCTGGGCCTGAAGGATCCGCAGTCCATGGATGAGGCGCTGGCGTTGGTCAAATCATGACGAGCGGCAGCCTGTTGCACGGGGAGATTGCGCTGGTCACTGGCGCTTCGCGCGGAATCGGCGCGGCGATCGCCGCTGCACTGTCGGCCGAGGGAGCCCGCGTGATCGGCACGGCCACCACGGCGCAAGGAGCGGCTCGCATCGGCGAGGTGTTGGGAACCCAAGGGGGCCGCGGCGCGGTGCTCGACGTCACCGATCAAGCCTCGATCGATGCGCTCATCGCGGACATCGAGTCGAAGGAAGGCGCGATCGGCATCCTGTGCAACAACGCCGGGATCACGCGCGACACGCTGTTGCTGCGCATGAAACAGGACGACTGGGACGTCGTGCTGCAGACCAATCTCGCCTCCGTGTTCCGGCTCTCCAAGGCGGTGCTGCGCGGCATGATGAAGGCGCGCAAGGGGCGCATCATCAGCATCGCCTCGGTGGTGGGATCCACGGGGAATCCGGGCCAGGCCAATTATGCGGCTGCCAAGGCGGGCATCATCGGCTTTACCAAGTCGCTGGCCCGGGAAGTGGGTTCGCGCGGAATCACCGCAAATGTAATCGCGCCGGGATTCATCGACACCGACATGACCAGGGCCCTGAACGAGGAGCAGCGCAGCGCGCTGACCGGGCGGATTCCGCTGGCCAGACTGGGCCAGCCGGCCGACATCGCGGCTGCGGTCGTGTTTCTGGCATCCCCGGGCGGCGCCTACATTACCGGTGAAACCCTGCATGTGAACGGCGGGATGTACATGGCCTGAGGCTGGCGGGCACCCTCACTCCTGAACGTTTGTCAAGGCAATCCAGGGCCATCCTTTGGCAAATATGCGTCCCAGGTAGCCGTCCTCGTCGCGTTCACATAAAATACGCGGCCTGCCGATGACGGAGGCTGGCCACGGGGCTGTGTCGAAGCGGCGCGTAATAGCTAATCCGAAAGGACACCATAACGATGAGTACTGTTGAGCAGCAGGTTAAGAAGATCGTGGCCGAGCAGCTGGGCGTCAAGGAAGAAGAAGTCACGAATGACGCCTCGTTCGTCGATGATCTAGGGGCCGACTCGCTGGACACGGTTGAGCTGGTGATGGCACTCGAGGAAGAATTCGAGACGGAAATTCCCGATGAGGACGCCGAAAAGATCACCACGGTTCAACAGGCCATCGATTACATCAATTCGCACAAGGGCAAGGCCTAGAATCGATCGGATTCCCATGAGGAGCCGCGCTTGAGCAGGCGTCGCGCCGTCATCACCGGTCTGGGGATGGTTTCGCCGGTCGGCAACGACGTGGCGAGCGCCTGGGCCTCGATCCTCGCGGGGCGCAGCGGCATCGGCCCGGTGACGCGCTTCGACACCAGCAATTTTCCCACGCACTTCGGCGGCGAGATCCGCCAGCTCGATTTGGAGCCGTATATGAGCGCCAAGGAGGCGCGCCGCATGGATAGCTTCATGCAATACGGCGTGGTCGCGGGCATGCAGGCGATGCGCGACTCGGGACTCATCGTGACGGAAGCGAACTCGGACCGTATCGGCGTGCTCATGGGCGCCGGAATGGGCGGCCTCGAATCCATCGAGCAGGCGTACGACAAATATCTGGAGACGCATTCTCCCAAGAAAGTGTCGCCGTTCTTCATTCCCGCCAGCATCATCAATCTGGTCGGCGGCCACCTGTCCATCGCATTCAAGATCACCGGCCCGAATCTCGCGGTGGCCACGGCCTGCACGACCTCGACGCATGCACTGGGTTTGGCCATGCGGCTGATTCAGTACGGTGACGCCGATGCCGTGATCGCCGGCGGCTCCGAGATGGCGACCTGTCCCACGGGCATGAGCGGCTTTGCGCAGGCCAAGGCGCTCTCGCAGCGCAACGATGATCCGCAGGCCGCCAGCCGTCCCTGGGACAAGGATCGCGATGGCTTCGTCATGGGCGATGGCGCCGGCGCAATGATGATCGAGGAATACTCAATGGCGAAGGCGCGCGGCGCCAAGATCTATGCCGAGATCGTCGGCTTTGGGATGAGCGGCGATGCCCATCATGTGACGGCGCCCCCCGAAGACGGCGAGGGTGCCCGCAAGGCCATGGCCAAGGCTCTCATCGATGCCGCGTTGAATCCCGACCAGGTGCAGTACGTCAACGCGCATGCCACCTCGACGGAACTCGGCGACCGCGCCGAAACCACGGCTATTCGCCGCGCGTTCGGCGCCGCCGCCGATAAATTGGCGGTGAGCTCGACCAAATCCATGACCGGGCATTTGCTCGGCGCCGCGGGCGCGGTCGAGGCCATCTTTTCCGTGCTGGCGCTGCGCGATCAGGTCGCTCCGCCGACCATCAACCTGCATCAGCCGGGCGAGGGCTGCGATCTGGATTACGTGCCGAATCACGCGCGGCAAATGAAGCTCGATTACACACTATCCAATTCCTTTGGATTCGGTGGCACCAACGGTTCGCTCATTTTCCGCCGAATTTGATCCGCTGCGACTGATCGCGCGGTTTCCGGACTGCTACCCCGGACTGCTCGAAAGCAGCGCACCCAACGGCGCCGCGGACGGCGGCAATCGATTCGACATTCTTCCCATCGCATGCGGCGAATGCCTGGCTCTCGATTCGCACCGACAACTATCGGGTCCGCATGCGGCGGGCGCGGCGGCCTTTCTCGATGCGCTGGAAAGTTGGTGGCGGGCACTGCAAATCTCAGCGGCGGCCGCGACGCCGATGCCGGCGCTGCCCTTCAGCGGCGGCTGGCTTCTGTACCTGGGATATGAGCTGGCCGCGGAAATCGAGCCGCGAGTGAAGTTTCCGCCGAGTTCCGATCCGGTGATCGCGTTGGCGATACGCACTCCGGCAGCCTGGGTGCGCGACCGTACCGGCCGCCGCGCGTGGCTGGTCGCGGAGCCGGGGTACGAGACTCTGCTGGATCGGTTCGAGCAGCATGTCGATGCGCTGCCGGAGCCGGCGCCTGCGCGCGACGGCAGCTACCAGATCCACGAGGAGGATCCGGCGCAGTTTCTACAGGCCGTGCGCCGCTCCTTGGAATACATCGCGGCGGGGGATGTGTACCAGGCGAATCTGTCGCGGCTCTGGCAGGGCCGGTCATCGGCGAAGCTCGATCCGGTGGCAATCTATCGCCGCTTGCGCGCCGCCAATCCCAGCCCGTTCGCCGCCATGATGCGACACGCTGATTTTGCGCTGATGAGTTCCTCGCCCGAGCGCTTGTTGTCCATCCAGGGAAACCGGGTATCGACGCGGCCCATTGCCGGGACGCGGCCGCGCGGCGCCAACCCTGAGCAGGATGCGCACATCGTGCGCTCGCTGCTCGGCAACGAAAAGGAACGTGCCGAGCATGTGATGCTGATCGATCTGGAGCGCAATGATTTGGGCAGGGTGTGCGTCGGTGGTTCGGTCAAGGTCGATGAGTACATGTGCGTGGAAACCTATGCTCACGTGCACCATATCGTGTCCAACGTCAGCGGCGTGTTGCGCGAGGCGGTGTCGCCGATCCAGGTCATCCGGGCTCTGTTTCCCGGCGGCACCATCACCGGGTGCCCGAAGGTGCGCTGCATGGAAATCATCGCAGAGCTCGAGGCCTGCGGGCGCGGCGCCTACACCGGCTCCGTGGGCTACTTGAACCGCGATGGTGGCTGCGATCTCAATATCCTGATTCGAACCATCACGGCGCAGGGCGGCGCCATTCGGTTTCGCGCCGGCGCCGGCATCGTCGCCGATTCGAACGCCGACGCCGAGCTGGCCGAAACGCGCGCCAAGGCCAAGGGCCTGCTGCGCGCCCTGGAGGCAGGTTGAGCGTGTGGATCAACGGCCGTGTGGCCGCAACGCTCGACCCGCGCGACCGCGGCCTGCAGTACGGCGACGGATTGTTCGAGACCATGCGGGTGCGCAGGCGCGGCATCCGTCTGCTCGACTATCATTTGCAGCGGCTCGACGCGGGCTGCCGGCGGCTGAATATCGAGGGCCCCGCCGAGGGGCCGCTGCGGCGCGAACTCGAGCGCATCGCGAAGCGGCGTGTGCAGGGCGTGCTCAAACTGATCCTGACTCGCGGCGCCGGGCATCGCGGCTATCGGCCGAGCGGTGAGGAGCGCTGCACCCGCATCGTCACGCTGCATCCGCTGAGCCGGACCAGTCTTGCGGCGACCTCAGATCCGGTGCGGGTGCGCCTGTGCGCCACGCCCGTGAGCAGCAATCCGGCGCTGGCCGGATTGAAAAGCTTGAATCGGCTCGATTCGGTATTGGCGCGCTCCGAATGGAGCGATTCCCGCGTCTGGGAGGGGCTGATGCGCGACGTGGACCAGAACATCGTCTGCGGTACCATGTCGAATCTGTTTCTGAGGCGGGGTTCCTCATTGATGACGCCGCGGCTCGATCGATGCGGCGTCGCCGGCGTGATGCGGCGCTGGGTCATGCAACAGGCTGAAAGTCTGGGGCTGACTGCGCTGGAAGGGCGCATTCGCTGGACCGAGCTGCGGCGCGCCGACGAGGTGTTCCTGTGCAACGCCGTGCTGGGTCCGGTATCGGTCGGGGAGATCAAAGATCGGCAGCAGCGAATTCGGCCGCAGCAGCAGAGTACCGCGAGCGAACTGCGGGCGCGCTTGGAGTGGGTGTGAGGTGCAGTTGTCGTGAGGTGCAGTTGTCGTGAGGCGCTTGTTGTACATGGTTCTGCTCGCGGCAGTGCTGGCGGCCGCTGCCGCAGCGGGCGCGCTTTGGTACGGGCTGCGCAGTCTCGATGAACCGCTCGGATCCGGCACTGGGTCGCGCTTCACCGTGGTTCCCGGCACGAGTTTCGCGCACCTGGCGGCGCAGCTCGCGGCGCGAGGCCTCATCGCGCAGCCGCGCGCATGGGTGCTGTATGCCCGCTGGACGGGACAGGCCTCGGCGGTCAAGGCCGGAGAGTACGAGATCGATCCGGGAATCACGCCGCGGGCGCTGCTTGCGAAGATGGTCAGCGGCCAAGTGGTGCTGCATTCGTTCACCATCGTCGACGGCTGGCGGGTTACGGATTTGCTCGCTTACCTTAGGCGCAGTCCGGATATTGCGACCACGTTGCCGGAGCGCGCCCCTGATCTCATGCAGCGATTGGGCTTGCCCGGCGTCGATGCGGAGGGACAGTTCCTGCCCGAGACCTATCGGTTTCCAAGCGGCACCACCGATGTGGAGCTGCTGCGCCAGGCGCATACCGCGCTGGTCCGGGAGCTGGACACCGCCTGGGGCGAGCGCGATCCGGCCCTGCCGCTGCACAGCGCGCAGGAGTTGCTGATCATGGCCTCCATCGTCGAGAGGGAAACGGCGTTGCCGCGCGAACTCGGCATCGTCGCCGGCCTATACCTGCATCGACTCGACATCGGCATGCGCCTGCAGGCGGACCCGAGCGTGATTTACGGCCTGGGCGAGCGCTATGACGGGGAGCTGCACGCCGTGGATTTGCGCACCGACAGTCCTTATAACACCTATACGCGGGAGGGTTTGCCGCCCACGCCGATCGCACTGCCCAGCGCCGCTGCCATTCGCGCAACTGCGCATCCCGAGAAGACCGATGCCGTTTACTTCGTCGCGTCCGGCAACGGCGACGGCAGCCATGTATTCTCCGCGACCCTGGCCGAGCAAAATGTCGCGGTGGCGCGATATCTTAAGCTGCAGCGCCAGAAGGCCGCCGCGGAGCTAAAAAGATGAGCAGCAACTCCGCGCGATTCGTGACTGTCGAGGGCATCGAGGGCGTAGGCAAGAGCACGCAAATTGCGCGCATCTCGCAGGCGCTGTCGAAGCGCGGCATCGAGCACGTGGTAACGCGCGAACCCGGCGGCACGCCCTTGGCGGAGCGGATTCGCGCGCTGGTGCTGAACTTGAGCGAAGAAGTGCCGACAGCCACCACCGAACTGCTGCTGATGTTCGCGGCGCGCTCGCAGCATCTCGAGCGGCTGATCGAGCCCAACCTCAAAGCAGGCCGCTGGGTGCTGTGCGACCGGTTCACGGATGCCAGCTACGCCTATCAAGGCGGCGGCCGCGGCCTGTCAGTGGAGCCCATTGCGCGGCTGGAGAGCCTGGTGCAGGGCAGCCGCCGTCCCGATATGACCGTGCTGCTGGATGCGCCGGTGGCCCTGAGTCTGGCGCGCGCCGGCAAACGCAATGAGAGCGCCGGCAGCGATCGTTTCGAGGGTGAGCGCGCGGAATTTTTCGAGCGTGTGCGCCAAGCCTATCTGGCGCGGGCGTCGGCGGACCCGAACAGAATCAAAGTAGTCGATGCCGCTGGGACAGCGGAGCAGGTCAGCGCGCGGATACTCGAGTTGCTGGAGGCGCAGTCCTGGATCCGCTGAGCGCCAATTCCTTGCCGTGGCTGAAATCCGCGCAGCAGGGGCTGCGCGATGCGGCAGCGTCGCAGCGGCTGCCGCACTCGCTGCTGCTGCTGAGCGCGCCAGGACTCGGCGCGGAGCAACTGGCGAATTGGATCACCGCCTTGAGCCTGTGCGAGTCGCGCGCCACCAGGCCGTGCGGCGAGTGCGCCTCGTGCCGGCTGCTGCGCGCAGGCAATCATCCGGATTTTCACCTGGTGCGCATCGAAGAGAATGCCCAGCAGATCAAGGTCGACCAGGTGCGCGAACTCATCCAGGCCTTGGGGCTGAAGAGCCACCGCGGCGGCTACAAGGTGGGAGTGATCGAAGGCGCGGAGGCTCTCAACGCCAACGGCGCCAATGCCTTCCTGAAGACGCTGGAGGAACCGACCGCGGACACGGTGCTGATCATGATCGCAAAGCCGGCCAATCGGCTGCCGGCAACGATTGCCAGCCGCTGCCTGAGGCTGAGCCTACAGGCGCCCGCGCGCGACGTAGCGATCGAATGGCTGAGGGCGAATTCGACCGCGGCTCATGATTGGGGATCGCTGCTGGCGCTGTGCGGGGGGGCGCCCTTGCTGGCGCTCGAGCGGCAGGCCGTCATCGACACCGGTTTCGAGACTGAAATGCGCGACAGCATGCAGCAATTGGCCCAGGGTTCGGTGGATGTGAGCCTGCTCGCCGAGCGCTGGGTGAGCTCCGATCCGCTGCTGCGCCTGGAGTGGCTTGAGAACTGGATCACACAGCGGGTACGCGCGCACCTAGGATGCGCAGATTCGCATCAAAGTGCGGAACCGGTCGGCTTGCCTGCCGCTTTACTTAAGGCCAAGATACGAGCGCTGTTCGGGCTGCTGGATGCTTCCCGTGAGTTCAGGCGCTTTGCCTCGACCGGCATGAATCGGCATTTGGCGCTGGAGGCCTTGCTGCTGGGCGGCCGGGCGGCGCTGTCGAATCGAGATCATTAACGTGAGAATGAATGCGAGCTCCAAGTAACAAACCCGGTTTGCTGACGCTGACCATCAAGGACAAGAGCGCCCTCTACCTTGCCTACATGCCGTTCGTAAAGAACGGCGGTTTGTTCATCCCGACCAACAGCAATTACCGCCTCGGCGACGAGGTGTTCATGCTACTGAATCTCATGGGCGAGGAGGAGAAGCTTCCCGTCGCCGGCCGCGTGATCTGGATGACTCCCAAGGGCGCGCAGGGCAAGCGCACCGCCGGCATCGGCGTGCAGTTCAGCGATCAGGATCGCGGCAACACCCAGAAGAAGATCGAGAACTACCTCGCCGGAGCGCTCGGCGGCGACAAGCCCACGCATACCATGTAGCGCAAGCGCCCTACGGGTGCTGCGCGGGCAGGGGTTCGACGTACACCGCCGGTGGCGGAAAATAAATGGGCGTTCGCGGCAGCTTGTAGAAGTACACGGCGATGGCGATCAGGGCGATCGCGAACACGACGGCCAGTCCTTTGTATTGCGCGAGGATGGACGGCGGCTTGTACTCCTTGATCGCTCCCGGTTCGGGATAATGCTCCCCGCGCAGCGTTCTGGGCATGGCCGGAATCAGCGGCGGGCGCGGGCGGCTTCGGTGCCGGCAAGGCCGCCCTTCAACACATAGGCTTCGAATCCGCGCTCGCTCAAGATGTAGGCGGCGGCGGAGCTGCGGCGGCCGGTGTCGCAGCACACGACGTACTGAATGTTCTTGTCCAGCGCATTGAGCTTCAGGCGGATGAAATACAGCGGGATATTCACCGCGCCGTCGATGCGAAAGTTCTGGAATTCGCTCGGCAGGCGCACATCCAGCCATTTGCCGCCGTGCGCGACGATTTCCTTGGCTTTGTCGTAGTCCACCCACTGCAGCAACGGCTCGTTCAGCAGAGTCTGAAAGTCGGCCTTGCCGAGCCGCATCAGCGTGCCGTCGGTGGCCATGGTCACCGTCGCATTGCGTTTCGCCTCGGCAATCAAAGCCTCTTCGCCGAAGCTATCCCCGGTGCCCAGTTCGGCGAGCTTGATGCCTTCCTTGTTCAACGGAGTCTCGCGGGTCACCACGCATTTGCCCGAGACCACGACATAGAAGTAGTCGCCCTCGGTGCCCTGCTTGATCACCACGTCCCGCTCTTTGTAGTTGATGCGCTGCATGCGCATGAAGATCGCCTGAATGTTCGCGGGCGGGATGCGGTGGAATGCCTTGGTCTGCAGCAGCGTGGTCATCCAGTCGCCGGTGACGTCGAGGCCGTCGCTTTGCAACTCGGCCACTTCGTACTGGCCGGTTTGGTCCCAGGTCAACAGCACGTCGAGCAGGTCGCTGTCGATCATGATGTATTCGATGTCATCGGAGGCGCGCGCCGTGAATTTTCGCGGCAACCCCGGTGCCAGCGCGGCGCGTGCTTCGGGGCTGCCCGAGCGGATGGTGCCGACGAGCTTGTCGTCGGCCCGCAGCTCGACACTGCCGTTCACCAGGTAGAAGGTTTTCTTCTCCGAATCGCCTTCCTTGAACAGCGTGCGGCCGCCGGCCATTTCGCGAATATGGATCTTGCGCGCGAGTGCGTGCAGGTTTTCCGCCTTCAATCCGTCGAGGGGTGAGAAAGTCTTGAGAATTGCGAGATTGACCGGTCGTTCGTTCATCGAGTGAAAAGCCTGCGCCTAAAAGGGGTTATAACCCCAGGATTTTGGCTGCGAATCGTATCATACGCCCGATAACCCGTCCCAACCTGGATCCGGGCGGAAGCGCTCGCCATGGCTTTTCTCCAATTCCTCCAGCCGCCGCCGAATGAGACCCACTCCGCGGGATTTGGCGTATTGCAGGGGTCCGCCGCGAAAAGGCGCGAAGCCCGTCGCAAAAATCACGCCGGCATCGAGCAAATCGGCATCTGCGATCACCCCCTCGCGCAGCACGGCGACGGCTTCATTGAGCATGGGCAAAATGAGCCGATCCTCCAGATCGGGCGGGGCGGCGCTCGAATCCTCGGCTCGTACCGGCTTGCCCTCCCGCCAAACGTAGAATCCCTCGCCGCTTTTCTTGCCGAACTTCTTCTGCTCCACCAGTGTCCCCAGCACCTGCGGCGCGCGGCGATGGAAGGCCTCGACCAGTACGCGGCCGACATTTAGCGCCACGTCCAGGCCAACGACGTCGGCCAGTTCGAGCGGCCCCATCGGCATGCCGAAGTGCTTGCCGGCGCGATCGATCACGGTGGCGGAGATGCCTTCCTCGAAGGCGAACATGGCCTCGTTGAGATAGGGCATCAAGATGCGGTTTACCACGAAGCCCGGGGCGCTCCTGCAGGGTAGCGGCAGCTTGTCGAGCTTGCGGGTGAAGGACTGGGCGCTCTGTGCGACCTCGCTCTGGGTGTCGCTGCCGCGCACGATCTCCACCAATTGCATTTGCGCCACGGGATTGAAGAAATGAATCCCGACCAGGCGCGTAGGATCGGCGAGATTCGCGCACAGGGTCTCGATCTTGATGCTGGAAGTATTGGTCGCCAGGATGGCGCCGGGCTTCATGCGCGGCTCGATCTGCGCATATAAAGAGCGCTTGGCCTCGATGTTTTCGAAGATCGCCTCGATGATCACGTCGGCATCCGGCACGCCCTCGCCGGCCACGTCCATGCGCAGCCTGCCGAGCGCCGCGCCCGCCGCCGCCGGGTCTTTGAGCCGCTTCTCGAAGTAGCCGCGGGCTCGCTCCAGGGCAGGCCTGATCAGCTCCTCGCTGCGATCCTGCAGGGTGACGCTCATGCCGCGAAATGCCGACCAGGCAGCGATGTCCCCGCCCATGACGCCGGCGCCGATCACGTGCACGTGCTTGAAGGCGATCTGCGACTTGCCGCCCAATCCCTTGAGCCGGTCCTGCAGCAGGAATACCCGCACCAGGTTGCGCGACACGGGCGAGCACATCAGCTCGCCGATGGAACGGGATTCGGCCTCATAGGCCTTCGCGCCGGAGCCGCCGAAGCGCGACCAGAGCTCGACGATGGCATAGGGAGCGGGGTAGTGCTCGCGCGGAGCCCGGGCCTTCAGGGCGGCCACGGCTTGACGCGCGACCAAGGGCCGCAGGGGCATCAAGTTGAGCAGCCGTTCGAGCGCCGGCGCCGTCTTACGGGGCGGCCGCTCGGCAATCAGCGACTTGGCGGCTTGGATCAGCTGCGCCGGGGGCACCAGGCGATCGATCAGCCCTACTGCGAGGGCGCGGGAGCCATTCAACGGCTTGCCCTTGAGCATGAGGTCGAGCGCCGGGCGAACCCCGATGAGTTGCACGCTACGCACCGTTCCACCAAATCCCGGGTGAATGCCGAGCAGCACCTCCGGCAAGCCGAGCGCGAGGCGCGAGTCGTCGGCTGCGATCCGATAGGTGCAGGCCAGCGCCAGCTCGAGTCCTCCGCCGAGCGCAAAGCCGTGGATGGCCGCTACGCTCGGAAACGGCAAATCCTCGAGCTGTTGAAACACCAGCTGGCCGGCGCGGGTCAACGCTTGGCCTTCCTCGGGCGAGCGCAGGTTGAGGAATTCCTTGATGTCGGCGCCGGCGATGAAGCCGCCGGCCTTGGCGGAGCGCACCACCAGGCCGGCCGGGCGCAGGGCGGTAACGCGGGCCAGGCATTCTCCAAATTCGCGCATCACGCCCGAGGACAGCACATTGGCGGAAGCGCCGGGGGCATCGCATACCAGCCAGGCGATGCGCTCGGCGTCCATCTCCATTGACCAGGTGTTGCTCATCAGGCGGCCTTGAGCGCGTCCGCGCGAATGGTGAAATCGCAGATCAGCGGCAGATGATCCGAGAACTGCACATCGGGGATTTCGAAGCGATTCACCGTAATCTGCGCGCTGTGCAAAATGAAGTCCAGCTCCTTGCGCGGGCTGCGGCTCGGGTAGGAAGGCAGTCCGCGCACATTGGCATTGCTCAAGCCCGCCGCCTGCATGAACAGGTAGATTTCGTGGTCGCCCCAGTAGGTATTGAAGTCGCCCGCAACGATGACCGGCTTGGGGGTCTTGCGCACCAGGTCATAGAGGTAGCGCAACTGGTACTGGCGATGGCGGAACTTCAAGGATAGATGCACCAGAAAAATCGCCACATCGTCCAGTTCCAGCTCGATGATCAGTCGCTTGATGCCGGTGTCGAAGTAGTGGAATCGCTCGCCGCGCACGCGCGGCGCGGCGAGAAAGGCGTTGGCCTGCTTGCGCACGATGGGCACCAATTGATTGAGCGAAGAGACACCGTACTTGCACTCGAAGGTCGAGTAATGGCCGAGGGATTGGCCGATGAAATCCGCCTGGTTGACCATGCCGGTGCGAATCGATCCGGTGTCGACCTCGATCAGGCCCACCACGTCCGGATCCTGTTGCTTGATGAAGTCGGTGATTCGCGACAGCACCTGCCGGCTGGAGCGCAGATAGCCCGCCCCCGGCACCGGCAGGTGAAAGGCGGGGCCGGTGCCGGTGGCATAACGGATATTGTAGATCAGCAATCGCACCGGCGGCATTGTATCGGCGCCGGCTGTTTCGCGCATGGTCATCGTCGGGCTACACTAGCGTTGATGTCCAGCCCAGGTAATCCGATTCGCTTGTTCGTCACCCATTTATGGGAGGAGAACGAAGAGTACTCGCGGGTGTTCGAATACCTCGAGGCGCCGGGCACCTTCTACTACAAGAATACCAGCCAGCCGCAGGCAAAACGCCCGCTCGACAAGGAGTCGCAACGCGAGGATCTGCGCCGCCAGATCGCGCCCTGCGAGGTGGTGGTGGTTCTATCCAGTGTGTACAGCGCCGAACCCGAACTGTTGCTTTTCCAGATGAACTTCGCGAAGGCCGCCGACCGGCCCATCGTGGCGATGGAGAGCTTTGGCTCCACGGTGCCCCTGCCCAAGGCCATCGCGGATTTGGCGGATGAAGTGAGTGCTTGGAATGAGCGCAATCTAATCGATGCGCTGCGCCGGCAAGCCCGTCACCAGGACACGACGCGCTGGGATACGATCGAATTCAAACTCGACGATGAATTCATAAAAGAATTCAAAAAGGACGATTGAGCCTAATTGGTCGCGGCCAATGCCGGTGACTCGAATTCCGCGGCGTCCCGATCGCGGTGCAATTGCACGACGGCGGCGGGCGCGCGCCCGACGGTGACTTCGAAACGGCACATCAGCCCGAAAATCTCCACGATCGCCGCAGCGCATTCGTCGGCTTCTTGATTCGACATCTTGCGCACCGAGGCGGCCACGGCATCCTCGCCGCGCTGCGGCTGAACTCCGTTCAACGTGCGCAGCACTTGCGCAAACGACTGGCGTACCTCGCGCGGCAATTGATCTTCGGGAAGGGAAACCAGATGACGGCGATAGGCACAGATCAGGCGCTGCTTGATGGGTGTCGAACGCACCAGTTCAAGCGTTGCAAAATGAAAGCATTCCCAAGCGCTAATCATGCCAGACAGATACCTAACAAAGGCGGAAACCTTAAAGTGGTTTCGAGGATGAGGTGTTCCTATGAATCTTGGTAAATCAAGACTCTGCATTGGGAATATACAAGACAATCATAGAAACGCAACGCGCATTTTGTTCAGATCATGACGGCTTCCACAAAGTTTGTTTTGGAGCCGATCCCAGGGCTTTTCTCGAACTGGAATTATGTGCTGGATGTAACACTTTGAATTGGCTCAGTGCGCACCGCCGGCCGCGCCCGGCGGCGCAGCCCCCTTCGCGGGCCGGGCCAGCCAGATGACGCCGATCATGAGGAAAAATAGCACCGCAGAGATCCAGAACACGTCGTTGGCGGCGAGCAGATGCGCCTCGACATCGATGCTGCGATTGATGGCGGCGCCCGCCTGGGGCAGGGACAAGCCCCCGCCCTGCAGGGTCTGGACATAATGCTGGGAGGCGCTGCTGCGCGCGGTGACGTATTCGGTGAGCTGGGCGTGATGCACGATGGCGCGATGGTCCCAGAAGGTGGTGGCCAGCGAGGTGCCGAAACTGCCCGCGAGGATGCGCGCGAAGTTCGACAGTCCCGAGGCGGCGGGGATCTTATCCGGCGGCAGCCCCGAGAGAATCAGGCTGACCAGCGGCACGAAGAAAAACGCCATGGCCGCGCCTTGCACGACTACGGGTGTGACCAGAAATCCAAAGTTGGCCTGGGTGTTGTAGCGCGTGCGCATGTACAGCGCGATCGCAAAGATCAGGAATGCGACGCTCCCCAGGATGCGCGGATCGGTCTTGCCGACGCGCCTGCCCACGAACGGCGAGAGCAGCAGCGCCAGGATGCCCACCGGCGCGGTGAGCAATCCGGCCTCGGTGGCCGTGTACCCCATGAACTGCTGCAGCCACAGCGGCAGTATCACCACGTTGCCGAAGAACACGCCGTAGCCCAAGGATATGGCCAGAGTGCCGGTCCAAAAATTGCGCCGCTCGAACAGCCGCAGATCGACCACGGGGTGAGGGTTGTCGACCAGCTCCCATACCAGGAACACGCAGAATGCCACTGCCGCCACCAGCCCCAGGATGACGATGGTGGAGGAGTTGAACCAATCGAGTTCCTCGCCCTTGTCGAGCATGATCTGCAGCGATCCCACCCATACGATCAATATCGACAGGCCTACGACATCGATGGGCAATTTCTTGCGCGGAGTTTCCCGGCTCTTGTAGATGCTCCAGGTGGCCAGCGCCGCGAACGCGCCGACCGGAATATTGATGTAGAAGATCCACGGCCAGGAGATGTTGTCGGTGATCCAGCCACCCAGCAATGGCCCGAGCACCGGCGCGACCAGCGTGGTCATGGCCCAGATGGCCAGGGCGGAGCCCGCTTTGGCCTTCGGGTAGCTCGACAGCAGCAGCGCCTGCGACAGCGGAATCATCGGGCCCGCCACCGCGCCTTGCAGCACTCGAAAGCCGATCAGCATCTGCAGCGAGGAGGCCAGCCCGCAGAGCAGCGAGGCGATGGTGAACAGCACGATCGAGGCGACGAACAGGCGCACCGCGCCGAAGCGCTGGCTGAGCCAGCCGGTCAGCGGCACGGAGATGGCATTGGCGACCGCAAACGAGGTGATCACCCAGGTGACCTGGGTGGTCGCGGCGCCTAGATCGCCGCCGATGGCCGGCAGGGACACGTTCGCAATCGACGTGTCCAGCACGTTCATGAAGGTCGCCAGCGCCAGCGCCACCGTACCGATGGTCTGGGCGGAGCCCGTCAGCGGCGCTAGTTCATTTGTCGCTGCCATGGCGCCGTGCGCTTGAAATTACCGTAATGGTTCGGGCGATGCACCGGCGGCCGGGTCGGGCAGCTCCTGGGTCTTGGAACCGGCACGCGCGGAGTGATCGGCACCGATAAACATGTATACGGCGGGAACCACGAACAAGGTGAACAGCGTGCCGATCGACAATCCCGAGAAGATCACCAGCCCCATGTCATGGCGGCCGGCAGCACCGGCGCCCGAAGCGACCACCAGTGGCACGACCCCCAGGACCATGGCGGCAGTCGTCATGAGAATCGGCCTGAGGCGCACCGAGGCGGCTTCTTCGATCGCCTCACGCTTCGAATGTCCCGCGCGCTGCAGCTCGTTCGCGAATTGCACGATCAGGATGCCGTGCTTGCTGATCAGTCCAAGCAGAGTCACCAGACCCACCTGGGTGTAGATGTTGAGCGACGCAAAGCCCATGGTCAGGAACATTACCGCCCCCAAAAGGGCCAATGGCACTGACATGAGAATCACGATCGGATCGCGGAAACTTTCGAACTGCGCGGCGAGTGCCAGGAACACGATGATGATCGCGAAGCCGAGGGTGACGAAGAAGCCGCCGGATTCTTGGATGAACTGGCGCGACTGACCCGCATAGTCCACGGAATATCCGTTTCCAGCGACCTGGGCGGTCGTGTCCTTGAGAAGCTTGAGAATATCTCCTTGGGCCATGCCGCTGACGCCGCCGATGGTCACCGAATTCAACTGCTGAAACCGATTGATGGACTCGGGCTCGACCGAATACTTGATATGCGCCACGGTGCTCGCGGGCAAGGTATCACCCGATGGGGTGCGGATGTAGTAGTCCAACACCTGTTCGGGATTGAGCCGGTCCACCTGCTGGACTTGCGGAATCACCTTGTAGGAGCGGCCGGCGATGGAGAAGTAGTTGACGTAGCCTCCGCCCAAGGCGGCACCCAACGCGCTGCCCACGTCGGACTGGCTCAGGCCCAACGCGGCAACCTTGTCGCGATCCACCTCGATGGTCGCCTGCGGCTTGTCGAGTTTCAGGTCGATGTCCGCGAAATAAAAGGCATGCTGACTCATCGCCTTGGCGACCACGGCCTGGGCGACGTCGTTCAGATTCTGGAACGGCTCGGTGGTCGTGATCACGAACTGCACCGGGTAGCCGCTCGAGCCCGGCAGCGGCGGGAACTGGAACGCGAACACCTGGGCGCCGGCGATCTGCGCCCATTTCTGCTGCAGTTCGAGCTGCAGCTGATGGGCGCTACGTTTGCGCTGATCCCACGGTTTGAACAGCACGCCGCCGATGCCCTGGTTAATGGTCGGAACGCCCGTGATCTGGAACATCTGCGCGTACTCGGGTTCCTTCTTGGAAAGCTGAAAGACCTGATCCGCGTAGGTCTGCATCTGCTGCGAAGTCGCGTTAGGCGGGCCTTGAATATGCGCAAGCACGACGCCCTGGTCTTCCTCCGGCGCCAGTTCCGACTTGGTGAATTTGAAGCACGCCACCAGCACCAGCACCAGCAGCAGGCCCATCACGATCACGACCGGCCAGGTGTCGAGCAGCGCATGCAGCGCACGGTGATAGCGTTCGCGGAACCACTCGAAATTTCGATCGATGGCCTTGACGAATCGACCGCTATCCTGACTCGAGCGGAAAAATACCGCGCACATCATCGGCGAGAGCGTCAGCGCGACGATTCCGGAAACGGCCACGGCGCCCGCCAGCGAGAATGCGAATTCGGTGAACAGGGCGCCGGTGAGACCGCCCTGAAACCCGATCGGCACGTACACCGCAACCAGCACCACCGTCATGGCCAGAATGGGGCCGCCGAGCTCGCGCGCCGCGATGAGGGCGGCATCGAGCGGCGACCTGCGCTCCTGTTTCATGTGCCGATCGACATTCTCGACCACGATGATGGCATCGTCGACCACGAGGCCAATGGCCAGCACCAACGCCAACAGCGTCAATAGATTGATCGAGTACCCCAATACCAGCATCACGAAGAAGGTGCCGACCAGGGAGAGCGGCATCGCGATCACGGGGATGATGACCGCGCGCAGACTTCCGAGGAACAAGAAGATGACGATCGTCACGATGACGAGGGATTCCATCAGGGTCTTCACGACCTCGGTAATGGATGTGTTGATGAACTCGGTGGAGTCGTAGACGATTTCGCCGGTGACGCCGGTCGGCAGCTGCGATTGCAGGTCCGGAAAAGCCTTGCGGACATTTTTGGCGACCGTGAGGATATTCGCCCTTGGCGCCACCTTGATGCCGATGAACACCGAACGCTTGCCGCTGAACGCAACGTTCAGATCGTAGTCCTCCGCGCCCAGCGTGACCTCGGCAACATCCTCCAGACGCACGATCGAGTCGCCCACCTGCTTGACCGCCAACTGCCGAAATTCCTCGACCGTATGCAGATCCGTGCCGCCGGTCATGTCGACGGTAACCATCTGGCCTTTGGTGCTGCCCACTGCCGCCAGATAATTGTTGTTGCCCAGCGCCGTGAACACGTCCTGCGCGGTGATGTTGTGCGCCGCCAGCTTCGAGGCGTCCAGCCAGGCGCGCAGCGCAAATTGACGCGCGCCCAAAATCTCCGCGGTCTGCACGCCTTCCACCGAGTCGAGCTTTGGCTTGACCACGCGGACCAGGTAGTCGGTGACGTTGTTGGTCGGGATGGTGTCGCTGTAGAACCCCATGTACATCGCGTCGATCGTCTGGCCCACCTGCACGGTCAGCACCGGCTGTTGGGCCTGGGGCGGCAATTGGTTCTTGACCGAATTTACCTGGGTGTTGATTTCGGTCAGGGCGCGATTCGAGTCGTAGTTCAGCCGCAAAGTCGCCGTGATCGTCGAGGAACCGGTGGTGCTGGAGGAGGATAGGTAATCGATGCCCTGCGCCTGCGCGATCGCCGATTCGAGCGGCTGCGTGATAAAGCCCGCCACGGTCGCTGCGTCCGCGCCATAGTAGGCGGTGGAGATGGTAACGACCGCGTTTTCGGTGTGAGGATACTGGTTGACCGGCAAGCTGCCCACCGAGCGCAAGCCCAGCACCAGGATCAGCAGACTGATGACGACCGCGAGTACCGGACGCTTGATGAAGATGTCGGTAAAGTTCATGGCGAGGGCCTCAGCGCTCTTGAGGCGTCGGGTTTTGGTCGTTCAGCGGCTGCACATTGTTGTCGATGCGCACCGACGAGCCGTTCTTCAATTTCAGCTGCCCACTGGTGACCACCATCGCGCCCTCCGACAGGCCCTTGAGGATTGCGACTTGATCTCCTCGTGTCGGTCCCGGCGTGATGAACACCTGCTGCACCTGCAGCTGAGTATTGCCCTTTGCATCTTTCTTATCGGCCGCGACGAACACGGTTGCGCCGTAGGGATTGTAGGTGATCGCCGTCTGGGGAAGAGTCAGATAGGACTTCTTCTCGCCCGAGTCGACCGCGGCGCGCCCGAACATGCCCGGCAACAACAGTTTTTGCGGATTCGCGACCGTCGCCTCAATCTGCACATTGCGGGTGGAGGTATCGACCTTCGCATCGATCGCGGTGACTTTGCCGGGGAACGTCTGGCCAAGATAGGCGTCGCTCAACACTGTTACCGACTGGCCCAGCGATACCGCGCTGACTTGTTGCTGGGGCACATTGAAGTCGATGAAGATCGGATCGATGGTCTGCAACGTGACCACCTTGTCGCCCGGGTTCAGGTACTGGCCCGGATTGACGAGCGTGATACCGAGGCGTCCCGAAAACGGCGCGCGAATCGTCTTCTTGTCGATGGTCGCCTGCTGGCTCGCCGCCTGGGCGCGCTTGCTCTGCAGGTCAGCTTGGTCGCCGTCGACCTGCGCTTGGGAGATCGCTTCGGCGTCCAGTTGCGCCTGATCGCGCTTCAGCGTGACCTGCGCCAAGTCGGCGGCCGCCTTGAGTGAGGCCAGCGTCGCCAGATCGGAATCCGCGTTCAGCTGGATGAGGACCGCGCCCGCCTTGACTTCGTCGCCCGACTTGAAGCGGACCTTGCGTACCAAGCCCGCGATTTCGGTGGTTACATCCACACCCCGCAGGGCGCGCAAGCTGCCCACCGCGTTCAGTTGCGGCTGCCATTCCTGCGTGGCGGCTTTCATGGCCGTCACCACCAGCGGAGGTTGCGGAGCCGATCCCTGGGCAATCTGTCCCATGATGTTGCGGAAGACCACGAAGCCGATACAGGCAACCAGGAGGATAACCCCCACAATCATGATGATCATTCGTTTCGTCACGGAGTGTCTCTCGATTTTCTGAAGTGTGGATCGTTGGTTCGCCAAGCAATCATCATTGCGCTTGCTTGGAAGCTGTCGTGGTTGAACTAGCCGTGGTGGAAATATCCGCGAGCGCCTTGTCTCGGTTCCACCAGCCTCCGCCCAGCGCCTGGAACAGCGCGGCGGTATCGGCGAAGCGCTGCGCGCGCGCCTTGACGAGCGCGACGGCCGCGGTCTGATACGCCTGTTCCGAAGTCAGGACCTGCACGTAGCTGGCGCCGCCGTTTTTGTACTGCACTTGAACCAGCTTGAGGCTATCCGCGGCGGAACGCTCGGCAATGGTCTGCGCCGCGAGCGCCTCCGCGTCGCCCTGCAGCGCGTACAGAGTATCCGCGACGTTTTGGAACGCCGTAATAACGGTGGCCTGATAATTGGCGGCGGCCTCCTGCGCCGCAGCCACCGCGGCGCGGCGCTGGTGCAGGAGCTGGCCGCCCTTGAAGATCGGCTGCGTGAGCGAGCCGATCAGGCTCCACACATTGGAGGCGGGCGAGAAGATATTGGAGAAGCTTCCCGACTCGCCGCCAAACGAGCCGGTGATCGTGATCTGCGGCAGCATGTTCGCGGTGGCGACGCCCACCTGCGCGGTGGCCGCGTGCAGCAACGCCGAATATTCGCGCACATCGGGGCGCTGCTCCACCAGCTTCGAGGGCACGCTCACCGGCAGGTCCTGCGGCACGCTGAGCGAGTCGAGCGTGAACTCCGCGCCGGTGTAATCGGCAGGGAACGTGCCCACATAGGCCGCCAGCAGATTGCGCTGCTGCGCGAGCTGACTGCGCAGCGGCGGCAGCGTCGCCAAGGTGCCCTGCAGCGTTGCCTGCTGCAGCAACACATCCGCGCGCGATGCGGCGCCGGCCTTGACGCGCGCGTTGAGAATGTCGAGCTGCTTTTGCTGCGAGCGCGCGATCTCCTCGGTCGCCGCAACCTGCGCGCGTAGCGAGGCCTCGGTGACCACGGCCGCCACGATGTTCGAGGTCAGCGTGAGGTAGCTCGCTTCGAGCGAAAACTGCTGGTACTCAGCCTGCGCCTGCAGCGCTTCGACCTGGCGGCGGATGCCGCCGAAGGCATCGAGCGTGTACGCGACATTCACCTCGGCCGTGTCGAGGTTATAGAAGTAGGCGCCGTTGATGCCGGGGATGCCGTAGGAGGCCGCTTGAACCTTTTGGCGCTGCGCGCTGACGGTGCCGGACACGCTTGGGTAATAAGCTCCGCGTTGCGCAGCGGCGGTCTCATTCGCCTGTCGCAACGCTGCCTGAGCGGCTTCCAGGGTCGGGCTGTTCGCGAGCGCGCGCTCGATCAGGGCATTCAATTCGGGAGATTTGAACAGCGTCCACCACTGGCCGGGAATATCTTGGCCATCGACGAAGCGCTGCGCTTCGCCGCCCGCAACGGGAGCGCTGGCGGTCTGTGTTTTCACATCGCCGGGGCGCACGTAGCCCGCGGTTTTTGGCGGCGCAGGGGTCTTGAAGTTCGGACCGACCGCGCAGCTCACCAAGAGGCATGCGGCCGCGGCCGTGAGGATTGGCTTGATCATCGTGGTTGAAGGCATCCCGGAATAAGTCAACTGTTGTAATTCCTGCTTAATAGTACGCATTCGCGCAAGTGACAACAATTATTTCCAAACTAGATAGTCATTTGCTAAAATATACCGCATGCAACGGTTAGTATACAAATGAATACTTCGGATTTGCCGCTGGAGGCCCTGGAAGTCAACTTGCGCAGCCTGGCCGCGCGGCTGCCGGGGCTGAACGTGCCGGTCTGCAGCATCCTGCTGTGCCGCTTGATCCAGCATTTAGGAAGGGAAATGACCGGGCTGCTGGAGCAAACCATCCGTCCCTTCGGCCTCGCGGAGGCGGAGTTTCGCGCGCTGGTCACCTTGTATTCGCGCCCGGACGGGGTGGCGCATCCCGGCGATCTTTGCGCGGGCACATCGCAAAGCCCGGCCAACATGTCGCGCATCAGCGATGCCTTGGTCGATCGCGGGCTGATCACGCGTGAAATGAGCGTGCATGATCGCCGCCGCATGGTACTGCGCGTCACGGAACAGGGCGAGGAACTGGTGCGCCGATTGCTGCCGGCGATGTTCGCTCCCTTGCACGAGCTGTTCAGCGACCTCACCGAGGCGAAGCAGCGCCAGCTCTTGTCCGCGTTGAAGGAACTTGGCACCAAGGTGTGCGAGGCGAATGCGGCGAACGGCTTGCAGGCCGCCGAATGAACCAGCGGTTCGCGATCTTGGGGCTTGCCGCCGTTCTGGCAGGCTGCGCCGGCCTGCCACCGAAGCCCAAACCCGTGGTGCTGCCGAACGAGGCGCCGCTTGCGGGGCTGGAAGTGCAGGGCGGCGCGGCTTGGCCTGCACAGCAGTGGTGGCAGCGCTACCAGGATCCGAGCCTCGATGCATTGATTGCCTTGGGCTTAAGTTCCTCGCCGACGCTGGCGACGGCGCATGCACGCTTCGACACGGCACGACAGTCGGTGCGGGTCGCGGGAGCCGCGGCCGGCGTGCAGGTTACCGCCGTCGGCGACATCGAGCGCCAGCGATTGAGCGACAACGGCCTGTTTCCGCCGCAGCTGCTCGGCTTCACCTGGTACAACCAGGCGGATCTGGGACTGCAATTCAGCTACACCTTCGATTGGTGGGGCAAGCAGCGCGATCTCATCCAGGCGGCCATGGACGAAGCCCATGCGGCGCAGGCCGATCGCAGCGCTGCCTCGTTGCTGCTCACCAGTTCCATCGCGGATACCTATTTTGGCTGGCAGGCCGATCAAGCCCGCCTCGCGCTCGCGCGCGAACGCGAGGCCACGGTGCAGCGCGAGGGCGCCATTGCCGCGCAGCGCGTACGCGCCGACCTCGATTCCGAGGACAGCTTGCGCAGCGCCGATATGGCCCTGGCGGCGGCGCGCGAGCAGATCGCCGAGCTTGAAGGCTCCGCGAAACTTCGTGTGGTTGCACTGGCGGCGCTGGTCGGGCGCCCGATCGCGGACTTGCCGCCGCTCACGCCTAAGCCGCTGCCGAGCCTGCCGGGCGCGATTCCGGATGCGGTAGGCCTGGATTTGATCGCGCGGCGCGCCGACATCGCCGCCAGCCGCTGGCGGGTCGAAGCCGCTGAAAAGAACCTGGCTTCCGCGCGCGCCGAGTTCTATCCGGACATCAGCATCAATGCGCTGGCCGGCCTTTCCAGCATCGATGTCGGCAAGCTGCTGGAGTACGGCAGCCGCGTCCCGCAGGTCGAGGCGGCCATCCACCTGCCGCTGTTCGATTCGGGCCGGATCAAGGCGCACTACGGCGCGGTCCAAGCCAGCATCAATTCCGCGGTCGAGAATTATCGCGAGACCTTGGTGAGCGCGGCGCGCGAGGTGGCGAGCCAGGCGACCACGCGCGCGCAGCTCGCGGCGCAACGCGCGCAGCGCGCACTCGAATCCGACGCCGCCCGGCAGCTCGAGGCGAGCGCGGCGGCCCGGGTGCGCCAAGGCGTCGTCGATCCCCGCTCCGAACTCACCGCAGCCGAGGCCTCGATCGCACAACGCGATGCTCTGCTGCAGCTGGACGCCGCGGCTCTGTCCGCCGACGTCGCGCTGCAACGCGCACTCGGCGGCGGCTACGACGAGGCAGCAATCAGCGCTAATTCCCCTGCAACGACTTCAACGACGGCAAAATGAACGCAACAACCGAAGCTGTAACCACACAGACCCCCGCCACACCGCCCACCAACGGCAAACGGCGCAGGCTGCTCATCATCATCGCCTCGATCTTCATCATTCTCGGGGTGCTCTGGGCGTTATACTGGGTACTCGTGCTGTCGAAGCGCGAACGCACCGATGACGCCTATGTGAACGGCAACAAGGTGGTGATCTCCGCGCAGGTCTCAGGCACCGTGATCGCGGTGCTCGCCGACGACACCCAGCTGGTCAAAGCCGGTCAGGCACTGGTGCGTCTCGATCCGATCGATGCCGAGACCAGCCTGGACCGCGCCTCGAGTTCGCTGGCTCAGACGGTGCGCCAGGTGCGCCAGGAGAAGGCCACCGCCGGCCAGTACGACTCGCTGATCACCACCCGCCAGTTGGAACTGACGCGCGCCGAGGCCGACCTTGCCAAACGCCAGCCGTTGCTCGCGGAGCATGCGATCGCGCCCGAGGAAGTGCGTCACGCGCAGGAATCGGTGCAGCTCGCACAGGCGGCGCTCGTCCAGGCGCAGCGCCAGGCGGCCTCCGCGCATGCATTGGTCGAAGGTCTGGCGGTGGAGGAGAATCCGGCGGTGTTGCAGGCCAAGGCCGCGTTTCGCGACGCGTGGATTGCGGCCCAGCGCAATGCCGTGGTGGCGCCGGTGACCGGCTACGTGGCGGAGCGCAGCGTGCAGCTCGGCCAACACATTCAGGCGGGCCAGGCGCTCATGACCGTCATCCCGCTGAATGCGCTCTGGGTGGATGCGAACTTCAAGGAAGTGCAGTTGCGGCATCTGCGCATCGGCCAGCCGGCCGAGGTGCGCAGCGATCTGTACGGCGGCGCGTATTTATTCCACGGGCACGTGCAGGGCATGTCGGCCGGAACCGGCGCCGCCTTCGCGTTGCTGCCGGCGCAGAATGCGTCGGGCAACTGGATCAAGGTCGTGCAGCGCGTGCCGGTGCGCATCCTGATCGACGACAAGGATCTTGCGAAGTCGCCGCTGCGCGTCGGGCTCTCCGCCACCGTGACGGTGGATACCACCTCGCTCGACGGGCCGGTGCTCGCGGCCGACACCACCGACCAATTCTCCGGCGACACCAACGTCTACACGCTGGACCTGACCCAGGCGAACGCCGCAGCCGATGCGATCGTGCATCGCAATCTCGACGCCGCTCCTTAGCCGAGATGCATAATGGCTGATTCGGCCGGGCCTCCCGTACAGACCGAGTATCCCCCGCTGCACGGCGGCAAGCTCCTGTTCCTGACCGCGGCCATCGCGACGGCCTCGTTCATGGAGATATTGGACATGACCATCGTCAATGTCTCCGTGCCCGCGATTTCAGGCAGCTTGGGGGTGAGCACCTCGGAGGGAACCTGGGCGGTGAGTTCGTACATGCTCGCGGCCGCCGTCATGCAGCCGCTCACCGGCTGGATCGCCCGGCGCTTCGGCGAAGTGCGCACCTTCATCACCTCGATCCTGCTGTTCATGGTGTTCTCCGCGCTCTGCGGCATGGCCACCAGCCTACCCATGCTGGTGGGCGCGCGGCTGATACAAGGATTGGTCTCCGGTCCGATGATGTCCGTGGCGCAGGCTATCCTGCTGCGCAACTACCCGGTCGAGCGGCGCGGCATGGCGATTGCGCTCTGGGCGATGGTGATCATCGTCGCGCCGATCTGCGGCCCGATCATCGGCGGATGGGTGACCGACAATCTATCCTGGCCCTGGCTGTTCTACATCAACTTGCCGGTGGGTGCATTTGCCGCCGCCGCGAGCTGGAGCATTCTGCGGCATCGCGAATCCACCAAGGTGAAACTGCCGATCGACGGCATCGGCCTCGCCTTGCTGGTGATCGGCGTCGGCAGCCTGCAGTTCATGCTGGACAACGGCAACGACAAGGATTGGTTCAGTTCAAGCGCAATCATCGCGGCGGCGGTGACCGCGCTGATCAGCCTGTGTTTCCTGATCCCATGGGAATTGACCGACCGGCATCCGGTGGTCGACTTGCATCTGTTCACGCGCCGGAATTTTCGCATCGGCACCATCGTCATCGGTTTTGCGTATTTCGGATTGTCGGGAATCAACATCATTTTTCCGCTGTGGCTGCAGACCACGATGGGCTACACGGCCACCTGGGCCGGACTGGCGGTGGCACCGGTGGGACTGCTGGCCTTGGTTGCCTCGCCGCTCGTCGGCCGCAACATGAACCGCCTCAACTTGCGCCTGGCGGCGAGCTTCGCATTCTGCGTGTTCGGCGGCGCCATCTTCTGGACCGCGACGCTGAACGATCAGGCGAGCTTTGCACAGTTCGCGACGCCGAGATTTCTGCAGGGACTTGGCCTGGCGTTTTTCTTCCTGCCGCTGAATGCCATCATGTTGTCCGGCGTGCGCTCGGATGAATTGGCGTCGGCTTCGGGACTGAGCAACTTCGTGCGCACCATGTCCGGAAGCTTTGCCACCGCCGTGACCGTGTGGGTGTGGAACCGGCGCACCGACTATCACCATGTGGTCCTGTCCGAGCACATCCGCGATTCGGCAAGCGGCTGGATCCAGTACCAGACGCAGCTTGGCACGCAGGGCATCACCGGCACCGGCGCGCTGCAGTACGTCGACCACCTGATTTCACAGCAGGCGATGACCTTGGGAGTCAACGACGTGTTTCATACGCTGGGATGGCTGTTTCTGCTGCTGATACCGGTTATTTGGCTCTCAAAACCGCCATTCGGCAGCCGCGGAGCGAAAGGAGCCGACGCAGGTCACTGACCGCTGCTTGCGAATCCGTGTAGCATTCGACGCAGGTCACATTTAACTGTCAGGCGAAGCGTGGGCGCACCTTACATCGTTGCAGTCGGCGGAACGTTGCGGCTCGGGTCGACGACCGAGAAAGCCATGCGTCAGGTGCTGCTGGCGGCGCAGCGAGCGGGCGCGCGAACCCGGCTGATCAGCGGCCCCGCGCTGCTGCTGCCTCTGTACCAGCCCGAGATCACCGAGCGAAGCGATGCCGCACGCGATCTGGTGGCCGAGCTCGCCAAGGCGGACGGCATCATCTTAGGTTCCCCCGGCTATCACGGCAGCATTTCCGGCCTCATCAAAAACGCGCTGGACTATGCGGAGGACCTGCGCTGGGACGAGCGCCCGTATTTCAGCGGCCGCGCTGTGGGCTGCATCGCCACCGCGGGCGGCTGGCCAGGCGCGGTGAACACCTTGGGTGCGCTGCGCGATATCGTGCATGCGCTGCGCGGCTGGCCGACACCGCTGGGTGCGGCGATCAACTCGACGGAAGAAGTCTTCGACGACGACGGACACTGCCTCATCCCCAAGGTCGCTCAGACGCTGGAGCTGATCGCCGAGCAAGTGATGAGCTTCATCCGGCTACCGCAAATTGCCTGATTGCGCGAGTTGCTCGCTGCGCCATCCACCGCCGAGCGCCTTGACCAGCAGCACGCTGGAGTTCATGCGCCGCTGTTGAATGGTCGCCGCAGTGAGCTGCGCCTGCAGCGCCGTATTCTCGGTGGTGGCGACCTCCAGGTAGGTCACGAGACCGGCCTTGTAGCGATACTCGGCCTGCTGCAAGGCCTTTGCGGTGGCGGTGACCGCGGCGGCTTCCGTGGCGCTTTCCTGCTGCAGTTGGCGCAGCGCCGCCAGGTTATCCTCCACGTCCCGATACGCGCCCAGCACCGTGTTGCGATAGTCCGCCACCTGTTCATCGTAAGCCGCATGCGCCTGCGCCGATTGCGCGCGATGCCGTCCGGCGTCGAACACCGTCAGCAGCCCCGCGGGACCTGCGGACCATAGGCGGCTCGGCGCACTCAGCCAGTTGGAGGCGCTGGTGCTGTCGAGGCCCGCGGCGGCGGACAAGCTGAACACCGGAAAATACGCCGCCCGGGCGACGCCGATCTGCGCGTTGGCGGCGGCGACGCGCCGTTCGGCGGCTGCGACATCGGGGCGGCGCTCCAACAGCGCCGAGGGCAGGCCCGGATCGACCGCCGGCGGCGCCTCAGTTAAGGGCAGGGGATTCGTGTCCAGATGGAACGCGGTCGGATTCTCTCCCACCAGCACGGCGATGGCATGCTCGGTTTGCGCTCGTTGCAGGCGGATGTCCGCGGCCAGGGTGCGCGCGCTCTCGAGCTGCGCCTGGGCCTGCGCTACATCGGCCAGCGCGGCGGCTCCGCCCGCGTATAAATTCTGGGTCAGGCGCAGCGATTTGGCGTAGTCCTCGACGGTCTGGTCGAGCAGCCCCTGCTGTGCGTCCTGGCTGCGCAGGGTGAAGTAGTCCGTCGCCACTTCGGCGTGAATCGACAGGTCCAGAGTGGCAAGATCCGCGGCGCTGGCTTGCTGGTTGGCCTTGGCCGCGCTGACCGTGTTGCGGATGCGGCCCCAGACATCCAGCTCGTAGGAGAGGTCGGCCTGCAGGTCGAAATTGTTGTAGGTCGCATCCTTGCCCGGCACATAGGTCGGCGAATTCAAGGATGCCCGCGCTCGTGTCGCGGATGAGCCGACGTCGAGCGTCGGAAACAGATCGGCGCGGGCGATGCGGGTGGCGGCCCGAGCCTGTTGCAGGCGGGCGAGGGCCGCCTTCAGATCTTGGTTGGCGGTGTCCGCCCTGGCTTCCAGCGAATCGAGTTGCGCATCCCCGAAGATCGTCCACCACGCGCCGCGCGCTGCGGCATCGTCGGGCTGGGCGGTTTTCCACTCGCTTGACGACTGGTAGACCGCTGCCGGCGGCGCGCTGTCCGGCGTCTTGTAACTGGGCGCAAACGAGCAGGCCGCGAGGGCCAGGAGCGGCGCAGCTGACAGCCATTTCAGGCTCATGTGGCGCTGCTCGCGATGCGTACCGGCGAGCCATCCGTGATCGAATCCGGCGGATTGATCACGACCCGGTCGCCCGGATCGAGACCTCCAAGAACTTCGATGCTGCTGCCGAAGTCGCGCCCCTGAACGATGCTCTTGAGCTTGATGCGGTTCTGGGAATCGACAGTCGCAACCTGCAGGCCGGCGGCGCGAAACAACACGGTATTCGAGGGCAGGCGCAGGGTCTGCGTGTCGGCGGCCAGCTTGAAATGCACCTCGGCATAGGCTCCGGGAAAGATTTCGCGCTGCGCATTATCGAGCTCGAGCTCCACCTGCAGAGTGCGCAGGTTCGGATCGAGGGCGTTGGCGGTGCGCACCGTTTTCGCCGCGTAGATCTTCCCCGGATGCTCGGCGAAGCGCAGTTCCGCGGGCAGGCCCGGCGTGGTTTCCGCCGCATAGGCCTCCGGGACTTGCACGTAGATCCGCAGCTTGTGCGTGTCGGCCACACGAAATAATTCGCTGCCGGTGCTCTGGCCGGCGTTGATCAGCGCGCCGACATCGGTGTTGCGCGCGGTGACGACGCCGTCGAAAGGCGCCACGACGCGCTTGAAGGATTCGAGTTCGTGCAAGCGCGCGAGGTTCGCGGCCGCCGAATCCGACATTGCCTTCTTGGCCGCGGCATCGCCGGCCTTTTCCTCGGCGTCCTGCTTGGACACCGATTCGGTGGCCAGCAAGGTCTTCCAGCGCTCGTTGGTGGTGTTCGCCAGGGCCTGGTTGGCGCGCGCGGTCTCGAGGTCGGCTTGCGCCTGGTTCAATTGACGATCGACTTCCGGGGTCTCGATCTCGGCGAGCAGCTCGCCCTTGGTGACCGGCGTGCCGATATCGGTCTTCCAATCCTTCAAGTAGCCGTTGGTGCGCGCGTAAATCGGCGCCTCGATGAAGGCTTGGACGCTGCCGGGCAGCACCAATTCCTCGCCCGCGGCGCTATTCTTTGCGCGCACCGTAATCACGGTGGCCACCGCCGCGTCGGCGGATTCCTTTTTCAATTCACCGCGGGCCAGGACGCGGGAGGTCTCGCCCCAGACAGCCAGTATCAGCGCCACTACAGCCAGGATGATGGAATAGCGGCGAATGCGCTTCGACAGATTCGCATCCGGCGCGGCCGGCGATTGCTCAACCATGGGGACTCTCCGCGGGGTGAAGAGCGCGCTGCAGGGAGCTGCGCCCATGAATGATCGAAAACACGGTGGGCACGAAGATCAACGTCGCGATGGTGGCGAAGATCAGGCCGCCGATGACGGCGCGTCCCAACGGGGCGTTCTGCTCGCCGCCGTCGCCTAAGCCCAAGGCCATGGGGATCATGCCGATGATCATGGCCAGGGCGGTCATCAGCACGGGCCGCAGGCGCGTAAACCCGGCCTGCAGGGCCGCCTCGAATGCGCTGTCGCCGGCATTCATGCGCTCGCGCGCGAAACTGATCACCAAGACGCTGTTCGCGGTGGCCACGCCCATGCACATGATGGCGCCGGTCAGGGCGGGCACGCTGACCGTGGTGTGGGTGAGAAACAGCATCCAAACGATTCCGGCCAGCGCCGCCGGCAGCGCGGTGATGATGATGAATGGGTCGAGCAGCGACTGAAAGTTCACGACGATCAACATATAGACCAGGATGATCGCGCCGATGAGGCCGATGAGCAGGCCGTTGAACGAGGCGGTCATCGTGTGAACCTGGCCGCGCAGCACGATGCTGGACCCCTTCGGCAGCTCCTTCTTGGATTGCTCGATGATCTTGGTCATTTGCGCCGAGACATAGCCTAAATCGGTGCCTTGCACCGAGCCATAGATATCGATGGACGGTGTTGCGTTGTAGTGCGTCACCACCGCCGGCGCGACCCCGCGGCGGACACTCACCAAGCTCGACAGTATCTGCGAGGAACCGGGCACAGCGGCGCCGACGCTGATGCCCAGCGGGGTGTTGCCCAGATCATTGAGATTCTCCAGGCGATATTGCGGCGTCTGCGAGGCAACCTGATATTCGGTGCCGCTCTTCGGATCGACCCAGAACGACGGCGCCGTTTGGAAGCTGCCCGACAAGGACACCAACAGATTGTTGGCGACCGATTGTTCCGTGATGCCGAGCAGCTGCGCCTTGGTGCGGTCCACGTCGACAAAGAACTGCGGATAATCCGCGGTTTGATGAATGTGCAAGTCCACCGCGCCGGCGACCGTGCGCAGCTTCGCCAGCAGCTGATTGGCGAAAGCGCGGTTACCCGGCTCGTTGAAGCCGACGATCTGGACATCGATGGGCGAGGGCAGTCCGAAGTTCAGGATCTGGCCGATCATGTCCGCCGGCAGAAATGCGAAGCTGGTCGAGGGATAGGCCGCGGCAAGCTTGATGCGCAGCTCGCGCACGAAGCCGGCGCTGGGATGGTGATGCTCGGCCAGGTTGACGAATATGTCGGCATCGCCCGGCCCGACCGGCGCCGAGGTGCTGTACGCAAGATTGATGCCGCTGTAGGGCAGCCCGATGTTGTCGACGATATTGCTCACCTGATCCGCGGGAATCACCTGGCGGATGGTCGCCTCGATCGCATCGCAAAGAGCCGCGGTTTCCTCGATTCGAGTGCCGGTTCGGGCGCGCACGTGCAGCTTGATCTGGCCGCCGTCCACACTGGGAAAGAAGTCCTGCCCCAATCCCGGCAACGGCCCAATGGGAAAGGCCAGCAGCGCCGTCGCCGCCATCGCCAGCAGGAACACGGCCGCGAAGCGCGGGCCGCTGGTCAAGGCCAGTACCAGCACGGAGCGATAGCCCTCGCGCATGCGCTCGAAGCCTCGCTCGAAGCGCTTCTGGAAGCGCGTGAACACATTGCCGCTCTCGACCTGCTCCGCGTCGTGCCGCTTGAGCCAGAACTTCGCGAGCGTCGGCACCAGGGTCCGGGACAGGATGTAGGAGGCCAGCATGGCGAACACCACCGCTTCGGCCAGCGGGATGAATAGAAATTTGGCGATGCCGGCCAGCAGGAACATGGGCACGAACACGATGCATATCGACAGCGTCGAGACCAGGGCCGGCAGCGCGATCTGGTGCGCGCCGTCGAGTATGGCGGCTTCGACGTCCTTGCCATGCTCCAGGTGATAATTGATGTTCTCGATGGTCACGGTGGCGTCGTCCACCAGGATGCCCACGGCCAGCGCCAGGCCGCCGAGCGTCATGATGTTGATGGTCTCGCCGAGGGCGGACAAACACGCGATCGAGGCCAGGATGGACAGCGGAATGGAAATCGTGATGATCAGCGTGCTGCGCCAGCTGCCGAGAAACAACAGAATCAACAGGCCGGTCAATGCGCCGGCGATCGCCGCCTCGCGGATCACCCCCGAAATGGCTGCGCGCACGAATACCGACTGATCGCTCAGCGCCTCAATCTTCATGGCAGGCGGCAGCGCGGCACGGATCTGCGGCAGTTTCTGATTGATGCTGTTGATGATGTCAATGGTCGATGCCTTGCCGGTCTTGAGCACGCTCATGAGCACGGCGCGATGGCCGCCGACGCGCACGATGTTGGTCTGCGGCGAGTAACCGTCGCGAACATGCGCCACGTCGCGGATGTAGGTCACCGTGCCGTTGCGGGCCCGGATCGGCAGGTTGTTCAGATCATCGATATTCGTAGGGCTGGCGTTGAGCTTGATGTAGTACTCGAGCGTGCCAATCTTCTCGGTGCCTGCCGGCAGGATGAGGTTCTGCGCGCCGATTGCCGTGACCACGTCGTTGGGCGACAGGCCATTGGCGCTCAGCGCCTGAGGATCCAGATCGACCTGCACTTGGCGCTGCTTGCCGCCGAAGGGAAAGGGTATCGAGGCGCCGGCCACCGTCGCCAACTGCGTGCGTAGAATCGTGTTGCCGAGGTCGTAGATCTGCGCCTCGGGCATGCTCTCGCTGGTCAACGCCAGCTGCAGTATCGGCACGCTGGAGGCGTTGTACGACAGCACGAAGGGCGGTGTCGTTCCCGGCGGCGCGAACGCAAGCTGGGTCTGCGATACGGCGGTGATCTGGGCGAAGGACAAATCGGGATCGACATCGGGCTGGAAGAAATACTTGACCACCGCCATGCCGTTGACGGATTGCGATTCCGTATGTTCGACGTCGTTGACGGTGGTCTGCGCGATGCGCTCCGAAAACAGCACGATGCGATTCGCGATTTCTTCCGGCAGAATGCCGTTGTAGCGCCAAATTACCGCCGCGACCGGAATCTTGATGTTCGGGAAGATATCGGTCGCGGTATTGAGGATTGCGTAGCCACCCATCAACACGATCAGCACCGCCAGCATGATGAAGGTGTAGGGCCGCTGCAGGGCTACTCTAACAATCCACATTTATCTGCTCCAATCGGATGGGGTCCGCGCGGCGTCAGTCGATTGGCAAGGCGTTCAGCTGCTCGTTGCTCGCGATGTTCAGCAGCACCGAGCGCAGTTCCGCGGCGGGCTGCTTGCCGAAGATCTTCTCGAAGCGTCCCTCGGCATGGCGCCATAGCCGCCGCGCTTCCTCCAGCGTCTCCTTGCCCTTCTGCGTCAGCTCGACGTGACGCTTGCGCCGATCGTGCTGCGCCGTTCGCAGGATGAGCAGCGAGTCGCGTTGCAGCGGCCGCAAGTTGTGCCCCAGGGTGGACCGATCCATGACCATCGCGTGCGCCAGCTCGCACATGGTCAATCGACCCTCGAGACGCGCATGGTCGAGTTCGGCGAGGATGGCGAATTGGGTGGATTTGATGCCCACCGGCGCAAGCGCCGCGTCGTAGAACTGGGACACGCGGCGCGACGCCTTGCGCAAGCTTCCGCAAGTGCACGCGCCTCGCGCCATGGGGCGCTGGCTGCGCAGCGGCTTAGGCTGGCTATTCAGGGGCATATGCCCATATTATAGGATGTCAGGGAACATTGCTCGCGTGGCCGAATTCAACGGTAAGTGAGAAGGTTATAAATATTTATTAATCAATCAGATATAGATCATATTTAATTTTAATTATAGTATTCTCGATAATCGCTGATGCGCTGTCCGCGCTGGCTTGGTACTAGAATCCTGCCTGGACCGCCAACGCGTGTGGGGAATCGCCATGATCGGATACGTTACTCTCGGGACCAATGATCTAGCGCGCGCCGCCAAGTTCTACGACGCGTTACTCGCCGAGCTGGGCGCGAAGCGCATAATGGAAGATGGCCAATTCATCGTTTGGTCGGTGCGGCCTACGCGGCCAGGCTTGAGCCTGACCAAGCCATTCGACGGCCAGGCCGCCACGGTGGGCAACGGAGTCATGGTCGCGCTGCAAGTGGATAGCAACGCCAAGGTCGATGCCCTGCACCGCGCGGCGCTGCGCTTAGGAGCCACCGATGAGGGGGCGCCGGGTGCGCGAGGCGAGGGCTTTTATGCCGGCTACTTTCGCGATCTAGACGGGAACAAGCTTAATTTTTTCCACGCCGGCTGAAGCGCAGCGCAGCGGCGCGAAGGATCCATGACAGTGTGGGCGTACATCAGCGAGCCGATCGAGGGCAAGACCTCGCTCAGCCGTGTGTTTTGGCTGTACGGGGTGCTCGGCTCGATTCTGGTGAGCGCCGCCGAGCTGCTGATCAATCCGACGAACCTGTGGCAACTACGGATCTACGTGGTCTTGAGCTTGCTGTTCAGCCTGTACGTGACCATTGCCACCTATCGCTGTGCCGGGAACTGCGGCTCGAGGGTGGTAGCGGTGCTGGCGCGAATCTCGGCCATCATCTCGCTTCTGGCGCTACCGTTCGTCGCCTACTTTGGGTTTAATGGGACGCTTGAGCTGGCCAACTACTTACAATAGGCGCGAGCGAGGGGCGGGATGAATAGACGGATGACCGGCCTCGCGACGGCATTGATAGCGCTGGCATGGACGGGCGCCGCGCCCGCGGCCGGTGAGCAACCGGCAGCGGCGATGGACGAGACCGCGGCGGCGCGCTTTGCCGGCCTCGCACTCAAGTGCCTGCACGCGGAGTATCCCAACCACATCAGTCATACCCTAGGCAGCGACGCCGATGCGCGCCCACCGCGCCAGTTGACGCCGGCCTTCTACGGTTGCTACGACTGGCATTCGGATGTGCATGGCCACTGGTTGCTGGTGCGCCTGCTGCGTCTGCAGCCGCAGGCAGTGTTCGCATCCAGCGCGCGGGAGGCGCTCGGCCGCAGCCTGACGGAGCAGAACATCGCCGGTGAAGTGACGTATCTTCAGGGCGAGGGCAGGGCGTCGTTCGAGCGGCCGTATGGGCTCGCTTGGCTGCTGGAGCTCTCGGCCGAGTTGCGCGAGTGGAACGACCCCGAGGGGCAGCGATGGGCCGCTGCGTTGCATCCGCTCGAATCCGAGAGCGCGGCCCGCATCAAGCGCTGGGTGCCAAAGCTTCACTATCCCATCCGCATCGGCGAGCACGATCAAACCGCCTTTTCCTTCGGCTTGATCTGGGACTGGGCCGGCGTCGCCGGCGATGCCGAGATGCGCGCGCTACTGACGGACGCGGGCCGCCGGTTCTACCTCAACGACCGCAACTGCCCGCTGGCTTATGAGCCTTCCGGGGAGGACTTCCTCTCGCCCTGCCTCGCGGAGGCGGACTTCATGCGTCGGGTATTGGAGCCGCGGGCATTCGGGCGCTGGCTGTCCGCCTTCTTGCCGCAGATCACCGGAAAACAGGGCCTCGAGTGGCTGCAACCGGGCGTGGTGACCGATCGCGCGGACCCCAAGCTCGCGCACATCGACGGCTTGAACTTGAGCCGTTCCTGGATGTTGGAGGGCATTGCCCATGGCTTGCCCGCGGGCGATCCGCGCATCCCCGCGCTCACGGCAAGCGCGGCTCTGCATCGCGACGCAGCCTTGCCCGCCGTCACCGGCGAGCATTACGAAGGCGGTCATTGGCTGGGCACTTTTGCCGTGTATGCGACCAGTTCCGCCGGGTTGCGCTGATGCCCTTCAATCTGGTGGTCAGCTCGGTGGTGCATTTCTCGTCCGTGGTGCTATTGGCGATCGGCGCGCTGCTGCCCATTGTCGATCCGCTCGGCGGAGCGCCGATTTACCTCGCGCTCACCGAAGGCCTCACCCCCGAACAGCGCAATCGCATGAGCAAAGCGGTCGCAATCAACAGCTTTCTGCTGCTGATCGTGTCGGCGTTGATCGGCGCCTACGTGCTGGATTTCTTCGGCCTGTCGATTCCGGCGGTGCAGGTCGCCGGCGGGATCGTGGTGTTCGCGATCGGTTGGCAGTTGCTCAACAGTCCGAACTCGGCGCCCGCGATCGAGCGCAATCCCGCCACGCCGCCGAGCCCTGAGGACCTGCAGCAGCGGGCGTTTTATCCCATGACCATGCCGCTCACGGTGGGTCCCGGATCGATTTCAGTCGCCATCACCCTGGGCGCGAACCCGCACCCTGAATTCCGTGCCTCGCTCGCCGCGGCAGCGGCGCACGCGGTTGGCGTGCTGATCGTGTCGCTCAGCGTGTATCTGTGTTACCGCTACGCTGAGCGGATCTTGAGGAGGCTGGGGAAGACCGGCACGGGCGTCGTCGTGCGCCTGTCCGCCTTCATCCTGTTGTGCATCGGAGTGCAGATTTGCTGGAACGGCGTTCACTCGCTGGTGCAAGCCGGATTTCATTTGACCTAGCCGGGCTCGTCGGAGGATACCTACAGGACTTGCACCCAGGCGCCACTGGCGGGCGCGGCGTGAGTGTATGAACCTGCCTCCATCCCATCGCATTCACCCTGGACAGGAGCACATTCATGCCTAAGCCATCGTCTACCAATCATGGCGAGGGAAATCCCGAAGCCGCCGAGCACTTCAATTCCGCGGAACGAGAATTCGTCGAGTCCGAGCGCGGTAAGCAGAAGATTCGGCAAGGCGCCAGGGTGCGACCGAATGAAGAGGCGGATCTGGCCGAGGCTGAGCGAATCGCGCGCGGTCATGCTAAGGACGACGATTCGGATACCACTGCCATGTCGGACAAATCATAGTAGGGCGAGTCCGCAGGCCAGTCCGTACCCGCCGTACCAAGGTGGTCGTCGCAATGCCGATGAGAACCGCCGCGGCAATCACGGCGATGCGCCGCTGCTGGTGCATGCGCGCCGTTGCGTGCGCATCTTCGCTTCCCAAAGCGAGCCATGCCGCCAGAATGGCGTGGTCGACTTTTTCGCGTAGCGCATCCGTCTCGAAAGTTTGATCCTCGGGCAAACGGGCGAGTAGTTGGTCTACTTCGGCGACCAGGCGGTCGAGTTCGCGCGACTTGTTCACAAGTAAGCAAGACACGCCAGTGCATCGGCGACCGCCGATGCACTGGTCGCTTGCGCATGAGGCGAGGGGCCTTACGGGCGCTTGTTGTCGCGCTCCCGATCTCGCTCGCGCTTGTCCTCGTCCTTTACCGTTTGCTTGATTGTTTCCTTGGCGTCGCCGTACTTCGCTTGCGCGGTGCCTCCAACCTGATTCGCGAGCCCCTTGGCCTGCTGAGAGACGCTGCCGACGGCCTTTCCTGCGGTCTGCTGCACTTTGCCGGCGGCTTCCTTGACGCGTCCTTCGACCTGATCTTTGTTGATGCCCATCATTTGACTCCTTAACCGTTTGAAATTCGAAGCGCCTCGAAGGCGCGCGGTAGCTAATGTGGCATCGGCGGCGGCGGCGTGATGTAGGAGGGAGAGACGAATGAGCGTCGGAGTGAGTCTATAAGGCCCGAAATCATGCGCTGCATTAAAGCCAGGGCCGGCCGGCATCTCGACAAGATCGCCGCCATGCGGGAGATTGTCGTCATGGATGCCAGTAGCGTGCGGGATTGGCGCAATGCGAGTACCACGACCCTTGTTCTGTGCGTGTTTGCCGCCTTGTGCGAGGGCATCGATCTGCAAGCGGCCGGCGTCGCGGCGCAGGGCATTGCCGCCGAGTTCCAACCGGGTCCTCAGCAGATGGGAACGTTCTTCAGCGCCAGCACGCTGGGGCTGTTTTTCGGCGCGCTGATCGGAGGACGACTGGCTGACGGGGTTGGGCGCAAGAGAACTCTGGTCGGATCGGTTGCGCTGTTTGGTCTGTTATCATTCCTCACCCAGTTTTCCTGGGATATGGTGACGTTGAGTTGGGCCCGATTGCTGACTGGATTGGGGCTGGGGGCTGCGCTACCGAATCTGATCGCCTTGGTGTCGGAGGGTGAGGGCGCAAGGCATCGGAGCGGAACCGTTGCGATGGTGTATGCGGCGATGCCGTTTGGCGGCGCCCTCGCGAGCCTGTTGAGCATGGTGCTGCCGGCTGCGTCATGGCGGGTAATTTTCGTCGTTGGCGGAGTCGTGCCGATGGTCCTCTGTCCCTTCATGGCGTTTGGGCTGCAGGAGTCGGCGGCGTTCCGAGGTTTGCAAGCTGCAGTGGGCGCGCAGGCGCACCATGCAGACATGCCGGCACGAGGAAGCTTCATGGCCATTTTCGCCGATGGGCGGGCGGTGCGCACGATGCTGTTATGGGTGAGTTTTTTCTTAGGGCTGCTGATTCTCTATCTGTTGCTCAATTGGCTGCCGACGCTGCTGGTCAACGACGGGCTAACGCGCGTCCATGCCGCGAGTGCGCAGATCGGGTTCAACCTCGGAGGCGTGGTTGCAGCCTTATTCATGGGACGTCAATTATCGCGCAAGGGACATCATCTGACCGTCGTGACGACCTTCGTCGCCATGCCCATATTACTGCTGGCACTCGCCGAGGCCCCGCCGGGACTCACACTGATTACGCTCATCGTTTGCACGCTCGGTTGTTCAGTAATCGCCGGCCAAGCTTTTCTGTATAGCATGGCGCCGATCCCCTATCCGACGGCGATTCGGGGCATCGGCGTCGGGTCTGCCGTCGCGGTGGGGCGAATCGGCTCCATCATCGGCCCGAAACTGGGCGGCATGCTCAAGGGCGCCGGACAGGACGCGTCGCACTTGTTGTTAGATCTATTGCCGATCGTTATCGTCGGCAGCGTTTGCGCGCTGCTGCTGGCGTGGAAGTCGCCGCCGTTCACTGAAGGAGATTAAGTAATGAGTGATGTTGTTATCGTCGCCGCAGGGCGTACCGCCGTCGGCAAGTTCGGCGGAAGCCTCGCGAAGATTGCCGCCGCCGACTTAGGGGCGCATGTGCTCAAGGCACTGATTGCCCGCAGCGGATTGAAGTCCGATCAAGTCAGTGAGGTGATTCTGGGCCAGGTCCTTACCGCCGGGTGCGGCCAAAATCCAGCCCGCCAGGCTTCCATCCGCGCGGGCATCCATCACATGGTGCCGGCAATGACCGTGGGCAAGGTCTGTGGCTCGGGCCTGAAGGCGACCCACCTTGCCGCTCAAGCGATCAAGTGCGGCGACGCCGATATCGTCATTGCCGGCGGCCAGGAGAACATGAGCATTTCACCGCATGTGCTGCCCAATTCACGTGATGGCTTCCGCATGGGCGATGCCAAGCTCGTCGACAGCATGATCGTGGACGGCTTGTGGGATGTGTTCAATCAGTACCACATGGGAACCACGGCCGAGAATGTAGCCAAGAAGTTTGAGATATCGCGCCGCGAGCAGGATGAATTCGCAGCGGCTTCGCAGAACAAGGCCGAAGCGGCGCAGAAGTCCGGCCGTTTCAAGGATGAGATTATTGCTCTGGAAATCCCGCAGAAGAAGGGAGCACCCGTGTCCTTCGACACCGATGAATACGTCAAGCCCGGGACGACCATCGAGGCGCTGGCGGCGTTGAAGCCGGCATTCGCCAAGGATGGCACGGTGACGGCGGGCAACGCCTCCGGCATCAATGACGGCGCCGCCGCCGTGGTGATGATGTCGGCCAGCGCGGCGTCGAAGTTGGGGCTGAAACCGTTGGCGACGATCAAGGCATACGCATCCGCCGGTGTCGATCCCAGTGTCATGGGCATGGGGCCGGTGCCGGCGAGCCAGCTGTGCCTCAAGAAAGCCGGCTGGACGGTGCAGGATCTGGATCTCATGGAGGTCAACGAAGCCTTCGCCGCCCAGGCAATCGCGGTCAACAGGCAGATGGGCTGGGATACCAGCAAGATCAACGTGAACGGCGGTGCAATTGCCATTGGCCATCCGATTGGCGCGTCGGGCGCCAGAATTCTGGTGACGCTGATTTATGAAATGATCAAGCGCGATGCGAAGCGCGGCCTGGCCTCGCTGTGCATCGGCGGCGGCATGGGCGTGGCGCTTGCCATCGAACGCTAAGCGCAGTTTTTTCACAACGGAACGGGCTCAATAATATTAAGTAAGCAAATTCAACCGGGGGGTAACTCAGATGGCGGCAAAAAAAAGAATTGCGATGGTGACCGGCGGCATGGGTGGCTTGGGTGAAGCCATTTGTATCAAGCTGGCTGCGCTCGGAGATACGGTGGTGTCCACCTACTCACCGAGCAATACGAAATCGAAGGAATGGCTGGCAGCCATGAAATCCCAGGGCTACGAATTTCATGCGTATGCGTGCGATGTGACTGATTGGAATTCCTGCCACGACTGTGTGAAGAAGGTCACCGCCGAGATCGGCCCGGTAGATGTCCTGGTCAACAATGCCGGCATCACGCGCGACATGACCTTCAAGAAAATGGATTGCGTCAACTGGCAGGCTGTCATGCATTCCAACCTCGATTCGGTGTTCAACATGACCAAGCAGGTGTGCGATGACATGGTCGAGCGTGGTTGGGGCCGCATAATCAATATCTCCTCGGTCAACGGCCAGAAGGGCGCCTTTGGCCAGACCAATTACTCGGCCGCCAAGGCGGGGATGCATGGATTCACCAAGGCCTTGTCTTTGGAGGTTGCACGCAAGGGCGTCACGGTGAACACCATCTCACCCGGATACATTGGCACCAAGATGGTGATGGCAATTCCGAAGGACGTACTCGACGCCAAGATCATTCCGCAGATTCCGATGGGCAGGCTGGGCAAGCCGGAGGAAGTGGCCGGACTGGTCGCGTATCTCGCGAGCGAGGAGGCGGCATTCGTGACCGGCGCCAACATTGCGATCAACGGCGGTCAACACATGCAGTGAGGCGGATTCGCATGCGCATCGTCAGTACGGGTCATGCGCTGTTTACGGCGACCATGATCGGCTTGGGCATCCTTGGCCTGAGCAAAGGAATTTTCACCGCGGTTTGGCAGCCGGTACCCAAAGGTGTGCCGGCGCGCGAAGTACTGGCGTATCTGTGCGCGTTCATTTCCCTGGCATCCGGCATTGGTCTGCTCTGGCGGCGCGCAGCTGCTCCGGCAGCGCGCGCGCTGCTGGGCTGGCTCGTGCTATGGATGCTGCTGTTCCGAGTTCCCGACATTTTCCTCGCGCCCAAGGTGCAGGATTCCTGGTCGAGCTGGGGTGAGACCGCGGTGGTGGTGGCGGGCGCATGGGTGCTATATGTCTGGTTTGCCTCCGACTGGGACCGGCAGCGCTTCGGATTCGCCACCGGCGATAAGGGGTTGCGAATGGCGCGGGTGCTCTACGGCCTGGCCTTGATCCCCTTCGGTGTGGCGCATTTCACCTACTTCAAAGAGACGGTCGCTATGGTGCCTGGCTGGCTGCCGTGGCATGTGGGTTGGGCATCTTTCACCGGCAGTGCTTATATCGTGGCGGGATTGGCGGTGCTCATCGGCGTGTTTGCACGGCTGGCAGCCGCGCTGTCAGCATTGCAAATGGGAATGTTCTTGCTGTTGGTGTGGGTGCCCATTGTGGCGGCAGGCCCCAATTACGGCTTCCAGTGGATCGAGACTCTCATCTCGCTGGCGCTAACGGCGAGCGCCTGGGTCGTGGCGGAGTCCTACCGGGGCACGCCCTGGCTGGCAATCCGCAACGCCCGTTCAGATTAAGATGCGCAATCCAATTCCTCGGACCGAAACCGACTGAGACTGACCTATGATGACTTTTCTGCGCTGGCTTGCTTCATCGCCCGGATTCATGCCGCATGGTCACTGCTATTTGTGGCAACCCGCCACCCTATGGCTGAACGTGGGCTCCGACGGATCCATCGCAGCTGCCTACTATGCGATACCCATTGGTCTTTTCTACATCGTTCGCAAGCGGCGCACGACCATACCTTATCCCTGGATACTGATGATGTTCGCGGCGTTCATCTTCCTCTGCGGGACGACGCACGTGATTGAGATATGGACGGTATGGAATCCGGACTATCGAATGCAAGGAGCGGTGAAGCTTCTGACCGGGCTCGTGTCCATCGCCACGATGTTCGCGCTGTTCAAATTGATTCCGCAAGCAATGCAGTTACGTTCTCCGCAGCAACTGCAGTGCGAAGTCGATCTGCGCACCTCCGAACTTGCGACGGTTAACAAGCAATTGCGGGAACAGATCATGGCCCGCGACCGTGCGCAACGCCAGTTAAGGGAGCAGGATCGGCGCAAGGACGAATTCCTGGCGACCTTGGCCCACGAGCTGCGCAATCCCCTGCATCCCATACTTCATGCAGTCAAGATATTGGAGACCGATGCGGCGGATCCCGAGCAGCAGCGGCTCAGTAAGGGCGTCATTGCCCGGCAGGCGCACCGTATGGCGCTGATGCTCGATGACTTGCTCGATGTGTCGAGAATTACCCGTGGCCGCCTGGAATTGAAGAAGGAACGAGTCGGGCTGGCTGCATTGGTGCACGCGGCGGCCGAAATCGTCCGGCCCGCGATTGACGAGAAGCAATTGACCTTCGTTGTCGATCTGCCGGAGCCCGCGCCTGCGCTGCAGGTCGATCCGCTGCGCATTTCGCAGGCGATTTCAAATTTACTCACGAATGCTGCGAAGTTTACCCCCCGCCACGGCCGGATAACCCTGTCGGCGTCGGTGACCGGGGCGGGTGTTCAGATTGCTGTGACTGACACGGGGTCGGGATTCGACCCGGCGAGCGCTCCGATGCTGTTTGAGATGTTTTCCCAGGCGCATGCAGATGCCGGTGCGGGTGAAGGTCTGGGTATCGGCCTATCACTCGTCAAAGGCTTGGTCGAGTTGCATGGCGGCAGCGTCAACGGACACAGTGCCGGCAAAGGACAAGGAGCGGAATTTACAATTCATTTGCCGGTAACAGCCGTGGTCCGCACCCTGGATTCGGCCTCGCCATTGCCGGCCGCCTCCTCGCAGTCCGTTCCGATCGTGATCCTGGTCGCGGACGATAACCGTGACGGAGCGGAAATGATGGCTCTGTCGCTTCAGATTGCGAGCCATACGGTGCTGATCGCGAACTCGGGACAACAAGCATTGGAGTTGTGCGAGCAACACCGTCCCGACGTCGCAGTTCTCGATATTGGCATGCCGGATTTGAGCGGCTATGAAGTCGCCGGGCGCATCCGGTCCAAGCCCTGGGGCAAGGACATGGTCCTGTTGGCTGTCACAGGCTGGGGCCAGGCCTCCGACGTCCAAAGAGCACTTGCCGCCGGGTTCGACAGACATCTCACCAAGCCTGTGGATCCCAACACGATTGAGACTCTCATTGAGCAACTCGTTGCACTGAAGAAGTCCAACCGCGAATAGCCGGCGCGCTATTGCATCGTGATCGTGATCGATCCATTGCCGCCGCTTACCGCCGGGGCGCCGGCATTGGATGCCGCGGAATAACCGGTCCCGGACGGGCTCGTGCTGCCGCCCGCACCGCCACCGCCGCCCCCAAACGGTCCGGAGGCGCCGCCGCCATAGCCGCCGCCGCCGCCGCCGGCGATCAGTTGGGCGCTTGCGCCCACGCCGGTGCCCACGCCGCTTCCTCCGGCGCCCCCGAGGGTGCCTCCGCCGAATCCCCCGCCGGCCCCGCCCGCTCCGCCGGAACCGTTGCCGCCCGCCACGCTGCCGTAGAAAGATCCCGCCGGGCCGCCTATACCTCCGCTGCCACCGGCGCCACCATTTGCATCGCCGGCCCCG
>Ga0302325_10001014_pt1 | contig 73722 bp, 70 predicted proteins | sample Palsa_T0_2_FD_201948 | JGI IMG/M metagenome (GOLD analysis project Ga0302325, IMG submission 201948) | Peat permafrost microbial communities from Stordalen Mire near Abisko, Sweden - Palsa_T0_2 | ecosystem: Environmental > Terrestrial > Soil > Palsa > Peat permafrost | place: Sweden: Abisko...
TGATCGACGTGCTGCCAGGGAACGACCCCGACCAGCATGACCGCGGTGACACAGTAGATGACGGTGCCGATCAAAAGCGCTCCGATCACCCCTACCGGGACGTCGCGCTGCGGGTTACGGCATTCTTCCGCGGTCGTGGTCGCGGCGTCGAACCCGATGTAGCTGAAGAAGACCAGCGCCGCAGCTGGGATGATCCCGCTGCCGTTGCCGCCCGAAAAGGGCGTCAGCGACCCCCAGCCGAGCGGAATGAACGGCACCAGGTTTTGCGGGTGAAAGAGCGGGATGGCCGCGATCACGAACACGACCAGCGCCAGGATCTTGAGCACGACGAAGGTGTTGTTCGTCATGGCCGTTTCGCGGATGCCGATCGCCAGCAACGCCGAGAGCAGCAGCACGAAGGTGGCGCCGACCACGTCGTATTGTGAGTGTGCGAAGTCCCACCCGCTGACATCCCACCACGCCCCGCGCGCGATGAAGTGCGACGTCTGGGCCCAGGCGGGTAGATCGAGGCCGGCCATGCGCAACACGTTCTGAAACGCCGCCGAGAATTGCTGCGCGACCGGCGCCGCGCTGACGCCGTATTCGAACAGCAGGCTGAACCCGATGATCCACGCGACGAGCTGACCCAGCGTCGCGTAGGCATAGGTGTATGCGCTGCCGGCGATCGGAACCATCGCGCCGAGTTCCGCATAACAGAGCGCCGCGAAGAACGAAGCCAGGCCCGCCAGCACGAAGGCCAGGATGATCGCCGGGCCCGCTAGCTTCACCCCCGGGCCGATCGTCGTAAAAATGCCCCCGCCGATCATCGAGCCCAGGCCAATTGCGATCAGATCGCGCGCCCGCAGCACCCGGCGCAGTACCGCCGGGCGCTTCTCGTCGCGCATCGCGTCGATCGAGGTCGTGGCGAACAGCTTGGCGACGAAGGATGAACGAGCGGCTGGCTGCACCATCGGCGCGGCGTTGGCCAAACGGTGCGCGCGGACCTACGGCGTTGGAAGCTCCGCTTGGGGCGGTGCGGTTTTTGCGTTCCAGAGGGACTCGGGCCGCTCGAGTGCGTGATTGATCCAGCGCGACCACACGAAGAGTGCGTCGGAAAGCCGATTGACGTAGCGCATGACGTCGGGCGAGATCGGCTCCTCGGCCGCGAGCGCGACCAGCAAGCGTTCGGCGCGGCGCGAGATCGTGCGCGCTTGATGCAAGAACGCACCGGGATACGAGCCGCCCGGCAGGATGAAATTCGCCAGCGGTTCGAGATCGCGCTGGCAGCGATCGATCGCGCGCTCGAGCGCCGTCGCATCGGAGGCCGCGATCAGCGGCATCCCCTCCCAACGGTCGCCGGGCAAGGTCGCCAGATCGCTGCCGAGGTTGAAGAGCACGTCTTGCGTCCACGCCAGCCACGCATCGAGTTCGGCCGCCGCCGCCGCTGCGGCGGCGCTCGTGCGGGCCGCGTCCTGCAGCGCGGTGCGCGCGAGGCCGATCACGCTGGAAAGTTCGTCGGCGGTGCCGTACGTCTCGATCCGCAGCGCATTCTTCTTGACGCGCTGCCCACCGACGAGCCCCGTCGTCCCGTCGTCGCCCGTGCGCGTGTAGATCCTCGTCAATTTCGGCACGCAGCGACCTTCGCGATGGCTACCTCCGAGGACCTCGCCTGCTTGTTTCGAACTGGCACGGCTTGCCATGCCCGAAACCGACGTAGAAAAGACGCCGCTGGTCAAAGAGATCCCGCCCAAAGCGCGGGATCTTTCGGAGTGGTATCAAGCCGTCTGCTACAAGGCCGAGTTGGTTTCGCTCGCGCCGGTGCGCGGCTGCGTCGTGCTGCGACCCTACGGCTTCGGGCTCTGGGAGCGTCTGGTCGAGGCGCTCGACACGCGCTTCAAAGCGACGGGTCACGAGAACGCGTACTTTCCGCTGCTGATCCCCGAGAGTCTGTTCATGCGCGAAGCCGAGCACGTCGAAGGCTTCGCTCCCGAAGTCGCTTGGGTGACTCAGGGCGGCAACGAGACGCTCACCGAACGCCTGGCGATCCGGCCTACCTCCGAGGTCGTGATCGGCGTGATGTACGCCGAGTGGATCCAGTCGTATCGCGATCTGCCGCTGCTCATCAACCAATGGGCCAACGTCATGCGCTGGGAAAAACGCACCCGCCCGTTCTTGCGAACCCTCGAGTTCCTGTGGCAGGAAGGCCATACCGCGCATGCGACCGAGGACGAGGCCGCGCAGGAAGTGCAGCGCATGCTCGAAGTCTACCGGGAAGTCGCCGAGGATGTCGCGGCCGTTCCCGTCTACAAGGGCGAGAAGTCCCAAAGCGAGCGTTTCGCCGGCGCGACCCACACCTACTCGATCGAAGCGCTGATGCCGGACGGGCGAGCGTTACAGGCCGGCACCTCGCACGAACTGGGACAGAACTTTTCCAAGACCTACGACATCACGTTCGCGGCCGAAGACCAAACCGTGCGGCACGCCTGGACGACGTCGTGGGGCATGTCGTGGCGGATGCTCGGGGCGCTGATCATGGTTCACGGCGACGATCGCGGCCTGCGCTTTCCGCCCGCAATGGCGCCGCTGCAAGCCGTGATCGTGCCGATCGTCCGCGCCGGCAGCGAGGACGTCGTGGCGGCAGCGCGCGCGCTGTTCGCGCGGTTGAAAGCGGCCGGGCTGCGCGTCAAGCTCGACGAGCGCGATCTGCGCCCGGGCAACAAGTTCGCAGATTGGGAAATGCGCGGCGTGCCGCTGCGGCTCGAACTGGGCGCGAAGGACCTCGAAGCCGGCGTCGTGACGCTCGTGCGTCGCGACAAAGAAAAGGGTGAAGAGGGCGGTAAGGTCGTCGTGCCGCTGGCCGAGGTTCCGGCCCGGATTGCGGCCTTGCTCGACGAGATTCAAGCCAACCTCGCCGCACAGGCGCGCACGTTTCTCGAAGCGCACACGCCGGCGCCGGCCGAACGCGAAGAGTTCTTGCGGATGTGCCGGGAGCGCGCCGGCATGATCGACATCCCGTGGTGCGGCCTGGCAGCCTGCGAGGCCGCGGTGAAGGACGAGACGAGCGCCGCGACCCGCATTACGCGCCCGCTCGAAGGTCCGGCGACGACCTGCGTGGCCTGCGGCGAACCCGCGACGCTGCGCGCCTATTTCGCGCAGAGCTACTGAGTGTTGCTGGGCGCTGCGGCGATCGCATTCGCGCTCAACAGTTTGGCTGGCCTCGACGCCGCCGAGCGCGCCGAAGGTAATCGCAAGGCGCTCGCCATCGCCGTGGGCCGCGTGCTGCTGCGGACACCGTGGCCCGCCCAAGTACTGAAGATTCGGGTCGACGGCGTCCCCCGGCACCACGTCGCCGGGCTGCTCATCTCGGGGGTGAAGTTTCACCGCGCGCTCGATCCGGCCGCCTTTACGGCGGAGGTCGTGGCGCTGGTCGAGCAGACCTTCGCCGCGAGCGACGTCGAGGAAGTCGACGTCTGGGCGACCGTTCCACTGCCCTACGTCAAGCAGTTGCCCGTCGCTGGCGAGTACTTGCGGCCGGTCGATCGCATCGTCTACGGCGCGACGATTCTGCGTAGCGAGGGGGCGACCTATGCGGCGCGGCTGCAGCGGGGGGACGACGTGTACTGGGACCCGCAGTGGCGCCGGGCACTCGGGGCGAGGGCGGCCGTGCCGGCCCGCGCCGCGCCGCGGGCCGCCCGGCAAGGGGCTCGGGCGGGGGAAGGGCAATCGTAATAGGTCCCGCGTTTTCCCGACTGGAGTCGTCGTTGTACCGGAAGTCCACCCTCGCGAATGGGGTTCGCGTTATCACCGAGGCGATGGCACACGTCCGCTCGGCCTCGCTCGGCATCTGGGCCGACGTCGGCAGTGCTGCCGAACGGCGGGAGCAGCGCGGCATCTCGCACCTGGTCGAGCACATGCTCTTCAAAGGAACCGAGTCGCGCAGCGCGCGCGAGATCGCCGAGACGATGGATGCGGTCGGCGGCAACCTGAACGCCTTCACCGATAAAGAAGCGACCTGCTACTACGCGAAGGTCATCGACCATCACGTCCCGCTCGCGATCGACGTTCTGGCCGATATGTTCCTGCACTCGACGCTCGCCCCGGCAGAGCTGGCCAAAGAGCAAAAAGTGGTCCTGGAAGAGATCCGCATGTACGACGACTCCCCGGACGAGATGATCCACGATCTGTTCACGCAGACGATGTGGCGCGGCTCGAACCTGGGCGAGCCGACGATCGGCTACGCGGAAACGGTTTCGGCGCTTACGAGCGACGATTTGCAGCGCCACCTGCGCGCGCGGTACACGCCGAACTCGGTCGTGTTCGCTGCGGCCGGCAACGTCGAGCACGACGCGATCGTGGCGCTGGTCGAGCGGGCCTTCGCGGGTTACGCGGGTCACGCCGACCCGCCCGTCCCCGAGCACCCGGCCCTAACGCCGGCGCGCATCGTGCGGACCAAGGACACCGAACAAGCCTACGTGGTTCTGGGCACGCAAGGTCTGTCCGTCTGCGACGACCGGCGCTTCGCGCTCTCGGTGCTCGACACGATCCTGGGTGGCGGAATGTCGAGCCGTTTGTTCCAAGAAGTCCGCGAAAAGCGCGGGTTGGCGTACAGCGTGTACTCCTTCCAACAGGGTTATCGCAATGCGGGCTTGTTCGGCGTTTCCGCGGGCACGTCGCCAGCGAGCGTGCAAGAATGCATCGACGTCGTGGTCGAGGAGCTGGCGCGAATGGCCGACGCGGGCCCGACCGAAGCCGAGATCAACCTGGCGAAGGAACACATCAAGGGCAGCCTCACGCTTTCGCTCGAGGCCAGTTCGAGCCGCATGATCCGCTTGGGCCGAAGTGAGTTCAACCTGGCGCGCCAGATGAGCATCGAGGAGATCGAGGAACAGGTGGACGCGGTCCGCTTCGAAGCGGTGCTGGATCTCGCGCGCGAGCTGTTCGTGCCGGAGCGCCTTGGCCTGTGCGTGTTGGGACCGGTCGATGAAAGCGCCGTCCGGTTGCAGCAGAGCGCGGCGTAGGCGACCGAGATCGCGCACGAATCGGTCGCCGGGATCGGAGCGTTCTGGTCCTATCAACTCGTGCTCGCGATCCTGCTCAACGCGATCCTGAACGCGCTGCAGATCGGTGCCTACGCCGCACGCCTGGCGGGCGTGACGACGGGGCGGGTGGGGACGTCGATCTCGCTCTTCAACCTGTTCGTAACGGCCAGCCGGTTCGCCAACATGTTCTACGCACCGATGATCGGTTCGATCTCCGATGCTGCCGGCAAGGCCGTCCGCGTGCCGGCGCTCGCAAGTGCCGAAGTGGCGCAGTACACCTGGCAGATGCGCGCCGTCATTCTGGCCGCGACGATCGGGTCGTTCGTGGGCGCTGCGTTGTTGCCGACGTTCACGTACATGTTCGTGCGTGCGGTGGGAGCGTTCGAGCGCCGCGGCTCGCTGCCGCACGCGTTGATGCGCGGGTTCGATCCGCGGGTGATGGGCGACGTTCTGCGAACGCTTCGGTTTCCGCCGCTGAACCTGTTCGCACGCTTCTCGCTGCGCGAAGTTCCGGCCAAGCTCCTGATCGGCAACGTCGTCGTGACCGGCGTCTACGCGGCCGGCGTGGTGGCGTCGTACCTGGCGAGCGTCATCCAGCCGGACGTCGCGCGCACGGCGCTCTCGGCTTCGGGCCTGGTCAACGGGGTCGCGACGATCGCCTTCACGCTGATCGTCGACCCGACGTCGGCGCTGATCGTCGACAAGGCGGTCAAGGGCGAGCGCACGCTGCACGACGTCAAGACGATGGTGGCCTATCTCGGCCTCACCGCAGTGATCGGGACGCTCGCCGCCCAATTGATTCTTTGGCCGGCCGCCCTGTTCATCGGAGCGGCCGCACACCTGATCAACATCCGGCACTAGACACCCCCGTGAAAAACGTGAGCCTCGAAGCCGTGACCCGATTCGCTCGTCCGCTCGTCTGTGCACTGCTGCTTGCGACGCTTCCCGCGCTGACCGGTTGTGCGGGGCCGATCGCGAGCTTCATCGTCCAGACGCGAAACCATCAGGGCGACCTGGCGCTGGCGAACAGGAACTTCACCGACGCTGCCCTCGCGTACCGGCTCGCACTGCGGGTCGCGCCGGACGATTCGCACGCCCGAGCGGGCCTGGCCGCCGTGCAGCTCCAGATCGCGGCGCAGGAGTACGAGCACTCGAAGTTCGACGATGCGCTCGACGCGCTCGCGGTGGCCGCCAAGTACGATCCCGACAGCGTCCGCCTGGCGGAACTGCGCCTGGAGATCCAGCAGGCCCGGGTCAAGCGCCAGATCGTGCTGTCGAACTATCCGACCTACAGCGAGACCGGGCTCGCGCTGCGCAAAGCGTACGCGCAACTGAGCAGGCAGAGCAACGCGATCGTCGCGTCGCTGCAGCGCTTCGACTACAGCTACGATTCGAGCGAACTGGTCGAGGCGATTCGCCAATCCAACCAGCTCAACGCCGAGGTCGCGCACCTGACGGCGCGGCTGGTCAACTATCGGCAGCTGGTGGAATCAGGCTCCCCCGATCGCAGCGGCCAAACGCCGCTGGCGCCCGCCGCCTCGCTCTTGCCGCTACCGTAGGGCCGGTTGCGGTCGATTGAGGCCGGCCTTCTCGGCACGCCGGAAGGCGCGCCAGCGCTCCTCAGCGCCGGGGAGAATCTTGGCGGGGTCCGTCTCGAAGACGAGCCACGACTCGCCCGGCGCCGAGGACGGAAAGCGCTGCAGCCAGGCCCACAGCTCGACGTTGCGCTTCAACCGGCCCGGTTCGATGACGACGAAGTAGCGCGCGCCTTTGGCGATCGCGCTCTCCTCGTCGAACGGCGTCCAGAGGTAGGGGTCTTCCTCCCAGCCCTTGCGGTTTATATAGTACAGGACCGAAGGATCGTAGTGACCCATGACCACGAGGGATCCCGGTGCCAGCCTCGCATCGAGCGCGACCGCATTGCGGTAGACCGTCTTCGAATACGCGTAGTACGCGGCCACCGCGCGGGGCGCCGTGTAGCCGGCAAAGAGCACGACGGCGATGCCGGCGATCGCCAGAATTCGCCGCGAGGGCGGCGGAACGGCGCGCGTCAGCCCAACCGCTAGGCCGCCGGTCCAGAGCGCTGCCAGCGGCAGAAACGGATACAGGTAGTAGTCGACGCGCTCGACCGTGACGACGACGTACGCGTACGCGAGTGCCGCTGCGAGCCAGGCCCAGAGCAGGGCGTTTGACTGGCTGCGTAAGCGCCAGACGACCGTCCCGAGCGCCGCCGCGATCAGGAGCGTAGCGCCGGCCGGGCCGAGCATCGTCGCCTCGAGCATCCCGAGCACGTGACGAAACGCGACGAGTTTGGCCCAGAAAGCGCTCGGCGACCCCAACGCGTCGCGCAGCGCGGGCAGGACGTGGAGTGTCGTGATGCCGCTCGCCCAATGCCATTCCGCGATCGTGCGCAGGTAGGCGTCGTAGAGCGCGTACGGCGCGAGCGCCAGGGCGAAATACGCATACGTCTGCGGCGCACGGAGCGTCGCCTTCGCGCCGAGCCGGGCGACGAGCGTCGCGGCTGCGGGCACGAGGCCTACGATCGCCACCGGCTTTGCGAGCAACGCAATCGCCGCGAGCACCGCGGCGGCCCAGAAGCGGCGCCCAAAACGCGCCTCGTCGTCGACGATCCAGCGAGCGCCGGCGAAGACCGCCGCGGTCAGGAAGAACGCCATCGTCGTATCCGGCGTGAACGTGCGACCGTAGTAGGCGGCGCCCGGATAGAGTGCGTACGCGCAGGCGGCGACGATGCCGGCGATCCGGCTCGCGAACATCCAGCGCGCGAAGTAGGCGAGCAGGGCGACGGTGCCGAGGCTGAATCCGATCGAGATCAGGCGTCCGAAGACTTCGTGGACGCCGAAGATCTTATAGAGCAGCGCGGCCAGAAACGGTACGATCTGCAGTTCCAGCTCGACGTAGTTCGGCGGCGGCCCATCGTAGTCGGCTTGCGGATGGAACGGGTTGAGGTCCAGGCTCGCGAAGTTGCGCGCGATCGCGGCGGTGTCGCCCTGGCGCCAACCGGGATGATCGAGGATGGGGTCGTGGAGGCCCTGCAGGCGTAGCTCCAGACCCAGCAGCAGCGCTGCGCCGAGCGCGACCAACCACCACCGCTCGAGCGCGCGGCGGCTGGTTAGGGTTCCTTGAACGTCCAATACTTGTTGACGAAAAAATTGACCACGATGCCCGAAAGCGTCGCAGCCAGCCACGTCCGGTGACCGGGACCGAGTGAAGGAACCAGCAGCTTCGAGACGATGAGTCCGACGCCGAGTGCGAGCAGCGACACGCTGATGAATTGGAACCCCTGTTTGAGCGCGTGGCCGGTCGATTTAAACGTCCAGATGCGGTTCAGGAAATAATTCGAGACGCCGCCGGACAGAAACGAGATCGAGTAGTTGAGCAGAAAGCGCGCTTTCTGTTCCGCCAGGGGCGTAAAGTGCTGCAGGATCGTGAACAGGGCCAGGTTGACGATGAGTCCCGACGCTCCGACGATGCCGAACTTCACGAATTGGCGGACGCCGCGACGGCGCACGATCGTCCGCACCATCGTGTGCGGCAAGAGCCGCGGGCCTTGCGCTGCGGGGGCTGCCGGCAAGGCTTCCGGCTCGTTCAAGCGACCCAATACCAGTCGGCGAACAGCACCGTGAACAGCCCGAGCAGCGGCAGCGAGAAAGCGACGATCGTATTGTTGACCCAAGGCTTACCACCCCAGAGCGCGAGGATCGCGAACATCGGGAACAGCACGAGCGCGAAGCGCGGCATGCTCATCAGGCTCGAGGTCGACATCGGAATCAGGATCGAGAGCGTCATATAGGCCGAGAATGAGGGCCGTAAGCGCCGAATGCCCGCTGCCAGCACCGCGATCATCAGGATCGTGAATGCAACCTCGATCGACTCGTTCGATACCGCGATCATCGATTTGGCGTGGACGAGGACCTTGTAGGCGTGGATCGCCGCAACCCAAGGCGCCGCCAGATGCCGGTCCCAGTGCGCTTGGACCTTCGAGAAGTAGAGCGGGTCGCCGTGCAGCACCCAGAGCCAGAGCATGTACGATCCCAGGCCCAGCGGCATCGCGAGCAGGCCGAGCACGATCCGGGCCAGCCGCCAGGGCGGCGCGAAGAACCGTTTGAAGCCTGCCGCCCGCACCGCAGCAAAGAGTTCGATCGCGTACGGCACGAGCAGCAGCACGCCCTCGACCCGCGTCAGGGCCGCGAGTGCGCCGATGATGCCGGCCAAGAGCCACTTGTGCTCGCGAATGTAGTAGAACGACGCGACGGTGAGCGCGAAGAAAAGCGATTCGGTGTAGACGGCCGAGAAGAAGACCGCCGTCGGGAAGATCGAGATGTAGAAGATCGCGCGGTGCGCGACGGCCCGCGTGTACTGATGTTCGACCAGCTTATAGAAGAAGAGCAGGCCGAAGAAGAAGGCTACGTTCGAGATCAGCAGGCCGGCGATCAAATCGTTGCCGACGAATGCGCCGACCAGGTGGATCAGCGCCGGATAGAGCGGGAAGAACGCCATGTCCGTGCCATAGTAGCCGCGCTGCGAGATGTCGAGGTAATGCACGGCGTCCCAGCGCCCCCAGACCGCGAGCAGCGGGTTCGTCGATTCGGCAACGTGCGTGCCGGGCCGCTGTGCGATCACGATCGAAGCGAGTTCGGCGATCACGATGATCGGCGCGCGGGTCACGAGGAAGGTTACGAGCACGTCGCGCACCGTGTGCACGAAGCGCGCTGCGACCAAGACCTTGATCAGCGCGAAGGCGGCGGCGGCGAGCGCTGCCGAACGGGAGGGGTTGGCCAGCCCGACCGGTGCGACGAAACCGGCGCCGTACAGCGTCAGTGCCGCCCAGGACGGGGCATCCCAGCGCATCGCGGTGACCAGTCCGACGTGGGCGCGGCGCGAGAAGTAGTGGCCGTATCCGTACCATCCGGCAAAAGTCGCAGCAACGCCCGCTGCGAGCGAGGCGACGAAGAGCGCTTCGTTCTCGGCCAGGCCCGCTTCGAAGTGCGTGATCGCCGCATACCAGGCGAAGAACCCAAGAGCGAGACCACCCAAGCCGGCGAGCAAGAGTGCGAGCGGGCCGCAGGCTGCGAAAGTTTCGAGCACTCGAAACCGGCGCCGCGCGCTGCCTTCGGAAAAGGTGGCCTGGGCGGACATTCGAGGCTCCGTCTTCGGGCGTACAGGGAGCAACCCCCCCGAAATCTTAAAGCTGCCTGGGGGCCGCCCGTGACGCCACGGTACCTGCGGCGGCCGTGTTTGGAGGAGTGTGAAAGCGTTTCGGTACGATCTCGTCGTGATCGGTGCAGGCAGCGGCGGTTATGCCGCCGCGCGGACCGCGCGCGATCTCGGCGCGAGCGTAGCGCTGGTGGATCACGGCCCGCTTGGCGGCTTGTGCATTTTACGCGGCTGCATGCCGAGCAAGACGTTGCTCGCTTCCAGCGACGCCGCGGCCGAAATTCGCGAGGACGGTGAACTCGGCGTCAGCGCGGAGATCACCCGCATCGACTTGGCCCAGATCATGGGCCGCAAACGCAGGCTCGTCGAGGGCTGGGCGGACCACCGGATCGCGGGGCTGCGGTCGTTCCCCCTCTACGAGGGCCAGGCGGCGTTCGAGTCGTCCACCCGCCTGCGCGTCGGTGACGACGTCACGCTCGAGGCCAAGAGTTTCATCCTAGCGACCGGCAGCGTGGTCGCACCGCCTGCCGTGCTAGGGCTCGAGGAGACGGGTTACATCGACAGCGACGCGGTGCTCGAGGCCGACGCCCTGCCGGCCTCGATCGTCGTCCTCGGCGGCGGCTACGTCGGCGCGGAGCTGGGCCAGTTTCTGGCCCGCATGGGCGTCAAGACCACGTTCGTGGTTCGCGCGAAGCACCTCTTATCGCAAGAGGACAGCGACGTCGGCGAAGCCGTGACGCTGTACTTTCGGCGCGAGGGCATCGACGTTCGCACCGGCGCCGTGATGACGCGCGTCGAGCGGCGCGGCGACAAGAAGGCCGTCCACTTCGTGTGCGACGGCAAGCAAGAACTCGTCGAAGCGGACGCGATCTTTTATGCACTGGGGCGCGTACCGAACGTGGCCGGGCTCGAACTCGCGCGAGCCGGCGTCACTTGCCATCCGATCACGGGCATCGAGGTCGGTCCCGACCTGCGTACCTGCGTACCGAACATCTTCGCGGTTGGCGACGTCACCGGGGTGCATCCGCTCGTCCACGTGGCCATCTACCAGGGGGAGATCGCGGCCCGCAACGCGGTGACCGGTTCGTCCGAGCAAGCGGACTATAGCCTGCAAAAAACGCACACGATCTTCACCGATCCGCAAGTCGCGATCGCCGGAGCGACGGAAAAGGAACTCGAGCGCGCGGGCATCCCCTATTTGACCGGAGCCTATCTGTTCAGCGAGCACGGCAAGGCGGTCGCGATCAACAAGACCAAGGGCTTCGTGAAGATGATGGCGTCGCCGTCCGACGGACGCATTCTCGGTGCCGCCATCGTGGGGCCGGACGCCTCCGACCTGATCCACGAAGTGATCGTCGCGCTGTACTACCACGGTACGGTCCAGGAGTTCGCGAAGATCCCGCACCTGCATCCGACGCTGGCCGAGATCCTGACCTACCCGGCCGAGGACATCGCAGAGCAGATCGCGCGGCGCGAGCCCGACACGGTCGCGGCGACGGCGTGAAGGTCGCAGTCGTCCAGACCAAACCGCACAAGGGCGACGTCGAGGCCAACCTGGCGACGCTCGGCGCCGTGTTCGCACAACTGGCGGCGGCCGAGAAGCCCTACGACGCGATCGTCGCGCCCGAAGCGGCGTTGACGGGCTACTTTCTCGAAGGCGCGGTCTACGAACGCGCCTTCGAAGCGGAAACGCTCGCCGCACGCCTCGCGGGGCTCTGGCAAGCCGCGACCGGTTCCGAGCGCAAGCCGGTCGATGTGGCGCTGGGCTTCTACGAGAACGAGGGCGGCACGTACTACAATTCGGCGTTGTACCTGCACGTCGAGAGCGACCGGCACGAGATCCTGCACGTTCATCGCAAGATGTTCTTGCCGACCTACGGCGTCTTCGACGAGGGGCGCTTCCTGTCGCGCGGCCGGCGGCTGCAAACCTTCGAGACGCGCTTCGGCCGGATGGCGATGTTGATCTGCGAAGATGCCTGGCACGCGATCATGCCCACGATCGCGGCCATCAAGGGAGCCCGCGTGCTGATCGTTCCGAGCGCCTCGCCGGGCCGCGGCTTCGAAGACGGCGGCGAACTCGAGAGCGTCGTTCATTGGCGTAGCGTGCTGCGATCGTACGCGGTCGAGCACGGGTTGTTCGTGATCTACGCGGGCCTGGCGGGCTTCGAAGGGGGCAAGGGCATGACCGGTTCTTCAGCCGTCATCGATCCGTTCGGCGAAACGCTCGTCGTGGCGCCCGTCCTCGGAGCGCACGTGATCTCGGTCGAACTGGATTTTTCGGACATCGATGTCGCGCGCGCGCGGCTGCCGCTGCTAGGGGATCTCGGTGCCGTCCTGCCGGATTTGCTCTTCGATATGGAATTGATGCCGCACATGAACCGCCCGAGCGTATCGCCGTGACCGAACTGCTGCCGGTCATCGAGGCGCCGCGCCACCGGCCGCCCGAGCTGCGAATCGACGCGGCGCTCGCAACCGATTGGCTGGTCGCGTTCTTGCAGGACGAATTGATCGAGCGGCGCGGCGTTCGTAACGCGGTGCTGGGGCTGTCGGGCGGCGTCGACTCGGCCGTCGTCGCGTTTCTGGCGGCGCGCGCGCTCGGTCCCGAACACGTGCACGCGATCAGGATGCCGTATCGCACCTCGAGTCCCGATAGTCTGGCCGACGCGCAGGCCGTGATCGATGCGCTCGGCTGCGCCTCGCACACGATCGAGATCAGCGCGGCCGTCGACGGCTACCTGCAGTTCGAACCCGATGCCGACGCGCGCCGGCGCGGGAACGTCATGGCACGCACCCGGATGCTCGTGCTGTTCGACCAGTCCTCGAAGCTGTCGGCATTGCCGGTCGGGACCGGAAACAAGACCGAACGCTTGATGGGATACTTCACCTGGCACGCCGACGACTCGCCGCCCGTCAACCCGATCGGCGACCTGTTCAAGACGCAGGTCTGGCAGCTCGCGCGCTACCTTAGCGTGCCCGTGCAAATCGTGGACAAGGCGCCGAGCGCCGACCTCGAGGCGAACCAAACCGATGAAGGCGACCTCGGCATCACCTATCTGGAAGCGGACCGCATCTTGACGCTGATGCTCTCGGGGCGCAGCGACGAGGCGATCGCGGCGCGCGGTTTCGCGCCGGCCGACGTGGCGCTCGTGCGCCGGCGCGTCGAGGGCACGCATTGGAAGCGCCATTTGCCGACGACCGCAATGCTTTCGAACACGGCGATCAACGAGTTCTACCTTCGTCCGGTCGACTACTAGGGTCGTCAGCGTGGACTATCCGTTCGTCTTCTTTCCGGTCGGCCTCAACTTGCGCGGACGCAGGTGCGTCGTGATCGGGGCGCGCGACGATCGCGAGGCGGTCGAGAAGGAAGCGGCGCTGCGCGAGGCCGGCGCGGACGTCGTGCGCGTCTACGAACCGTCGAGCTTGCGCGACGAAGACGTCGCGGATGCCTTCTTCGTGATCTCGACCCCGCAGGATGAAGAGCTGTCGGCGCGGCTGCGGCGGCTGGCGGACCGGCACCGCTTTCTGTTGTGCGCGATCGATCAGCCGAAATGGGGCTTCGTCGCGATGCAGGCGATCGCGAAAGCAGGCCCGGTGCGGATCGCGATCTCGACGGGCGGAATCGCCCCGCGCGTCGGCTCGACGCTCAAAGCCGCGCTGGAGCGCACGCTCGACGCGACCTTCGTGCGCTTCATCGACTGCCTGAACGAGCAGCGCGAACGCAATCGCTCGCGATTGTCCGAGTCGAGCGAGCGCCGCGCTGCGATGCTGCGCGCCGCCGAAGGCTTCGAGGTCGAGGTCTCGGTGCGCTATCCCGATTGGTTCGAAGCGAAGCTCGCCGCCGAACGACCACAGGTTCGGTAGCAGCATGGTCGTTGAGGTCGTCACGATCGGCACGGAGTTGCTGCTCGGGCACCTGGTCGATACGAACTCGGCCCACGTTGCAAGCGCTCTGGCCGACGCCGGCGTCGACGTGTTCTACAAGCATTCGGTCGGTGACAACGCGATGCGTTTGGAGGCGCTCCTGCGCGAAGCGCTGGAGCGTGCCGACGGCGCGATCACGACCGGGGGTCTCGGCCCGACGGTCGACGATCTCACCAAGGACGCGGTCGCCGCCGCCGTCGGGACCACCCTCGAGCTGCACGAGCCGTCGGTGCTCGCGATCGCCGAGCGGTTCAAATCACTCGGGCGCACCACGCCGATCGCGGAAAACAACCGGCGTCAGGCGATCCTGCCCAAAGGCTGCATCGTACTCGAGAACCCGCACGGAACCGCGCCCGGGTTCGTCGCCTTGCGCGCCGATGGGAAGTTCGTGGCCTGCATGCCGGGCGTGCCGCGTGAGATGAAGCCGATGCTGGCCGAGAAGCTGCTGCCGTGGCTCGCCGAGCGCGGCGGACTGGGCGGCGCCATCTACACCCGCACGCTGCATACGGTCGGGATCGGCGAATCCGACTTGGACAGCCGGATCGAACCGCTGTTCCGCCGGCTCGAAAACCCGAAGATCGCGGTGCTCGCGCACGAGTTCAAAGTCGACGTCAAGATCATGGCCAAGGCGGCCAGCCGTGCCGAGGCCCTGGCCCTGCTCGCACCGGTCGAAGCGGAGTTACGCGAGCGAATCGGGGCGGGTATTTTCGGCGTCGATGCGGACACGCTCGAGAGCGCTACCCTGCGCCGGGTAGCGGACCGCGGGCAGACGCTCGGGACCGCCGAGTCGATCACCGGTGGTGCGATCGCAGACGCGCTGGTGCGCGTGCCGGGCGCCTCGCAGACCTTTCGCGGCGCCGTCGTCGCCTACGACAACGCGCTCAAGACTTCGCTGCTCGGTGTCGATCCGGCCGCCTTGCGCGAGCACGGTGCGGTCAGCGAAGAGGTCGCGCTCGCCATGGCGCGGGGTGCCTGCGCGCGCCTCGACGTCGACCTGGCCGTCGCGAGCACAGGCATCGCTGGGCCTACCGGCGCGACCGAAAGCAAGCCCGTGGGTCTGGTTTACCTGGCGATCGCGGCCCGCGATGGGGAAGCGACAGTGCGGCGCCTCACCCTTCCCGGCAATCGCGACGACGTTCGCCGCCGCGCCACGGTGGCCGCATTGAACCTGCTGTGGCGCTATTTGGATAAAGAGGAGAGTCCCGCCAAGCAACCGACGTAGGTGGGATGCACTGCTCGCGGCTTCCGGCCCTGGCTATGCTTTCGCATCGGCGTTTGGTACGACGCGAACGGTGACGGCCTCGTCGACGCAGGCGACTACTTCGGCAGTTCTGCGGTCTGCGCGCCGAGCGCCCCATGCCCGGGCGTCGCGGCCGGCATCGTCGCAAGCCCAGTGCAAAGCAGTTTCGTCCTCAAGTAGCTGAAGGCGACGGCGCCGGCGCGGGGCTTGGGGGCGCCGTCAGCAGTGGCGCGGGGGCGTCGCGCGGTGGAACGGTGACGACCCCAAACACCGTCCCGGCATCGAGGATCAGATCGCCCGAGGTTTTGTTGGTAACGATCGGCACGATGCCGATCGGCAGCGGGATGACGAGCAGCTTGGTATTCTTCTTCGCGTAGTGTCCGGTCAGGTTCGCCGAGGTGTCGATGTTCACCCAAATCGTCGGTCCGCCGGGCGGATCGATGCGATCGGCCTGAAGCGAAATCTGACCGTTCTGGTTCCCTTGGGCCGCAACGACGATCGCTAGCCGTCCCTGACCGGGCGAGTTCGCCGGAACGTCGAGATCGCCGAGTTTGACGTCGCGCGTCGTCTTGAACGCGAAGCTGTCACCGACGTGCGCGCCCTGCGAGTCGATCGGCGCCGCCAGCGCCACCGAGATCTTGATGCCGGCTGGATAGCTTAGGTCCGTCGAGGGCGCATCCGCGATCGTCGACGCGGACGCGGGCACCGCTACGGGCAGCCCGTTTCGCGCGGCCAGACCGGCCGCGCTCGCGAGCGCGATCGCGCAGCATATCTTGCTGGAGTTGGTGACGACGGCGATAAGTCTCACTCGAAGGGCATCCGATCGCTTAGGATTCTGACCTTACACCGTGTACCCAATCGCCTCGAGGACGCGTTGGGTGTGCGTACCGTCCTCGAAGGTCGGCAGCTCCGCCGGGGTCCCGTCGATCGCCGCTGCGAAAGCGTCCAGCAGGGTGACGAACGGCGGCATGTTGGCATGCACCGCGCGCAGGTTGTCGTGCGGCTGCGGCACCAGTTCCAGTTCGGACGTTTCGTCCGCGTCGACCACGAACGTTTTGAGGTCGATCAGGTTCTCGCCGCTCGCCACCGCCGTGCGCTGCGAGCCGTGCAGCGCGATCGTGGCTGACTGGACCGCGCGCACGCCGTCGGCGGTTACCGTCGCAATCAGGCCGCCACCGTAGTCGATCGTTGCGAACGCACCGTCGGCCACGTCGCTGTGGAACGGCTCGCCGCCCGAGCTGCGCTCGGGGATAGCCGTCCGCTCGTAGCCCGTGGCCCGGACGGGGGCGCGGCCCGCCAGCCAACTCGCCTGGTCGATGCAGTGCGAGAGGATCGCGCCCGAAATGCCGCCGCCGCGGCGCCGCTCGAACCACCACGAGTTCGGCCGTTCGGTTCCGGCGCGCAGCATCGTCCCAAACCAAAGCACCTCGAGCGCGCGCAACGCGCCGAGGTGGCCGTTCTGCGCCAATTCGCGTAGCGCGTTGCGCGACGGAATGTAACGAAACTCGTGCGCGATTGCGCAGACCGTTCCGGCCCGGCGCGAGGCTGCCAGCATCTCCTCGGCTTGCGCAACGTTGAGCGCGAACGGCTTCTCGCACAGGACGTGCAGCCCGCGTTCGAGGCCGGCCAAAACCGGCCCGCGATGTTCGAACGGCGGCGTTGCAACCGACAGCACGTCGAGCTTGGGGCCGCTCAGCATCTCGTCGAGCGAACGGAAGGCATGCGGGATGTCGCGCGCTTTGGCGACCTCCGCGGCGCGGTTAGGCGAGGCGATCGCGACGACCTCGAAGCGACCCTGCGCTTGGAAGGCCGGCACGTGAATCGCGCCGCCGAAACTCGAACCCAGCACGCCGACGCGCAGTTTCCCGGCGCTCATCGGAGCACCGGATCCGCAACGGCCTGCCCGAGGATGTCCAGGCCGCGCTCGAGCTGGGCGTCGCTGATGATCGCCGGCGGCGCGATCGCGAGCGCCTCGCCGTGCAGGCCGGTTTGCACGAGCAACAGGCCGCGCGCCAGCGCCGCGCTCGCGCAGGATTTGGCGAAGGCCGGGTTCTTGAACTCAAGGGCCCAAAGCATGCCGCGCCCGCGGATTTCGCCGATTTGCGTGTCGATCCGTTTGAGCGCATGCAAGCGTTCCGCTATGACCGGTTCGCGCTCGCGCGCGATGGCCGGAACGTCCAAGCGCTCGATCTCGTCGAGGTTGGCGAGCGCCGCCGCGCAGCCCATCGGGTTTCCGAGAAAGGTCGAGGTGTGCAAGGCTTCGCCGGTGCTGGGCGCCCACGCCGCCGCGACCTCGCCGCTGGCGATCGCGGCCGAAATCGGAAAGCCGCCGCCGAGGGCTTTTCCGACGCAGATGATGTCCGGCCGCACGCCTTCGCGCTCGCAGGCAAACATCGTTCCCGTCCGCCCAAAACCAGTGTAGATCTCGTCCAGAATCAGGAGCGCGTCGTGCCGATGGCAGAGCCGGCGCAACCCGCCCAGAAAACCCTCGGGCGGAATGCGGATTCCGGCGCGGCCCATGATCGGCTCGACGATGATCGCGCCGATCGCGCGGTCGCGCCGCAGGGCGCGGTCGATCGTGTCGAGCGCGCGTTCGCCGCTGCGCGGTTCGCGCGGGTCGGGGAAGCGCGCGAACGAGGTCGCACCGCGCAGCTGGCGCTGCCAGGGGCGGCGGAACTTATGGATGCCGCCGATTTCGAGGGTTCCGTAGGAAAGCCCGTGGTAGGCGCCGGCAAACGCTAGGACGTTGGGATCGTGCGTCGCGAGTAAGGCCGTTTTCAGGGCGAACTCGACCGCTTCGGCGCCGGTGCTGGCGAGAAATACGCGCGGGTCGTCGACGGGCGCGATCGCGGCCAGTTTCTCCAGCAATTTGACTCTGATTTCGGTCGGGTGCACGTCGCCCATACCGTGCGGCAGCTGGGCCGCCTGAGCGGCGACCGCGCGGGCGACGGCGGGGTTGGCGTGACCGGTCGTGGCAACGCCGAAGGCCGAGGTGAAGTCGAGGTAGCGGTTGCCGTCGACGTCGGTGACGAGCGCGCCGCGGGCGGATTCCCAAAAGATCGGGAAGTTCTTCGCGATGTGGGTGACGCCGCGCGTTTCCGAGTGGCCGAGCCGCGCGGCGAGCGAGTGCGAACGGGGTCCCGGTACGCTCGTAACGATCGCTTCGAACTCGCTCGGCATCAGCGGTAGATAGGCCGAACGAACGGCAGAATCCGCCCCACGCCGCCGTGTTCCCCGCCGAGCGGCGGCCGTTGCAACGTTCCGAGCGGTGCCAGCCGGGATGCGCCCGAGGCGATTGCAAGAGCCTCGACGTCGTCGCGGCCGGCCCAATCGCTCGCGACCGCTTCGAGCGGCAGCTGGTGCCGTCGCACGATCGTCAGCGCTTCCTCCGGCCCGTCGACCGCGTACAGCGCGAGCGTGCGGCGCAGCAGCGGCGGTGCTTGGTCCCGCGGCGGGTCGAGCACGATCAGATGGGGCCCGGTCGTGCCGCCGAAGACCGCCCCTTCGCCCTGGGCGGCGCGGAAGCGCGCGGCGCTCGCGTAGGCTGCGGTGGCCGGATCGAATTCCGAGTATCCGGCCGGAAACTCGATCGCTGCCGCGTCGAACGCCTTGGCCGCGAGGGCCGCAAACGCCGCCGGCCCGAGCGCTCCGCCCCGTTCCACGAACGCGGCGTGCAGCGACAGACAGCCGTCTCCGTCGTAGAGCAGGGCGTCGGTCGCGATGCCGCGGGCGCAGGCGGCGGCGGCGCTGGGGTCGTCGAGGTTTTCGCGCGTCACGTAACCGACGCTCGTGCGGTGCTCGAAGCCAAAGAAGCGTGCCGCCGGAGCGGTGCCCGCGCGGATCGCCGCAAGGCTCGCCGAGCGCCCGTAGGCCACAACTGCGCCCGCTCGCGCGAGCAGGGCGATGGCGCCCGCGTCCGGGTCTTCCCCGCTCCAGGCGGCCACGCTCATCGCTGACCGCAGTTCGGGCCGTTCGTCCGCGAGGCTGGCGGCAAACGCGGCGACCAGGCCGTCGTCCCGGTCTTTGACACCGACCCGGGCCTTCGCACAGAGGGCGAAGACGAAGGCGGGAATGGCCACGCCGATCGTGGTGTCGCTGGAAACGATCGCGACGGTCCCGACCGAGCGGAAGAAGACATCCGGGCGTCCCGGCCGAGTTATGAAGCCGTCGAGGGCCTCGAGGCTGCCGAGTTCACCCGCGATCGTCGCGACCAGCGTTGCCCGGTCGATCGAGCCGAACAGCGCGTCGAGGGCGTAGTCGACGACCGGCTCCGTATAGCCCGTTCGCCGAACGATTGCTTGCGTCGCCCGCACGCGCGGCGGGAAGTCGGCGTTGCGCCAACGCTCCGAGGCATCACCTGCGGCGCTTACGATTTGTCCTGCGCTCAACACCGGCCAGCGGTCCTCGCCGTTACCGAGAGGAGTTGGACACCGCGCTTCAAAGCTGACCCTGACCCTACCGTCGGCGCCTGAGTACTTATCGTGCTCGCTCGTTTGACATCTGAAGCGAGGTTTGCTTTGCGAACTCGAATGTCAGCTATCGTCGTCGGCATTTTCGCCGTGGCGCTGGCCAATTGCGGCGGCAACGGCGGATCGACTTCGACGCCGGTCAACACGTCGTTTCGTCCGGCAGCCGGCGGTGACGCTTTCGCGTACGCCGGAACGATGACCGAGCAATTCGTGCGCGCGCCGGTCGGCGCGGGCGAGATCACGCCTTCGCCCAACCCGATCAACTCGCAGACCTTGACCTACGCGGTCTCGCAAGCGGTCAGCGTTTCGAAGGGCAGCTTTCAGAGCGTCGCGCCCAGCCCATTCGATTTCCACGTTGTCGAGACCGACAATCTCAACGGCGGTTTGGAAACCTCGACGGTCACGAGCGACGATTACTACTCGTATACGGTAAGCGGCGCCGCGACCACGATCGGCTTCGCCGGTTCGAACGTCTCGACGTCGACCGGTTCGACCTTCACGACTGTGATCGGCAGCGGGAACGGCTTGGTCGATATATTACCCGAGGTTGCGGGAGCGCTTTCGCCGACGAACAACGCGGCCGAGACGATCTCGGAGACCGACGCGGACACGTCGACCGACGTGAAGACCGTCAACGCCGACGGGACCTACACCGAGAACGGAACTTCCCCCGACGGCACGACCACGACCGCCGTGGTCAATGCGGACGGCTCGGGCAGCTACACGTTTCCGATAATCATCCCGACCGATTCGGCCTATTCGGTGTCGGCGCCGGCGTCGGGGAACATCACGATCACGGCATCGTTCGCGCCGGCGCTGCTCGACGGAGGTCCCGAGCCGGCCCCGATCACCGTAGCGGTTTGGTATCCGCTGCCGCTCGTGCTCTCGCAGGAGACGCTCGTCGACAACGGCGCTTCGACCTTGCCGGCCGCGTGCAAGGTGTCCGGCGTCCTCGCCAAGACGCCGCACCAGCTCGTCGACACCAAGTCGACGGTCGATCCCGTGTTCGGAGAACTTGAGACGACGACGACGACGACCTACACCGAACGCGGCATCGGCGTGGCCTGTATCCAGCTCAGCGACGTCCTCAATTTGTACTACGACATCTCGGGCCAGTCGCAATTCACCCTCAACTTCTCGAGCACGCCGCTGCAAACGACGACGACGACCGAGACGCTCGGCATTACCGCCGCCACCGTGCTCGGCTTGACAGCGGTCGAACGCGGCTCGGAAGCCGCTCTCAGAGCGGGCGTCTCGCGCTTTGAGGCCGAGCTGACGCGGCGCCGGGTCGAGCGACGCAAGGCATTCTCTAGCGCGCTCGCAGCGCGGCTCAAAATCAAGGGGGGACACCTGTGATGCGCACTTCGCAACGCGCGCTCGCTGCAGTCGCGCTGATCGGACTCGGGTTCTCGACCACTGCCTGCAGCGGCGGATCCGGAACCCCCGCGGCGCCGATTCGCGCGACCAGCGCCCCCACGAGCGCCGCCGGCGCGTCGTCGTCCACCGGGTTCACCTACGACGCGAATTTCGTCAACCGCGCCCAGCTGGTCGGTCCCGCGACGTTCGGACACTTGGGCATCGACGTCGCGCTGCCGATGAGCGATGCGCACGGCCTGTTCACCTACGCGCAACAGGTCAGCAACCCGAAGTCGGGGTTGTATCGGCATTTTCTGACGCCCGAGCAGATCGCCGATCGGTTCGGCGCCTCGGCCGCGGCTCAGGCTGCCGCGATATCGTATTTCCATAAATTCGGCATCTGGGCCAGCGGCTGGAAGCAACGCATGCTGCTGCACGTGTCGGGCTCGCAAGCGGAACTCGAAGCGGCCTTCCATACGAAGTTCGGCGCGTATCGCAGCCCGCAGGGCGAGAACTTCATCGCGCCGATGACTGCGCCGCGCGTCGACGCGGGCGTGCCGGTCGTCGGATCGGCGAACATCGTCTTCCGCACCAAGCGCTACGTGTCGCAATCCGTCATCAGCAAAGGGGTCGGTTCGGGCTACGCGCCGCAACAGATTGCGGCCGCGTTCGACTACGACGGCGCCTATGCGGCCGGCTACACCGGGAGCGGCGTGACGATCGGTATCGTCGGAACCGGACCGATTCAGACTTCGACCGGCGGCAAGATCGGCGACGCGGACGCCTACAAGGAACTGTACCATGTCAGCGGTGCGAGCACCGTGAACATCGTCGCGACGACCGGCGCCGATCCCGTCATCAACGCAAACTCCGGCTTCGCATCGCCGCCGCCCGTCACGGCGTACTGCACGACGGCGGACAATCCGAACCTGCCCGCGTCGGAATCGCCGACTGCGGCCTGCAACCCCGAAGACGGCGAAGCCCAGCTCGATACGGAGCAGGCATCGTCGCTGGCACGAGATGCGACGGTCCAGTTCTACCTCGCCTACAACCCGAACGACGGCTGTCCCGGCGTCGGCATCGGTTCGCCGTGCCCGGCGGGCGCGGGTTTAGCCTATCAGGGGCTCGCCGAAAGCGACGAAGAGTTGCAAACGATCATCGACCACGACACCGCGGACGTCGTTTCGGCAAGTTTCGGCGGTGCGGAGTTCGGTCAAGTCGCACCGCCGGGCAACACCAGCCCACCGTACGAGTTCACCTCCGACGGCAGCGGTCTCGACCCGACCGAGTACGCGATGATGGTCAGCTTGGGGATGAGCGTGTTCATCTCGAGCGGCGACGCCGGTGCGGAATCGTGCCAACAGGAGCAGATCGTCGGCGAAGTCGATGCGTTGTGCGTCGAGTACCCGGCCTCGGATCCGAGCGTTACCGGCGTCGGCGGCGTCACGACGCCGCTCAACGTGGCCGGCCAGATTGCCGGCCCGATCACGGCCTGGGGTGTCTCGACCTCCGCCGGCAATAGTGGCACGGGCGGCGGCACCTCGGCGTACTTTGCGCAGCCTGCCTACCAGAGCGGGCTGCCGGGCATCATCGGCACGACGCGCAACGTTCCCGACCTTGCGCTCGAGGGCGATCCCGCGACCGGCGTCGCACTGCTGGAATATGCCGATCCGAGCTTCGGCGGCGCGTTTCTCGAAAGTATCGGCGGCACGTCGGTGGCAGCTCCCGAGATGGCCGCGATGTGGGCGCTCGTCGTGCAAGCGTGCAAGCAAAGTGCCGCCTGCGCGAGCAAAGGGACGGGCCCCTATCCGTATCGCTTGGGTAACGCGGACCCCATGATCTACACCATCTACTCGAGCGCAGCGACCTACGGGGCGACGTTCCTGTCGGTGCTGTACGGCGATAACTCACTGACCGCGTACTGCTCAAACCCCGCCAACGCGGCCGGCGATCCCGTCGACTGCCCGACGCCGGGACCGGGCGCTACCGCGACTCCAGCGGTCCCGCCGCTCGATCCGGGATACAGTGCCAACCCGAACGGCGGTTACAACCAGCTCACCGGCGTCGGCGTCCCGTTCGCGCGGGCGCTGATCAAGGCGGTCGTCGGCGTCTAATTCCCGGCGCGTCGTAGCGGCCAGCATCGAACGGATGCCGCTTGCGACGGAGGTTCTGACGATACGAAGGCGACGGTTCTTGCGAGCTGGATTGGCGTGCGCCGGCGTCCTGTTCGGCGTCGGCGGCGCGTCCGAACGAGGTCTTGAAGCGGCCGCGCCGGCGCGCAGCCGGGTGCGACTCGGCTACGTGGGAAACGCGTGTGAAGCTGCCACGTTCACAGCGCCCAACTCGGCGATCTTTTCGCACAACGCACTCGAAGCGCGGCTGATCGGCTATCGAACCGACGACGAGCTGATCGCGGCACTGAGCGCCGGCGCGGTCGACGCGGCCACGATCACGCTTCCGGCGCTGCTGCAACCGCTCGAAGCCGGCGCTCGGGTTCGCGTCAGCGCCGCGCTGCACGCCGGTTGCCTGCGGGTCGTCGCACCGAACGCCGCGGAGTTGGAAGCGTTCGCCGACCTGCGGGGAAAGACGATCGCTACCGATCGGCTGCACGGACCAGCGATGAACCTGCTGTCGGCGCTGCTTTTCCGGCAGGGCCTCGACCCGAGGCACGACGTCTCGTGGCGCGTCTACGACGGGCCGGCGCTCGAGCCGGCCCTCGCGGCGAAGGCGGTCGATTGCGTCGCGGCGGCGGATCCGCTCGGCTATCTCCTGATCGTCGACAAAGCGGCCGAGCCCTACGTCGACACGTCGGATGGCGGGTTCTCGTGCGGTGGCGACATCGCGCACGGGCATCACTGCTTTCTCGTCCTCCACGCCGGCCTGGTCGAGAGCAAGCCGGCGCTCGCCGCGTCGTTGACGCGGGCCTATCTGGCTGGGTCGGCGGCAATCGGCCACGCGGCGGGCGCTGCGGCCGTGCGCGAGGTGCAGGGCGGCTACGTCGACGCGGACATGTACGCGGCGATCGGAATGTTGTCGTCGTACGATTGGCGTCCCTCGACGGACCTCGTGCTCGAGGAAATCGCGTTGACCGCGCGCGATTTTCGGCGGGCCGGTCTGCTGCCGAGGGCGACGGATCCGTATCGATTGGCCGATCGCGCGTTCGCAGACGTTTTGCGTGCTTGAGCGCGCGCTGCTCGCCTTGGCGCTGACGTGGCTCGCGTCGACGGGAGCAAGTGCGGCGCCGAGCAACGAAGCCCGCGGACGCCTTGCCCCCGATTTCACGCTCTCGGACCAGCACGGCCGCGCTTTCAGTCTCGCGCGCGAGCGCGGGCATCCGGTCGTGCTCTTCTTCGGATATACGAACTGTCCCGACGTCTGCCCGACGATCCTGGCGAACCTCAAACGCGCGCGCAAGGCGCTCGGGCCGGCGGGTTCCGGCGTTGTCGTCGCGCTCGTCACGGTCGACCCCAAACGCGACACGCCGGCCGAACTCGGCCGGTTCGTCGCGGCGTTCGACCCGTCGTTCTTCGGCTTGACGGGAAGCGCAGCCCAGCTGGCGTCCGTCTATCGTGCCTTTGGGGTGCGCATCTCGAGCCTGCAAAGCATCAGTTCGGTCGACTACCTCGTCGAACACACCGCCTTCGTGTACTACATCGGGCGCGACGGCCGGATTCGCGGCTACGGAACGTGGAGCGACTCCGAAGCGATCTTGGAAGAGAGCCTCAAGGCGATCGCCGGCTGAGGCGCGGCCTCAGACGCCGGCTTGGCCGCTGAAGGTCAAGATCGCCATCCAGAAGCCGAGCGCCACGCAAACGCCCGAGACGCCGACGGCGATGACGTTGCCGAGCAGCGAATTGGTCCGCCGGCCGAGGATCTGTTTATCGTTCGACATGACGATCAAGAAGCCGAGGACGATCGGCAGGACGAAAGCGTTACCCGCCATCACGTAGAGGGTGACCTTGATGAGCGGCAGGTGCGGAATCAAGACGATCCCGGCTGAAACCACGACCATCGCAGCGTAGAGCCCGTAGAAACGCTTGGCTTCGTGGCAGCGAAAGTTGAGCGAGCACGGCCAGCGGAACGCTTCCCCGAAGGCCCACGCGGTTGCGAGCGAAACGACGATCGCGCCGATCATTGCCGCACCGAGCAGCCCTGCGCCGAACGCGACGCCGGCCAGATGCGAACCGGTCAGCGGCACGAGAGCCAGCGCCGCGTGGGCCGCATCGTCGACCTGTTGATGGTGAACGAACAGGGTGGCAGCGGTCGTAATGATGATGGCGATCATGATCAGTTGCGTCGCAACCGCACCGATCGCGGTATCGACGCGCGCCAGGTTCATGTCGGCGACGCGCAAGCCCTTATCGACGGTCGCCGACTGTTGGTAGAAGATCATCCAGGGCATGATGACCGCGCCGATGTTGCTCGCGATCAGCAGCAGATAGTTGCGATCTCCCAGCGGCTGCGACCCCAGGATTCCGTCATGAAGGACGCTGCTCCACGAGGGGTGAGCGGCGAATGCCGCCGGGATGAACAGCAGCTCGAGCAGGCAGAGCGCGAGCGCGAAATACTCCGCTCGCTTGTACCGTCCCGAAAACGAGATCCCGATCAGCAGCGTCGCACAGAGGATGACGAGCGGCGCCGCCGGCAACCCGAATACGAGTGCCGCACCGGCGATCCCAATGAACTCGGTGACCAGCGCCGCGAGGTTGGTCACGAGCATGGTTCCAAGCGAAACCCAGGCCCAGCCGAGGCCGTAGCGCTCGCGGATCAGCGCCGCGTGGCCCTTCCCGGAGACGGTCCCGAGCCGAACCGTCATCTCCTGGACGACAAACAGCGGGACGATCAGCAGCAGCTGCAGGAGCACGAGCTTCATCCCGAACTGGGCTCCGCTGGTGGCGGCGGTCGTGACGCTGCCGGCCTCGGTATCGGCGAAGGCCACGATCAGCCCGGGTCCGGCGACGGCTAGGTAGCGCAGCCACCACGGCCGAGCGGTCCTGGCAGGCGCCTGGGGGATCGAGGTCAGGGTCGCCATCAGGAATCGGCTCGCATTTCGGTCGACCTTACATTGAAATTCGGCACGCCTAACTCCTGGCGACGGTGCCCCGGGGCGCCCGGATAGTGCCCGCGGCTACTCCCCAATCGCAGGCCGATATCGAACTCGCGCGGGGGAGCGTAGTGATTTTCCCCGCGCCTTGAGAAGCTAAGCTCAGGAGTGCGCCGGCGGGGGAGTCTGAGAGATGGCTAGAGTCGACCTGTTCCGCAACGATTCGAACGCGAGGACGATCGCCGCGGGCGAGCAGTTGTTTGCCCTGGGCGACGCCGGAGAGCACGCCTACGTCGTGACCGAAGGCGCAATCGAACTCGAACTGCACGGCCGCATCCTCGAGACGGTCGAGCCGGGCGGAATTTTCGGCGAGATGGCGCTGATCGACAAGCGCGAGCGCAGCACCACCGCGCGCGCAAAAAGCGACTCCAAAGTCGTCCCGATCGATCAGCGGCGCTTCCTTTATTTGGTTCACAACACGCCGTTTTTCGCGATCGAGGTCATGGAAGTGATGGCCTCACGACTCCGCCGAATGAACGAAGCCCTCCAATAGCGGTGGTCGCAGCTGACTGATTTGCAGCGGCTCGGCGCGATCGTCGTTTCGCCGCGAGAAGCATGCGCCGACATCGACCGCCGGCCGACGTGGGTGCTGCCGTTCGTCCTGATCCTGGGGTGCTCGCTGGCCATCAGTTTCGTCGTCTACCAGGTGGTCGTCACCGGCGCAAACTTCGAAGCGGTCGCGCGCGCCAAGATTCTCTGGGATGCGCGTCTTGCCGGCGCCCACGAGACGCCCCAATCCCTTCACGAGAAGGTCGAAGCGCTGCGGCAAGCGCGCGAGCGCTGGTACGTCTTTCCGTTTTTTGGCGTCGTCGTCAGCCTGCTCGGGCTGTCGGTGCTGTTCTACGTCGTGCTGCGGCTCATTCGAGCCGGTCCGGCGTTCCGCAAAGTCTTCGCCGTCGTGTGCTGGTCGTTCGTCATCTACCGGGTGCTTGGATCGCTCGTAACGATCGTAGCGCTGCTGGTCCGGGGTCCGGCAAATTTCATTCCCGCGCCCCCTGAGGCGTGGTCTCCAACCAGCCTCGCGATGCTGGTTCCGCGCACTGCCGTATCGGCGAACGCCTATTCCGCGATCTCGAAAGTCGATCTCTTTTTCGTCTGGACGCTCGTCGTCATGACGATCGGTTTCTCGCAAACCTCGAAAAATCTGAGCCTAGTGCGATCGGCACTGATGGTAGCCGTTCTCGAGGTCGCGTATCTCGCACTGAACGCCCTCGGAGCACTTCCCGGTGCGACTTAACCGATCAGGGCCGCAGGCGGACGCCAATCGTGTACATCCGGGGCGGTGCGTAGTGATTACCTTGCGCATTGAGGTAGGTGACGAAGTAGCGATCGTCCAGGAGATTTTGGATCCCAAGGGTCAGCGCGGTTCTCGGCCCCGTCGCCCAGCCTTTCTCAACGTTGAAGGTGGTGTGCGGCGTTCTCTTACACGGTCCGCCGATCGTCGCCGCGAGATTAGGCCCGGCGCAGGTGATCCCGCCAGTCGGATTCAACGTGGAGGAGAGACCGCTGCCGTACTCGCCGTCGGCTGAAAACCAACCCCCGCGCCGGTCGGGCCGGAGATAGCCGCTCGCGATGCTCCAATTCTGCTCGTGATCGGCCGGCGTAAACCCGAGCGGCTGTCCGAAGCACGGCGCCAGCAGCTGCGTCTCGCAGCCGCTGTTCAGCGACATGACGTGCGCGACCGAGAGATATGCGCGGCCGTTGTGGGCTACCGGGTGGGTGTAATTGATCGCCTCCTGCGAGATCCGGCCGAGTACGTAGTTGATGTCCTGATGGAGAAGCGTGACGCCCACCTGTGTGTCGTCGATGAGATCGTTGGCGTTTTTCTGCCAAACGCGGAAACCCAGATCGCCGCTGCCAACCGGAATGTGGCCGCCCAACTCCAGCTCCGTATCGCGTTCGGGCTTCAAGTCGAATTGTGCCGGATGAGGCTGTAGCGGGAGATTCAGCAGGTACGCAGCCTCCGGGCTCACGTTCTCGAACGAGAACGGCTCGAAGAAACGTCCGATGTAGCCATAGATGCTGGCACGGTTTCCGAAGGAGCGCGTGATTTTGAGGCGGGGACTAAACGCCCCGAACCCTTGCGCAAACTCGGTCGACTTGATCGTGAAGAAGTCGTAGCGAAGCCCGTAGTCGGCCTGCCATAGGTTGCCCAGGCGCCAGCTGTCTTGAACGTACGACGTGTAGGTGTTGCCGAGGTTGGGCTCGTTGTCGACCACGGTCGCCGGCGCGTCGGGCGTCGCGGGGGTCTCGAGCGGCGCTAGGAAGTTACCCGGTTGGAGCGTGATCGCGTAGTACTTCAAGACTCGCGAAAGGTCGTACGAAGCGCCGGCTGCAACCGTGTGGTCTCCGAAGCTCTGTTTGTAGTCCGACTGCATGATGTAGTCGGTTGCCGTGCGCGTGTCGTCCAGCGAATAGGCGCACGTCGTCGGCAAGTAGACCACGGCTCGATCGGTGAGCGCGGTCGCGCAATCCGTCGACGCGCCGCCGTTCCCGTACGGTGGCGCCTCGACGTTGAGGTGTTCGCCGTAGATGAAGTCGTCGGTGGGATCGCCGAAGTCTTGGATCCGCCCCAGCGTGTACGCCGGTCCGAAGGTCAATTCGCCCGTTTCACCGATCGCATGATGAAATTGTACGCCGAGGAAGGTGTCGGCTTGCGTCTCGTTGTCGTCGGTGTTGGCCGGCTCGCCGTTGTCGACGTCGTTCGGAATTTGAAACGTGCTGTGGCTATTGATGAAGGTAATATTGGTAAAATTGCTTCCGCCGGCCGGCAGCGTAAAACGCATGAATTGACCGAGCGAGCTTGCGTCGTTGTGCGGCGAGCTGAGATTCGGCGGATCGAGCCCGCGCGTGGTTTGATCGCCGGACAACGCGACATCGAATCCGCCGCCGCCGGCCAGCGGCGCATGGTAGCCGATCTGGCTCTGCCCGTTCGTGTAGGAGCCGCCTGACAGATAACCGTCGAAGCCCGCCGGCCCGGTTCCGGCCCGCGTCGCCAGGTTGAAGACCGAGCCGAACTTCAATCCATACTGCGCCGGATAAGCGCCCTCGATCAGGTCGACCATCGAGAGGTCGTTGAGGTTTATCTCGCCTCCGATATCCCGGTTGAGTTCTTGCGGCAACGGCACTCCGTCGATCGTGTAGTTGATGACGCCGTGGTCGCCGTTCATGTGCACGACGCCGTTCGCTCCCCGAGCGGCACCCGGCATCTGAATCTCCATTTCGGAGAAGCTATTGTTGTACGGCAGCTCCGTCAAAGCCGTACCGTTCAGGACCACGTCGCTGCCGCTCCCATGGGTCACGGCAGCTTGGGTTTGGTTCACGACGACGTGAGTGATCTCCAAGAGCATCTCCAAAGCAATTCCGACGACGGCGCCGCCGCTACCAAGATCGACCCGAAGCCGGGCGCGCAGGGCGCCGCTCTGCGCCGCGACGTCGTACGTGCCGACGGGCAAGGGCGGGAATGAGAAGTGCCCTCGGGCGTCCGTCCTGGCAAGAGCGCTGAGATCGTTGCCGGACGCCGTCAACACAACGTTTGCAACCGGGACGCCCTTGTTCGTCACGGTTCCGCTGAGAAAGGCGGTCGCGTTGACCGCGTACGACGGCGTAGCGCAAACCAACGACAGAACAAATGCCAAGAAGCCGGCGTAGCCACCAATGCGGCCGGCCCGCTTCAATCCCCAGGTCATACGCGTAGTATGCCTCGACGCGGCCCGGGTGTCCTGCTATTGAGAAGTCAATTTCATTAGAATCCCGAGGCCCCGCTCGCCTCAGTGGGCAGTGATGACGAACGGCGCGACGTAGAGCGAGCGGCCGCCGCGGAACTGTAACCAGAGTTTATAGGTGCCCGCTTCGCGCAGCCGCAGCCGCAGTTGCATGTCGGGCGACGACGTGGCCGAGTCCGGCAGCGGCTTCATATCCATGCCGCCCATCCCGGGCATGCTCGACATCGCCATGTCCGGCATCGAATTCATCGCTCGCGCAGCGAGGGGCAGCGGGTGGACGTGCACGTACGAGAGGTCGCGCGCGTCGAGGAGGACGGCGTGCGCCAATGCTCCGAGATAGGGATGCAGGTCGCCGGCGGGCCTGGTGCCACGCCGGATGTGAACGGTAACCGGAACGTCGCTGCCGGCCGGCACCGTGGTCGTGCTCAGCTCGACCGTGTAAGGTCCGGCGGATCGCTTAGGGCCGGTCGAAGGAAGGTCGCGCGCACCCGCGGCGGCTCCGCCCGCGACTGCTAGATCGAAGCGGAAGACTTGCTGGCCGATGCCGGCCGGCTCCCCATCCGCGTAGACGTGGTACAGGGCGGGTTCGGGAAAGCGCTGATCGATCGTGAAGTGCCCGTCCGGTCCGAGCACGGGGTGAACGTGCAGGAACCGAGCGAAATCGTCGCTGACGATGATGAGGTGCAAGAGCTTCGTCATGTCCACGCTGTAGCGCAGGATCGGCTGCGCACTGGGCTTGCGCGTCATCCAAATGTCGAGGTGCTGCTCGAGCGGGTTCCCGCCGATCGTGGTCGCGCGCAAGAAGCCGTTCGTCTGCGCGGCGCTGGTCTGCAGCGCGAAGGTTCCGTCGAGCGGCGCGGCGACCAGCGCGAGCGACACCGGGAGCAGCAGCGCCGAGGCGAATTTCCCTAGCGGACTCATGCGGCGCTCTTTTTTGCGCGCTGGCAGCATTCGCCTCGGCCGCGGCCCTAGCCGCATGGATGCGGCTGTGCCGCACGGCGCTGGATGCGCCATCTGTGCAGCCTAGCCGCGCGGCGCGGCCAGGTCTTCGGCATCGAGCGAGCAGCCCCGCAGCGGGGCATCCGCGTCGCGGCCGAGCAGGACGATGCCGTCCGGCGTGCGGTACCCGCGATCTTCCGTCTCGATCGCAATGGCCGACGATCGGTTGGCGAGGTCCAGGTGGCGCAGAAAACCGATCTCACCAGCGGGCACTTCGCGGCCGCCGGCATCGACGACGAGCGGCCGCAACCAGGGCGGCGCAACCTTCACGCGGATTGCCTGTGCCCGCGCTGCCGGCGCATCGTAGTATTGAGAGAGCAGCTCGGTCATGCCGTATTCGGCCACGATCGAAGCCTCCGGGATGCCCAGCGTCGCGGACAGCGCGGCATAGAGCGCCGCGCGCTCGACGACCCGCGCACGGCCCTTGAAGCCGCCCGTCTCCATGATTCGCGAGCCCGCCGGCGCCGCGAACGAGCGTTCGCCTCGCCCCAGTTCTTCGAGCAAGGTCGCAAACGCGAACGCAGTTCCCGCGATGCAGACGGCCTGGCGCTCGGCGATCGCCGCGTCGAGCGCCCGCGCGAAGCCCGCTGCGTCGACGGCGTCGCCGTCGAGGAAATAGGCGGCTTTGCCGTCGCCGCGCAAGACGCTGACGTGTGCCATCATGTAACCGAGCGAAGACTGCGGGCGCGAGCGCACGTTTGGGACCAGGTTGAGGTAGCGCAGCTTTGGGCGGTCCGGCAACATGAACCGGTCGAACCCGGCCAGCAGCGAGGCGTCGTACAGGCGCGCGTGCTCGACGTAGTGCTTGCCCGTGCGCTCCGCGGTCGTTCCGCTGGTCGCAAAGACGAGTTCCGCCCGCGCGGCGTCGAACGTCGCAAGGATTGCGTCTTTGAAGGCGCTGGCGGGGACGGCCGGGATTTCGCGCCAGCTCGCGGGCCGGCGTCCGTTTCCGTAGCCGAGCGATTTCGCGAACCGCCGGTACGGCTCGTTGCGCTCCAGTTGGTACGCGTACAGCGCGAGCGCCTGCGCGTCGAAGCGCGCTTCGTCGCAGCCGGGACCGCCGTTCCGCCAGTCGGCCACGATTTCCAAGAACGCGTCGTCCAGCACGCGCGTCGCCGCGTCGCTCACCTGCGCTTGGAGCTGATCAATCCGCTGTTGAGGCCGCCGATCGAGAGGCCGCCGTCGAAGCGCGCGGACTCGACCTTGATGCAGCGGTCGACCACGACGTCGAGTCCGGCAGCGTCGGCCAGCGCAATCGCTTCCGGGTTGATCACACCGTACTGGTACCAGATCGCCTTCGCGCCGGCTGCGATCGCTTCGCGCGTGACCGCGACGGCGTCGGCTGGTTTGCGGAACACGTCGACGATATCGGGCGGCCCTTTTTCAGCGGCGTAGGCCGCAAGCGTCCCAAACGAGCGTACTCCGTCGATCTGTGAGACGGCGGGATTGATCGGCGCGACCTCGAGCCGGCCCTTCGTGCGCAGATAGGAGAAGACGAAGTAACTCGGCCGGGTCGGATTGGGCGAGGCCCCGACCATCGCCACCGTGCGCGAGCGCGCCAGCAGGTCGCGGCGCTCGGAGACCGTTTCGAGGATCACGAGCGAACCGCCGTCGCCGCGCGCGCTGCGCGCAAACCGTTTTCGAGGTCCCAAATCAAGTCCTCGGGGTCCTCGAGGCCGACCGAGAGCCGTACCATGTCGGGCGAAACGCCGCTTGCGAGCAGGTCGTGTTCGCCCAGCTGCTGGTGGGTGGTCGAGGCCGGATGGATCACGAGCGATTTTCCGTCGCCGACGTTGGCGAGGTGGCTCCACAGTTCGAGCGCTTCGATGAACGCGACGCCGGCCTGGAGACCGCCGCGCAGCCCGAAGGTGAAGATGGAGCCGGCGCCGTCGGGCAGATACTTGCGTGCCAACGCCCGGTACGGCGAATCGTCCAGCTCCGCGTAGTTGATCCAGGCGACTTCCTCGCGCGTGCGCAGGAAGGCGGCGATCGCGCGCGCGTTCTCGACGTGCGCCTTCATGCGCAAGGGCAGCGTCTCGACGCCTTGCAGCAGCATGAACGCGTTCATCGGCGAGAGCGCCGCGCCGACATCGCGCAGCACCTCCGTACGCGCTCGCATCAGAAAGGCGTATTCGCCGAAGGTCTCGGCGAAGTTCATGTCGTGGTAGCCCGGACTCGGCGTGGAGAGCAGCGGATGCTTGCCGGCGGCCCAAGGAAATTTTCCGCTCTCGACGATGACACCCCCGATGACGGTACCGTGGCCGCCGATGAATTTGGTGGCCGAGTGCGTCACGATGTCGGCGCCCCACTCGAACGGGCGGCACAGCACCGGCGTCGCGAAGGTGTTGTCGACGACCAGCGGCAGGCCGTGCTCGTGCGCGATCGCCGCGAGCGCGGCGAGATCGGCCACGTTGCCGAGCGGGTTCCCGATCGTCTCGGTAAACACGAGCTTCGTGTTGGGTCGAATCGCGCTGCCCACGGCGCTCGGGTCGTCCCCGGCCACCAGCGTGCAGTCGATGCCCATGCGCTTGAGGGTGACCGTGAATTGCGTGACGGTCCCGCCGTAGAGGCTCGCGGTCGCGACCAGGTGATCGCCCGCCTGCGCCAGGCACAGGACCGTCGATAGTTGGGCCGCGAGGCCGCTCGCCATCGCGACGGCGCCGAGGCCGCCTTCAAGACTCGCCATCCGTTCCTCGAACGCGGCCACGGTCGGGTTGCCAATGCGGCTGTAGATGTTGCCGTAGGTCCGCAGAGCAAACAACTCGGCCGCATGCTCGGTCGAATCGAACACGAAGCTCGTGCTCAAGTAGATCGGCATCGCGCGCGCGCCGGTGGTCGGATCGGGCGGCGTTCCGGCGTGGAGGGCGCGCGTCCGGAAGCCGAAGCTGCGATCGGGCATCGCTCGCGCGCCGCCGGCCTCGCTCATCAGTACGTGATGGTCTTCTTGAAGATGCTCGTCTTGGTCGAAGCGCGGTGCTCGGCCGTAAACGCCGTCGGCGACGTTGAGCCGTTGCCGAGGTCGACGATCCCGACCATGTCGGAAGCGCCCTCGACGTAACCGCTCATCGTGACGTTCGCTTTGGGCTCCTTTACCAGAACCCGGATCAAACGGCCGTCGTAGGTGCCCTCGAACGGGAACTCCGATTTGTCGATGCGCCAAACACCTGAAATCGTCCCGGTCGGTTGTTGCGTGATGACCAGATACGAGTACTCGGTGCGGTCCATGAACTGCAACTGCAGCTCCCAGGTCCCGTCGAGGGTCGCGAACGCGGGTGAGGTTGGCGTGGCGCTCGGCTCCGGGCTCGCGCTGGCTGCTGCGGCTGGGTGGTGTCGACCGTGGGCGGGAGCGGGCGACGCCGTCGGGCTCGGCGCCTCGGTCGGGACGCCGCTGGCCGCAATCGTCGGCGCCGCGACCGGGCCGAGCGTCGGACCCGGCGTCGAAGCGCCGGCGGGGGCCGGCGGCGAGGGCGGCGGGGCTTGAGCAACCGCGCCCGCGTCGGGGCTAGGCCCAAACGACGCGAGCAGGCCGAGCGCGAGCGCAGCGGCGAGCGGGATGACGGGACGGGTGGGACGAGCGTGCTTCAAGGACCCTCACTGCGTTTGCGATTGGCGGCCGGGGCGGCCGGTCGAAAAGGCCAACGCTGCGCGTTCGCGCCACGTCCTCAACTCTCTTTGTCGGCGGCGCCGGCTGCTAAAACTTGAAGTAGACGAATTCGGCGGCGCTGCCGGGATAGCTGCCCAATTCGAGCGCGAGCAGCAGCCCGGCCATGACGGTGCCGCGGGCCAGCGGCGCCAGCCTTACGGCGTTCCAGGCACCGTGTTCGACGGCGATCTCGACGGCGAACACGAGCGCGGCAAGCAGCAGGCTCGGGCGGTCGAGCAGCGCCGGGCCCGGCGCGAACGAAAACATCGCCGCCAGCGTCGCGAACGCCTCCGAGAAGGTCTGCGCGCGGAACAGCACCCAGCCCAGCAGCACGATCAGAAAGGTGACCAGCGTTCCCGCGTAGCGGCGCAGCCCGCGCGGCGGCGGGGCATCGCGATCCCGCCGGATCCCGAGCGCGCGTTCGAGCGCCAGCGCCAGGCCGTGGTAGCCGCCCCAGGCGACGAACGTCCAGTTAGCGCCGTGCCAGAGCCCGCCGATCAACATCGTGAGGATCAGGTTGCGATAGGTCGCGAAGCGGCCGTGGCGGTTTCCGCCGAACGGTACATAGAGGTAGTCGCGCAACCAGGTCGAGAGCGTGATGTGCCAGCGCCGCCAGAACTCGGTCACGCTCCAGGCAAGGTATGGCCGCCTGAAGTTCTCGGGGAAGTCGAAGCCGAGCACGCGCGCGCAGCCGATCGCGATGTCGCTGTAACCTGAGAAGTCGAAATAGATCTGCAGCGCGAACGCGAAGGCGCCGCTCCACGCCGCGGGCGCGCCGGGATGCGTCGCGATCGATCCGAAATACGCGTCCGCCGCCGGAGCAAATCGATCAGCGATCGCGCTTTTCTTGAACAGGCCGAGCACGATTTGATACAGCCCCCGGGCGATTTCGTCCGGTTGCGCCGCGCGGCGTTGGTAAAGCTCGCCGAAGAAACGCCCGGCGCGCACGATCGGGCCCGCCAGCAACTGCGGAAAGAACGCGATGTAGAGCGCATAGTCGAGGAAGTTGCCGACGGCGCGCACCTTGCCGCGCCCGACGTCGACCAAATACGAGATGCTCTGGAAGGTGTGAAAGCTGATGCCGACCGGAACGAGCAGGTCGAGTTTCCAAGGGTTCGTGGCCAGGCCGAGCGCGTGCGCGAGGTTTGCGGTGAAGAAGTCGCCGTACTTCACCACGCCGAGAAAGCCGGCGTTTGCCGTGATCCCCGCCGCCAGCATCGCGCGACGGCGCGTGCCCGCCGTGCGCTCGATGCCGAGGCCGAACAGGAAGTCGGTTGCGCTCAGTCCGAGCAGCACCGCGAGGTACAGCGCGTTCCAGCGGGCGTAGAAGTACCAGCTCGCGAGCAGCAGGAAGGTGCGCCGCGGGGCGGCGCCGCGCAATGAAAAGTAGACCAGCACGACGAGGCCAAAGAAGAGCCCGAACTCGAACGACTGGAAGCGCAGCGGCGTGCCGATCCCGAGGCGCTGCGCAATCCCGAGGCCGAAGCCCGCGCGCGCAAGCTGCGGCACGCCTGCCGCGCGCACTTGCGAGGCACCGAGGGCGGCGTACGACGGGTCGCGCAAGACGTGCGCGACGTCCGCGCCGAGCAGCGCGCTGAAGCGCACGGCGCCCGAGCGGTTGAGATGCTCGGCATCGCCGAACAACTCAGGGCGTTCGAGTGCGAGGTAGCGCTGCGCCGGCAGAATGCGCGCGGCGTCGTCGCGACCGAACGCGGCGATCGTGCCGCTCGGCCCGGGCGGCAGCGTGCGGTGCAGCGGCCGGGTCGGGATGCGCACGAAGATGACGGGCGTTCCGGTCGCGCGATAGCGGCGCACGATCGGCTCGAGCCACTCGCGCCGATAGGTCGCGTAGGCTGCACTCGGGTCGCCTGCGCGCAGCACCTGGCGCCGAAGTTCGTTCCGTTCGGAGGCCGGGAAGAGCGGCGGTTCGACCAGCGTACCGCGTGCGAAATCGACCCGTAACCCCGCCATCGACCCAGCGCGAAAGTGCGCGGCGGTAACGCTCGAGCTGCGCGGCGCGGCCAGGGCCGCGAAGCGCCCGCTCGGGTCGAGCAGAAACGCCTGGATGTCGCCGCGCAGCAACGGGCCGCGCATCAGCAACTCGAAGCTGGCTTGTACGCGGTGGTCCCCACTCGGGAAGCTCGCTGCGAGGCGCGCGATGTCAAACAAGCCCGCTGCGAACACGACGTAATGAAGGTCGTCGTAGCGGTCGTCGCCGTCGACGCTTCCGATCGCGCTGTCGTCGTCGCCGTACGTGTCGACTGGAATGACGACGGCGCGAAACCGCGTTGCGCGCGGATCGAGCGCGCGATCGAAGACGCTCCAGCAACGCGGCGTCGTGCCAGGTACCGCGGCGTCCAGGAACGACAGGCCCGGCGCTGCGCGCCCGGCGGTCAGCGGGTCCAAGCCGTTGTAGATCCGCGAGTCGCCGAGCACGAGCACGTCGCGCCGCGGATCCGTCGCTGCGGCTTGCGCATCAGCCAAGACCCGCTCGAAGCTGCCGGCCCTCGAGTCGGGCGCGACGAGGCCGCGATAGAACGGCGTCGCGAACAGCAGCACGTTCGCGAGGACGAAGAGCGCAACGGCCGCGAGCGCCGCGCTCGCTTCGCTACGTAGTGCGGGCGTCAAGCGCAATCAACGAGTGATTCTATCGTGTAGGGAATGGCGGACCTTTCGACGCAGGGGTGCGAGCTATGCGTCTTGGGAACCGTGGGCTTTTCGTATTGCTGGGAATCCTTTCCGCCGTGACGGTTGGTTGCGGCGGAGGAGGCAGCAGCCCCGCCCCGGCGAGAACCGCGACTCCGACGGCCGCGCCGACGGCGACGCCCACGCCAACTCCGACGGCGAGCGGTGGCGCCACGTCCACACCGGGTCAAACTCCACCGCCGCTCTCGCCGAGCCCAACGCCGACGGCGATGCCGACCGGGACGACGTTGCCGGTCAGCACGAGACCGCTCGCCAGCGGCGACACGTTCACCTACGGCGGTTCGTCGCTTGAGACGCTGCTGTATCGCGGCGCATCGCCGAACCCAAGCGGGACCATTGCCTACACGATCACACAGCACGTCACGGACGAGGGAACGGCGCCCTTCGACGGCGCGAACCCGTACGATCTGCGCACGGTCGAGACCGATCAGGGGACGAATCAGACGATCACCGTGACGACCGACACATACTATAACACCGGACCGTTCGGCACGACGCAGAGCGCTTTTTACACCTACGGTTACAGCTCGTCGGATACGAACGGCCAACAGATTTCGGACACGCTCGCGAGCGTCGGGTACAACGGCGGCGCGCCCAACGGCCTGATCGACATCTTGCCGGAGGCGGCGCAGCAGCATTGGACCAACACCGGCGCTGCGACCCTCACCGAGTCCGAGAGCGACGGCTTCCGTGCCGATCGCACGACCAACGCCGACGGAACCTACAGCGAAACCGACAGCTATCCGCAAGGTTCGCAGTTCACGCCGGCGCCCTCGCCGCTGCCGGCCACGCTATCGGACAACGCCGACGGCTCGGGCACGTACAGCCTGCCGCTGTTCGGCGTCACACCGAACACGACGATCACCTACTCGGCACCATCGAGCGGTACGATCACGATCGCGGTTTCGGGCGTTGCGACGTACACCGTGGGGACCTGGTATTCGTTGCCGCTCTACGTAGAGAACGACTACCAGCTCGGCGAGATGTCGATCCCGGCGGCCTGCAACGTGCCCTCCGGGTTCGGCACGTTCGCGAACGCGATCCAGCAAGGGTACACCAAAGTCGACACCGTGCTCGGCACGACCGAGTTCTACACCGAGATCACCTACGTCGTGGGCGGTTATGCCGTCTGCGTGTCGCTGAGCGACGTGGACTACGTGTACTACGACTACAGCGGGCAGGGCAACGAGGCGCCGCTCGGCGCGTCGTTCTCGGGCGGCCAATCGCCGCTCGAAGTGATCACGCTGAATTCGACCGTCGGCCTCAGCGCCACGAACGTTGCGGGAGCCGCTCGGCGCCGGACGCTGCAAGCGGGGAGCGAGCGCGTGGCCTTCGCGCGTACGAATTTCCAGAGCACGCTCGAACGGCGCCGGCTCGAACGGCGCCACCAAGCCTTCCTGCGCCTGCGGGCTCGCTTCCTCGAGAGATCGCACCGATGAACGCCTTTCGCACCGCCGCCTGGTTCTTCGCGCTAGTCGCGCTCGCCGCGTGCGGCGGCAGTTCCACCCCCGTCGCTCCGATCGCCGCGGGCCTCACGAATGGAAGTGCGGCCGGGCCAACGCAAGGGGCGGCGGTCGACTACAGCGCGGGGCTCCTGAAAGGCGCGACCCTGGTCAAACGCGCGCAGTTGGGCAACGTCGGGTTCGACGTCCTGCTGAACATGCGCGATCTTCCCGGCTTACTTCAGTACGCGAAGGATGCAAACGATCCGAACAACGCGCTCTACCGGCAATGGCTGACGCCGCAGGAACTCGGCGACCGCTTCGGTGCGCCGGCCGGCGATTACGCCGCGGCGACGGCCTACCTAGCCGCGAACGGGATCGCCTTGCGGTCCTATCCGCAGCGCCAGATCCTGCGGATCGCCGGTCCCCAAGCTAGCGTTGAGCGCGTCTTCGGCCTCCAGTTCGGCTACTATCGCAAGGCCGGCCAGACGTTCCTCGCCCCGATGAGCGCGCCGCGGCCGTTCGCCGCGCTGCACGTCGCCGCGCTCGGCAACGTCGTGCGGCTGCGGCTGAAATCGCGCCGCATCCTCCCGCTGCGGCCGGCGAATTCGTTCATCGACGGCTACTCGCCGCAGCAGATCGCGAACGCTTTCGACTACACGGGCGCGTACGGCGCCGGCTACAAGGGCGACGGCATCGCGATCGGGATCATCGGGACCGGCGCGATCACCGACGGCGACCCGCGGATCGCAGGCGGCGACGTCGCGGAGTATCGCGTGCTGTTCCATCTGGCCGGAACGGGCGTCGTCAGCCAAGATATCGACACGTTGAATTACTCGACGGGGAACACCACGGGCCCCAACGGCTATCAATATTCGCAGTCGGGCTTGGCCACGCCGCCGCCGGTCACGTCTCCGTACTCGTCGGGCTGCGTATCTCAGGGCTTCGACCCGTCCAACCCCAACTCGTACGACAACATCACCGATTTTACGACCTGCAATCCGGAAGACACCGAGTCGCAGCTCGACACGGAGCAAGCCGCGGGGCTGGCTCCGGACGCCAACGTGAATTTCTACATCGCCTACAATCCAAGCGAGTGCTACGGCACCTGCACCTCGTCCAATCCGCCCGCGCAGGAACTCGGTCTCAACGAGTCCGACGACGAGATCCAACAGGCGATCGCGGACAACAAGTCCGACGTCGTGACGATGAGTTTCGGCCTCGATGAGACCGATAGCGAAGCGGGGCCGCCGGGCTACTTCGGACCAGGCACCAACAGCTTCGGCCCGATGGAGTTTGCTTCGCTATCCGCCGAAGGCATCGCGGTATTCGCTTCCAGCGGCGACAACGGAGCCGAAGAGTGCTCCAACGCCTCGATGGCCGACGAACCGTGCGTCAATTATCCGGCCACCGATCCGAGCGTCATCAGCGTCGGCGGCGTCAACCTGCCGCTCGACAATTCGGGCCGGCTGACCGGGCCGATGACCGGCTGGGGCGTGCAGACCCAGATTCCCGGCCAGACCCCGGGCGGCTCCGGGGGCGGCTGTTCGATCTACTTCTCGGAGCCCTCGTATGCGTCGGGCGCCGCCTTGCCCTGCGCCGGCCTGCGCGTGCAGCCGGACGTCGCACTCGACGCCGACACGAACACCGGCGTCGCGGTCGTCACCGATGCGGCGCCGTCGCTTGGCGGGCGCCTGATCGAGGACGTCGGCGGGACCAGCGTGGCGTCGCCGGAGATGGCCGCGATGTGGGCGCTCGTGCTCGAGGGCTGCAAGAACACCCCGGCCTGCGTCAGCCACGGCTCGGGCGCGACGCCCTATCGCCTAGGCAATCCGGGCACCTACCTCTATCCGATCTACCTGAACGCCGCGCAATACCAGGCGAGCTTCTACGACGTGCTGTACGGCAACAACGCCTTACCGAGCACGACCGGCAACGGCTACGATCCCGGCTTCACGGCCGGCCTGGGATACGATCTGGTGACCGGCATCGGCGCGCCGTTCGCGAAGAACCTGATCGCTTCGGTGTTGGCGCACGTCCCTTAGGATCGCACGCTGCCCAACGTTTGCAGACAAAATAGTCAATAACCCTGGCGGCTGGAGCTTGCGGCCCCTGATATACTATTTTGGCTGTGAAAGAGAAGATCCACCCCAAATGGTTTCCCGAGGCGCGCGTCCACTGCGCGTGCGGAAACACCTTTACGACCGGCTCGACCCTCAAAGAGATCGGCGTCGAAATTTGTTCGGCCTGCCACCCGTTGTTCACGGGTCAGCAGAAGTTCATCGACACCGCCGGCCGCGTCGACAAGTTCAACCAGCGCATGGCTGCCGCCGAGAAGAAGAAGGGCGAAGCAGCCGAACGCAAGCGCAAGCGGGAAGAGGCCGTTAGCGCCGAGGCGTAGCGACGCCGTACGATTCCGAGGGCGGGCTGCAGCAATGCGGCTCGTCCTTTTTTATCGCCGGTCTGCCCGCCCCATGAGGACTCCGCCATGTTCAAACTCGACCGCCTAGAGACGCTTTCGAAACGCTTCGATGAGATCGAGGCCGAGCTGGCTAATCCCGCTCAGACCTTCGATCAGGCACGTTTTACGTCGCTGGTCAAAGAACGCGCCGCCGCTGAAGCGACCGTCGCCGCGTATCGGGCGTACAAGCATCTGCTGGCCGAGATCGGGCAGAACGAGGAGCTGCTGGGCGACAAGAGCGATGCGGAGCTGCACGAGCTGGCCGAGGAAGAGGCCAAAGCGCTGCGCGAGCGGCGCCGCGATCTCGAGACGCAGCTCACCGAGCTGATGCTGCCGCGCGACCCGAACGATCCGAAGGACGTGTTTGTGGAGATTCGGGCCGGCGCGGGCGGCGACGAGGCGAGCCTGTTCGCGGCCGAACTCGCGCGCATGTACGCGCGCTACGCCGAGTCGCTCGGCATGAAGACCGAGATCCTGTCCCAGAGCGAAAGCGAAGCCGGCGGCGTCAAAGAAATCGTGCTCGGCATCCATTCGGGCGAGCCCTATCGCTTCTTCAAGTACGAAAGCGGCGTGCACCGCGTGCAGCGCGTGCCGGTGACCGAATCGCAAGGCCGCGTGCACACGAGCACGGCGACCGTGGCCGTGCTGCCCGAAGCGGACGAAAGCGACGCCGACGTAACGATCAACCCCAAAGACCTGCAGATCGACACCTACAAATCGTCGGGCGCCGGCGGCCAGCACGTCAACAAGACCGAGTCCGCTATCCGGATCACGCACCTGCCTTCGGGCGTGATCGTGTCGTGCAGTGAAGAGCGCTCGCAGCTGCAGAACCGGGAGCGCGCAATGCAGATGCTGCGCAGCGTGCTGGCCGAACGCAAACGGCGCGAGGCCGAAGAAGCGGTCGGCAGCCTGCGGCGCAGCCAGGTCGGCACCGGCGATCGCAGCGAGAAGATTCGGACCTATAACTTTCCACAGGACCGGATCACCGACCATCGCATCAACGAGAATTTCGGGAACATCGAAGGCGTGATGAACGGCGCGCTCGGGCGGATCGTCGCGCGCCTCCAGCAGGACGAAAAATCGCGCCTGCTGGCCGGCGAAACTTCCGCGGCCTGAACGCTGCGATGACGCTGCGCGAGCGTCTGGCTAGCGCGGCCTCGGCCGAAGGCGGGATCATCTTCACGCTCGGCTTCATCGCCGGGTTTCCGCACTATTTCTACGCCGATCTTGGCTGGCAGCTGGCCGAGGGCCGTGCGCTTTGGGGCGGTAGCTTTCCGACGCGGCTGCCCGAAGCGATCGCGGCGGGTCCCTGGATCGATCACGAGTGGCTGTTCGAAGCGCTGGCGTGGCCCTTTTGGGCGCACGCTGCGTGGCCGGTTTTCGCCGCGCTGTGCACGGCGCTGGTCGCGACGGTGCCGCTGCTGGCGGTCGCGATCGCGCGGCGCTGCGGCGCCAGCCCCTTCGTCGCCAACGCCTGCGGCTACCTGACGATCGCGAGCGCGGTCACGTCGTACGCGCCGCGGCCGCAAACGATCGCGGAGCTGTGTTTCGCGCTCGAGCTGCTGCTGCTGCTCGGACCTCTGCGCCGCCCGTGGCTGGCGTTGCCGCTCGCCGCGTTGTGGGCGAACGTGCACGGCAGCGTCGTGCTCGCTCCGCTGCTGGCCGCGATCGTAGCTGCCGGGCACTGGATCGAAAGCGGCCAACCCTCGCGCAAGCTGATCGAGGCCGCGCTTTGGTCGCTCGCCGGGACGCTGCTCTCACCACTCGGCATCGCGACCTGGACGAGCGCCGCCCAATTCGCCAGCCGGAGCGACATCATCGCGACCAGCGACTGGCAACCGGTTTCGTTCTCGTACCCGGTCGAGTTTTTCGTGCTCGTCACCTGCGGCGCGGCGCTGGTCGCCGGCGGCGTTCCGATCGTCCGCAGGAACGCGACGGCGCTCGGGTTGCTCGGCATCTTCACGGCGCTCTGGCTGCTGGAGGCGCGCTTTCTGCCGTTCTTCGGGATCGCGGCCGTGCCGGCAATCGCGATCGCGCTCGAACGTTCCGGCTGGGAGACGCGGCGCCGGCGGGCTGCGCGCACGACGCGCGTCGCGGGCGGCTGGCTGGGCCTTCCGCTCGTGGTCGCCGTCGTCGCCACGGTCCTGCTCCGCGCGCCGAGTTCGCTGCAGGTCGATCGCGACGTGCTGGCGACCGACGCGCTCGTGCGGACGAGCGGCTTTGCGGGCCGGCTGTTCGCGCCGTTCACCGCGGGCGGGTACCTCGAGTTGCGGGGCGAGCCGGTTGCGGTGCTGCTCGACACGCACGCGCTGCCGTTCGGCCCGCAAGCCTGGCGCGATTACGCGACGATCGATGCGGCCCGCAGCGGCTGGCAAAGCGCACTCGCTCGCAACGCGATCGCCGGTGTCGTCGCGGCGGATGACGGTCCGCTCGCCGCCGCCCTGCGGGCCGATCCGCATTGGCGCATCGCGGCCAGCGTGGACGGTCAGCTCCTGTTCACGCGGAGGTCGCGGGCGCTGCAGGCGCCGGGGTCCCGAGCGGGCTAAGTTCCGCGGTGCATGAACCGCGAGGCATTGGTCAAGAGCTTGGACGACCGCTTCGACGTGCTCGTCATCGGCGGCGGCGCGACGGGGGTCGGTAGTGCCCTCGACGCAGTGGCCCGCGGTTACAAGACGGCCCTGGTGGAAGGCGCCGACTTTGCCAAAGCCACCTCGAGCCGCTCGACCAAGCTCGTCCACGGCGGCGTCCGCTACTTGCAGAACGGCGAGATTGGGCTCGTGCGCGAGGCGTTGCACGAGCGCGCGAACTTGCGCCGCAACGCTCCCCACCTGGTCAGCGAACTCAGCTTCATCTGCCCGGCTTATCGCTTCTACGAAGGACCGATGTTTTTTGCGGGCTTCGTCGCCTACGATCTGCTGGCGGGGATGTCCGGCTTCCGGCCCAGCCGCCCGCTCGGGTGCGCTGAGACGGTGCGGCGCGTCCCGGCGATCAAGCGGCGCGGGCTCTACGGCAGCATCCGCTACTCCGACGGCCAGTTCGACGATGCGCGCCTGGCGCTCGCGCTCGCGCGGACGGCGGCCGATCGTGGCGCGACCGTCGTCAACTACGTGCGCGCCGAGGGTTTCCTGTACGAAAACGGGCGCGCCTGCGGTGCGCTGGTGCGCGACACCGAGAGCGGCACGGCGATCGAGGCGCGAGCGAAGGTCGTCGTCAATGCGACCGGCATCTTCGTGGACGAACTGCGCAAGCTCGACGACCCGAACGCACACCCGTTGCTGTCGCACAGTCGCGGTTCGCACGTCGTCTTTCCGGCCGCCGTTTTTCCGGGCCACGACGCGTTGCTCGTACCAAAGACCGACGACGGCCGGGTGCTGTTCGTTGTCCCCTGGCAAGGCAGCGTCGTCGTCGGCACGACGGACATTCCGGTCGAAGACGTTACGCTCGACGTGGCCCCGACATCGGCCGAGATCGACTTCATCATCGGCCAGGCCAACCAGTACCTGGAACGGCCGATCGCGCGCTCCCAGGCGCTCGCGACCTACGCTGGTCTACGGCCGCTCGTCGGCGGCAAAGCCGCAACGACGGCGAAGCTGTCGCGCGAGCACATCGTCGACACCTCGCCAACGGGCCTCGTTACCGTGACGGGTGGAAAGTGGACGACCTACCGCAAGATGGCGCAAGATACGATCGACGTCGCGGCGCGCGAGGCGAAGCTGCCGGCGAAACCGAGCCCGACCGCTCGGCTGCCGCTGCGCGGCAGTCCCGGCCCGGGCGCCGCTGCGAGTGGCCGCTACGCTGAATACGGAACCGACGGCGCTGCGCTCGAGGCCCTCGAGCGGGCCGATCCGGCGCTGGCCGAACCGCTGCACCCCGAGCTATCCGCAACGCGCGCGCAGGTCGTCTATGCCGCGCGCGAAGAGCAGGCGCGGTCCGTCGACGACGTGCTTGCGCGCCGGACGCGCGCGTTGTTCCTCAACGTCGCCGCCGCCCGCGCCGCGGCGCCGGCCGTCGCCGGCCTGCTGGCAACGGAATTGGCGCGCGACGCGGCCTGGCAACAGTCCCAGCTCGCGGCCTTCGACGAGATCGCCCGAGCGGTCATGCCCCATTGAGCATCGCGCAACGCGACCGCGAAGCCCTCGAGCTGGCGCAGCGCCGCTCGTTCGGCGGCGCGTGGCTCGCCTCGCTCGAGCTGGAGTTGCAGGCGCGCCGCTTGACCCTGTGCGTCTATGGCAACCTGCAAGGCGGCGGTCGCGACACCTACTTGGCGAAGCTGACCTTCTTCGGCGCGAGCGCGATGCGTTTCGAGAACGACGCCGGCGCGTTCCCCGAAAGCGTGAAGCTGCTCTCACTCGAGCTTTCCTTCGACGACGACGAGGAACTCGGCGCAGCCGAACTGCGCGGCGCACGGAGCTGGTCGCTGGGCTGGTCGTTCGACGGACTTTCTTACGAAGAACATCCGGCCGTCATGGCGTCACTCGCCGACGACGCGTAGCCTTTTGCTCGCGCCTGCCGTGACGGTCGGGGACGCGCTGCAGGCCGGCCGCGAACGCTTGCGGCCGGCCAGCGAATCGCCTGCAGCCGACGCCTCGCGCCTGCTCGAAGCGATCCTCGCGCGCGACGCGGCCTGGCTGCTGGCTCACGCGAGCGATCCGCTCCCGGCCGGCGCCGGCGAGCGCTATACCATCGCGCTCGCGCGGCGAGCGGCGGGCGAACCGCTGGCCTACCTCACCGGCAGTGCCGGGTTTTACGGGCGGCGCTTCGCGGTAACGCCGGCGGTGCTCGTGCCGCGGCCGGAGTCCGAGCACCTCGTCGAGTTGGCGCTGGCCCGCCTAACGAGCTTCGAACGACCAGTTTTTTGCGACGTCGGGACCGGCAGCGGCGTGCTCGCGATCACGCTGGCCTGCGAGCGGCCGGATGCGTTCGGTTTTGCCACCGACGTCTCGGTCGAGGCCCTGGCCGTCGCCCGCAGCAACGCGGCGGCTCACGGCGTCGCTTCGCGCCTCGAGTTCCGCAGCGGCGACTTGCTCGAGCCGCTGGCCGGGACCGGCCCGTTCGCTTGCATCGTCGCGAACCTGCCGTATGTTCCAAGCGGCGACCTCGCTCCCGCGCCCGATTCAACCTCGTTCGAACCGCGGCGTGCGCTCGACGGCGGCCCGGACGGTCTGGCCCTGTACCGGCGCCTGCTCGCGCGCGCGTCTTCGCTGCTCCAACCGGGCGGCTCGCTGTTGCTCGAAGCGGCACCGGCTACCGCGAGCGCGCTCGCGGCGCTCGCGGCGAGCGCCTTTGGCCCGGCCGCGAGTGTGTCGACCGAGCGCGACTACGGCGGGCGCGAGCGGGTCGTCGCGGTCGCGACCCCGCCGGCTGCGAACGCGAGCCACTCCAGCGCCTAAAAAGCGAGGAGACCGGGTCTCGCTCCGGTCTCCTCTTCATGCGTGCCTTCTCGGCGTGGAGCTCTCTTCTGGAAGAACTCTAGATAAACTATTCTTAACCTGTTCGCAATCTCCTGGGCCGCCGCGACCTTTGAGCGCGGCAACGGGTTTCCGGCCAGCCCGCGCCTAATACTGCGGTTCCATAGTGGCGAAATACGTTTTCTTTACCGGTGGGGTGGTTAGTTCGCTCGGTAAGGGAATCACGGCCGCGTCGCTCGGGCGCCTGCTCAAGAGCCGCGGCCTTTCGATTTCCATCCAAAAGCTCGACCCATACATCAACGTCGATGCCGGAACGATGAACCCGTACCAGCACGGCGAGGTGTTCGTCACCGAGGACGGGGCCGAGACCGACCTCGACCTCGGCCACTACGAGCGCTTCGTCGACGAGTCGCTGAGCCGGGTCAACAACGTGACGACCGGGCAGATCTACGCCTCCGTCATCGATAAGGAGCGGCGCGGGGATTATCTCGGCGCGACCGTTCAGGTGATCCCCCACATCACCAACGAAATCAAAGCCCAGATCACGCGGGTCGCGGAAAAGAGCGGCGCGGAGGTCTGCATCGTGGAAGTCGGCGGGACGGTCGGCGACATCGAGTCGTTGCCGTTTCTCGAAGCGATTCGGCAAGTGCGCTACGACGTCGGCGAAGAGAACGTGATGTTCGTCCACCTGACCTTGATGCCGCACCTCGGGGCCGCCGGCGAACTGAAGACCAAACCGACCCAGCACTCGGTCCGCGAGCTGCGCGCGATCGGTATCGCCCCCGACGCAATCGTCGTGCGCACGAGTTCCGAAGCCCCGATCCCGGTCGAACTCAAGGAGAAGATCGGGCTGTTCTGCGACGTCCCGGCCCGCAACGTGGTCCAGAACGGCGACGCCGCGACCATCTACAAGGTGCCGCTCAACCTCGAGCGCGAGGGCCTGGCCGAAGCGGTGATCCACCGGCTGAAGCTGACGCCGAAGCAGCTGGATATCGAGGAGTGGGAGAGCATCGTCGAGCGGATCACCCACCCGCGCGAGCGCGTGCGCATCGCCCTGGTCGGCAAGTACGTCGAACTCAAGGACGCCTATATCTCGATCAACGAGGCGCTCTACCACGCCGGGATCTTCCACGACGCCCACGTCGAAATCAAGCGGGTCGATAGCGAGACGGTTGAGGATTCGGGCACGGCCGTGCTGCACGGCGTCGACGGGATCCTGGTAGCGCCCGGGTTTGGATCGCGGGGCGTCAAGGGTAAGCTGCGCGCGATCCAGTACGCGCGCGAGCGCCGGATCCCGTTCCTGGGCATCTGCTTCGGAATGCAACTGGCCTGCGTCGAGTTCGCGCGGCACGTCTGCGGGCTGCCCGAGGCGATGACCTCCGAAGTGGACGAGGCGACTCCCGACCCGGTCATCGACTTCTTGCCCGAACAGCGAAACCTCGAGCTGATGGGCGGTACGATGCGCCTTGGCGCTTACGACTGCAAGCTCGAACCGGGGACGCTGGTCGCGCGTGCGTACGGTTCGCTCGAGATCAGCGAGCGCCACCGGCACCGCTACGAGTTCAACAACAAGTACAAGGCGCTCTTCGAAGAGCACGGCATGGTGTTCTGCGGGCATCACGTGGTCGGCCGAACGACGCTGGTCGAGTGCGTCGAACTGGCGCCCTCGCTCCATCCGTGGTTCGTCGGTACGCAAGCCCACCCGGAGTTCAAATCTCGGCCAACTCGGCCGTCGCCGTTGTATCGCGATTTCGTCGGTGCGGCGCTGGCAGGCGCCGCTCGCGAAGCGGGTCGCGATCTGGAGGCACAGCCCTCCGTCGCTTCCCCCTCCTGAACCCTGAAGACATCACGTTCGTCGTCCTGGTGAAGGACGAAGAGCGCAATCTTGCGCGCGCGCTCGGCAGCGTGCCGCAGGGCGCGCGCTTGCTCGCGATCGACGCGGAATCGAGCGACCGCAGTGTCGCGATCGCCCGCCGGCACGGTTGCGAGGTCGTGGTACGGCCTTGGGCCGGGTTCGTGGAGACCCGCCGCTACGCGCTCGGTAAGGTGCAGACGCCCTGGACCTTCATGCTCGACGCCGACGAGCAGCTCGATGCGATCCTGAGCGCGGCGTTGGCCGAGCTTAAGCCTGAGCCGGCGACCGACGGTTACACGGTTGCGCGCGCGACGTTTTTCTGCGGCCAGATGATGCGCCACGGAAGCTGGGGCGAGGAACGGCTGCTGCGCCTCTTTCGCACCGGCCGCGCGAACCTGGTCGCCGAGCCGGTGGCCGGCGGGGCGGCCCAATTGCACGAGCGCTGGACCGTGCCCGGCCGGACGGGCCGGCTCCAGGGCACGCTCTTGCACTACTCGTATCCGTCGCTCGCCGATTATCGCGCGAAGTTCGAACGCTACACGTCGCTCGAGGCGCAGGGCCTGCCCGCTTCGGCGCTCGGACTGGGCCGAGCGATCGGGCTCGCGGCGCTGCGTGCGCCGTACGCTTTCTTCGTCAAGAGCGGTTGGCGCGACGGCTGGCGCGGCGCCTACGTGGCTTTGGCCTCGGCCTGGTACCCGGTCGTCGTGGCCTGGAAAGCGCTGCGGGCTTGAGCCCGAATCCCACTCGCCCCGATGTGGCGCTCGACCTGCCGCGCACGCGGCACCTGTCGGTTGGGATGCGGGCATACGCTGAGGAACTCGTGCGGCGCCTGCCGCTGGCGGCACCGGATCTGCACTTCACGACCCTGGCCCGGAGCGGGGCGCTCGATCTCCGCGAGCAGCTGGGCGTGCCGCTCGGTCTGCGCCGCGCACATCCGCGCCTGGTCCACTTTCTCTCCGTATACGCACCGTTATTCGGCCCGCGACCCTTTGTGATCACGATCCACGATCTGATCCACTTGCGCTTTCCGCAGTACTTCAAGCGCCGCGTCGGTCCGTACTATGCGACGGTCGTACGCGTGGTCTGCGCGCGGGCGGCGCGCGTCATCACTGACGACGAGCGCACCGTCGGCGATTTGCAGCGCTTTCTCGGCGTGCGGCCGGAGAAGGTCGCGGTCGTCGCGCTCGGCGTCGACGACGTCTTTCTGGCCGCAACGCGGCCCGCGTCCGAACCGCGGCCCTACTTCTTATACGTGGGCAACCACCGCGAACACAAAGACCTGCCGACGCTGTTTGCGGCCTGGCAGGGTCTCGACGGGGCCTCGGCCGTCGACCTGCTGCTGACGGGCGACGACGACTTGCCCGCCGGCATGCCGCGACCGCGGCGAGACCGCGGCGAGCTGCGTTTTCTCGGTACCGTGGATACCGGCCGCCTGGCCCAGCTCTATGCCGGCGCTCGGGCCTTGGTCCACCCCGCCTTGTGCGAGGGCTTTGGGCTTCCGATGCTCGAAGCGGCGGCCGTCGGAACGGCGGTGATCGCTTGCAACGATGCGGTTCCGGCCGTTCTGCGCCCGTATGTGGAGGTCTTCCCCGCGCGCGACGTCCGCGCGCTGACCCAGCTGATGGCACGAGCGCTCGAGGAAACGCGCGCGCGAGCGGACGCGCGACGCTTCGCCCGCAACCTGACCTGGGACCGCTGCGCCGAACGAACCGCCGAGGTGTATCGCAGCGTGTTGGAGGAGAGCCAACCCGGATGATTCCGTTCCCCCTCGTGATCGAAGTCGCCATCGTCGCTTCGCAGTGGCCCGCAGGGTTCGCTGCGGCGCGCCCGGCCGTGGTGGCGGCCGCGCCGCACGGCGAGCCGGCCGAAAAGCCGGTCCGGACGATCGCGATCGAGATCAACGGCGAACCGCTCGAGACCGACACGCCGCCGCAAGTCGTCGACGGACGCGTGTTCGTTCCGCTGCGCGAGGTTTTCAACGCGCTCGGCATCGCGGTGCACCGCATCGGTCCCCAAGTCGACGCGCGGCTGCCGACGGGCAGCGTCAGCTTTGCGGTCGGGTCGTCGCGAGCGGATGTCAACGGAAAGCCCGTGACCCTCGACGCCCCGGTCCTCGAGCGCGACGGAACCACCTTCATTCCGCTCGATCTCCTGGTCGCCGCTTTCGGCGCGCAGGCCGCCTACGATCAGAAGACGGAACGCGTTGAGATCGTCTCGGCCTTCGTCGGGCGAAACAGTCTGGCCGAGCAGCAGCGCGCGGGCGGCGGAACCGACGTGCAGGGCGTCGTCGCGGAGATCGATGCCGATTCCAACCCGCCGTCACTGACGGTCGTGCGAGGAGGCACCTCGCGCACGATCTCGATCACCTCCGATGCCAAAATTTGGACCGAGGACGTCACGATCCACTCCCAGCTCAAAGGCGCACTCTCGGAGGTCCGGGTCGGCGACGCGGTGCACGCGATCCTGGCGCGCGACGGTCGCGTGGTCTCGGTCTTCGATTTCTACAAGTCGATCAGCGGTACGATCGCGGCCGTGTCGCCGTCCGCGTTCGTGCTCGCGAACGGACGCGTCGTCACCCCCGCGGCGACGACCGAAGTCTCGCTCAACAGCGCCGCGGCGCACTTGTCCGATTTGCACGTAGGCGATTTTGTAACCGTGCGCAGCAATCCGGAAAGCGGGGAGCTGCGCGCGATCGATGCCTCGCGCGCTCTCGCGCAGCAAGCCGCAACCGCGCCGCCGACCGCGTCGTCGGTGACGGTGGCGATCGCGAGCGTCGAGTTGTCCGAAACGCGGCCGCTGCGCGCCGGCCAGACCTTCGACGTGCTGATGCACGGAACGCCCGGCGGCCACGCGACCTTCGATATTGGCGATTACTTGACCGGCCTCGAAATGCGGGAGGCGACGCCCGGTTTCTATAGCGGCCGGTTCACGATTCCGGACCGCTTCAACGTCACCCAGGTTCCCGTGTACGGCGAGCTGAGCGTCGGCGCCACCGCGGCGCCGCGCGCTCAAGCCCCGCAGACCCTGTCTGCGGCGACGATTCCACCCGCCTTCGGCGAGGTCGCTCCACCCGCCGGGCAAACGGTCAACAACTCGCGCCCAAGCATCTTCGCGACCTATAACGCGCCGACCGAGATCGCGATCGACCCCTCCAGCGTGTCGATCACCGTCAACGGCCACGACGTCACCTCGTCGGCCACGCGCAGCAACGGTTTCATCACCTACAGCCCGGGGCTGGACATCCCCGACGGCGAGATCATCGTCGTCGTCAAGGTCTCTGACGCCGCGGGCAACACCGCGACCAAGACCTGGACCTTCAGCATCAAGACGAGGTGAGGGCTTGAAGATCGCGCTCGCGGCGGCGGCTCTGTCGCTCGCGCTGTCCGCGTGCGCTGCGGGCGGCACGGGCGCCGCCGGCGGCCCGACGCTCGTGGTTGCGCGCGTGAAGGACGCGGTCGGTCTCGACCCGGCCGTTCAGACCGACGGGCTCTCGCTGACGATCGCGCAGGAAGTGTTTCGCAACCTCGTTCGCTTCACGCCCGGGACGTTCGATATCGAACCCGACATCGCGAAATCGTGGAAGATCTCGCCGGACGGCAAGACGTGGACGTTCGCGCTGCAGCCCAAACTGAGGTTTTCCGACGGCACGCCGCTCGACGCGCGCGCGGTCAAATTCAATTTCGATCGCTGGCGCGACTCGAAGAATCCCTACCGCGGGAACTTTCCGTTCGGCTACTACGCCGACATGCTGGGCGGGTTCGACCGGGACAGCGTGATCACCGCAGTCGACGCGCCCGCGCCCACGACCGTCGTACTGCACCTCAAGCACCCGTTCACGCCGCTGTTGCGCGACGTCGCGCTATCGCCGTTTGGGATCGGCTCGCCGGCCGCGATCGCCAAGGACGCGCAAGCGTTCAACCAGCTGCCGGTCGCAAGCGGTCCCTACGAAGTCGCCGAGTGGGTCCACGACGACCACATCACGTTGCTCGCGAACCCGTCTTGGAGCGGGCCGGCGCCGGCGTACACGACCGTGGTCGTGCGCGACATCCCCGACCAATCGACCAGCGTCCTCTCGATGAAACGCGGCGACATCGACATGCTGATCGACCCGCGGCCCGACGACGCACGCGACCTCGCCAAACAGAGCGGCATCCGGCTGTACGAGGCAGCCAGCAACAACGTGACTTACGTGGCGATGAACGTCGAGAAGCCGCCCTTCGGCAACGTGCTGGTGCGGCGCGCGGTGGCCTACGCACTCGATGCCGGAGCCATTGCGAAGAGCTTCTACGCCGAGGGCGCGACGGTGGCGGACAACTGGACGCCGGTTGGGATGGAAGGTGAGAATCCCTCCGTTCACGCCTACCCCTACGACGTTGCCAAGGCCCGGGCTCTGCTGGCGCAGGCCGGCCAAGCGCATATCCAAACGGAACTCTACTACCCGACCTCGCCGCGCCCGTACATGCCCGAGCCGCAGCGCGTCGCCGAGACGATCCAAGCGGAGCTGAAGCTGGCCGGCATCGACCTGACGCTCGAGCCGTACGAGTTCGGAGTGTTCCTGACCAAGGTCAAGAACGGCGAGCACCCGATGTGCCTGATCGGCTGGACCGGCGACAACGGCGATCCGGACGATTTTCTGTACCCGCTGCTGGACCAGGACAGCGCGGTCAAAGGCACCGCCCAGAACTATTCGTTCTGGCGCGACCCCGCGTTCCACCGCTTGATGCTCGCCGGGCAGCAGACCCCGGACGGTCCCGCCCGGGCCGCGATCTATCGCGCGGCCAACGCCATGGTCCACGACCAGGCGCCGGCGATTCCGTTGACGCATTCGGTCGTGTCGTTCGCGGCGAAGTCGTCGATCGAAGGCGTCGTCGCGAGCCCCGACAACTCGTTCAACTTCATCCGAATGCGACCGCGAGGTGCACCGTGACGCGCGACGAGAACTGCGTTTTCTGTAAGATTTTTGCCGGCGAGATCAAGTCCGAAGAGGTGACGCGCACCGACGACGCGGTCGTCTTTCGCGACCTCAACCCGCAGGCGCCGACCCATCTGCTGGTCGTGCCCAAGCGGCACGCCCCCAACTTGGGCGAATTCGTAGCGAGCGCGACTCCGCAAGAGGTCGGCGAACTCTTCACGCTGGCTTCGAACACCGGCCGAGCCGCGTCGCCCGACGGCTATCGCATCGTCGTCAACGAAGGCTACATGGCCGGACAGACCGTCTTTCACTTGCACCTGCACGTGCTGGCCGGCCGGCGCATGCACTGGCCGCCGGGCTGAAGCGCGCGGCGGCTAACGCGAAACGTCGGCCCGCGCGGTCGCCGCGAGCGCCGGGAAGCGCGACCAAGCGTCGCTGACGCGCGGTGCCGGCGAGGGTTGCGCTGCGGATTGCGCGGACGCCCCGTCGAGCTTGGCGAGTTCGGAGCTGCTCAGGCGCGCATATTCGGTGCTGGGGTAGTCGGTTTGGACCCAAGTCGCGATGTGGTGCGCGTAGCTGAGCCCTTCGCCCGTGTTCGCGTGTTCGTAGACGCGCTGAACGTAGAGCAGCTCGCGTGCGATCCACGGGTCGCGCGGAAAACGCGTCTCCCAATCGCGGATCGCGACGATCGCATACGCAATCGGGCCGTCGTCGAGCTGCGCCGTCCCGTCGTAGCGCCGGATCGCATTTTCGATGCCGCTGACGCTCATCGGGTAGCGCCCGAACGACGTATCGGCCGGCGCGAGTAGCGTCGAGCCGTTCGCGACGTAAGCCGGCCCGAACGGGGTGAAATCGAGCGTCACCGGGCCATTGCTTGCCGCTAGAGCCGCTCCGAAGGTCGAGCAAACGAAGCAGGCGCCCAGAAGGCTGATTTTCGCCATCGTTTCTAGGTTATCGGCGCGCCTAGCGGCGCTCTTACTGGATGACGCTGGGCGGGCCGCCGTAACTCCGGGGCGGGAGCGCCGCGGGCGGCGGCGGCACGTAATCTTTCAACGCGAGATAGTAGCTCACGCTCAGCAGCGCTGAGTAGGCCGAAGTAAAGCCTCCGATGGCGAAGCCTGCGATCAAATTGACGATCGGAATGTGGATCGCGATCGAGTTTGCGATACTGCCGGCGATCATGGCCAGGAACATTCCGAGCCAAGCGATGGCACTTTCGCCGACGCGCTGCGTCGTGAGGCGGAACGAGGTCTTGATCGCGGCGACGCCGCCTTCGTTGCCGATCAGGACCGCCGCCGGAACGTACATCAGGAAGTAACCTAAGAGCAAGAGCAGCGGCAGGCCGATCAGCACGATGCAGAGCGCCAGCGGCACGATCGCGAGCAGCAGCGTCAGGCCGCCGGCCACGCCGAGATCGGGCAGCCTTGCAAGGGTCAGGCGCAGCGCCGCACTCAGGTCGGGCGGGCGGTCCTCGAGGACGGCGGGGGAAGCCGCGATGACGATGCCTTGCGCGACGTACAGCCCGACGATGCCCGCGCCGAACAGGGCGGCCCCGATCAGCAGGCCCGTTCCGACCCCGGCGACAGTGCCGGCGTCCCCGCCGGCGGCGTGCCCGGCGAGCGCGCTTGCGACGACCGACAGGATGGATGCGATGACGATGACGACGATCAAGAGTGACGCGACGGCCGTCGGGAGGGCCAGAATCCAGTATTTCAGCAACAGTTCGGCTGCCCGCTGCAGTGCGTCGGCGGGGCTAAACGGCGGACGGACGACGCTCAAATTGACGCCTCCTTCGGTGTGTGCTACATTCTAGCAGTTGTTCTCGACTGCGCGAACAACATCTATTTCCGCGGTTCCAGCGGGCACGAAAGGGGGGTTGTTCATATGGAAGTTCGCGTCGCACCCGGCGAGACCATCGAGAGTGCTTTGCGCCGTTTCAAGAAAGCCACCCAGAAAGCCGGCGTTCTCGCCGAGGCTCGCAAGCACGAGCATTACGAGAAACCGAGCGTCCGCCGGAAGAAGAAATCGGCTGCGGCTCGCAAGCGCCGGGCCTAAGGCTCTTGGCGCTCAAGGACACGATCGCCGGCGAACTCAAAGAGGCGATGAAAGCCAGAGATCAAGTGCGGGTCGATACGCTTCGGTCCGCGCTTTCTGCTTTTTCCTACAAAAGGATCGAGGCGGGGCGCGAACTCGAGGAGGCCGACCAAGTCGACGTGGTCCGCAAGCTGATCAAGCAGCGCGCCGATTCGATCGTCGAATTCGAACGCGGTAAGCGGCCCGAACTGGCCGCCAAGGAAGCCCGCGAGCGCGACATCCTAGCGGCCTTGCTGCCGGCCCAAAAAGGTCCCGAGGAGATCCGCCCGGCCGTACGTGCGGCGATCGCGGCCCTGGAGCCCGGGGCCCGCAACCAGGGCGCCGCGATGAAGGCCGTGATGCCCGAGCTGAAGGGCCAGGCCGACGGCGGAGTGATTCGCCAAGTCGTGCTCGAGGAACTCAAGGCAGTCGGGGCCTGAGATCCTGCGCAACTTTGTTGCAGGGCGGGGGTAGCTAGGCGCATGATGCGTAAGCTGCGGCTGGCCTTCTTCGGGGTTGCGCTCCTGCTCGGCTTCGCGAGCGCGGCGCTCGCGTTTGCCGCGCCGGCCGCCCCGAGCGGCGAAGTGCTGGTGGTGCCGATCGAGGGCACGGTCGACGAAGGCATGGCGCACCTCGTCCAGCGCGCGGTCGATCAGGCGAACGCCGAGCACGCCAGCGCCCTCGTGCTCGACGTCAACACGCCGGGCGGCCTGGTCAGCGCGGCCTTTGAAATTCGCGACGCGATGTTTTCGGCAAAAGTCCCGACCGTGGCCTACGTCTCGCAGCGGGCCTACTCGGCCGGTGCCTTGATCACGCTCTCGGCGCAGAAGATCGTCATGGCCCCGGGCTCCAGCATCGGCGCGGCCGAGCCGATTCCGAACGACCCCAAGCACGTTTCCGCGCTGCGCGCCGAATTCGCCTCGACGGCGGCGCGCAACCATCGCGACCCCGTCTTGGCGGCGGCAATGGTCGACAAGAGTGTCGCGGCACCGGCCTACAAGGCCGCTGGCGCGATCCTGTCGCTGACCGACGACGAAGCCAAGCGTGCCCACATCGCGGACGCGATCGAGCCGACACTGGCCGATGCGCTGGCGGCTGAAGGACTGCGCGGCACGCTCGCCCATGCCGACTACACCTGGGGCGAATTGCTGGCGCGCTTCGCGACCAGCCCCGAGGTCAGCGGCATCTTGCTCACGATCGGCGTGCTCGGGCTGATCGTTGAAATTCAGACCCTGCACGGCATCGGCGGCGCCGTCGCCGTCGTCGCACTCGGGCTGTTCTTCGGGACCCACGTCTACGCGGGCTTTTCGAACGGCGTCGTGATCGCGCTCGCGCTTGCGGGGCTGATCGGAATCCTGTTCGAGTTGCACGTCGTGCCGGGACATGGCCTCGCCGGGCTGCTCGGGACGCTGGCGCTGGTCGCGGCCGTGGTGCTGGCCTTCGGCTTGGCTTTCATCTTCGTCGCCGTCCAAGCGATCTCGATCGCGATCGTGCTCTCGGCGATCGTGTTGTTCCTGTCCTCGCGGGTGTTCCCCGAAAGCGCGTTCTTCCGGCGGATCGCATTCGTCGGCGTGCAGGGCCCGGAATATGTCGCGAGCCGCGATTTCAGCGATCTCGCCGGCAAGACCGGTTTTGCGACCTCGTACCTACGACCGGCCGGGGTCGCGAGCATCGACGGTAGGCGTGTCGACGTTCTTACGGAAGGTGATTTCGTTCAAGCCGGTTCGCCGATTCGCGTGAACCGGGTCGAAGGCGCGCGAATCTTCGTGCGCCCGTTGGCCGAGGAGAAATAGTGGCTGCTTCGTTCGGTGTCGTGGTCGTCGTCTTTGCGCTGATCATCGGCTTCTTTCTGTTTCTGTATTACTTTCCGTTCGGGCTCTGGATCCGGACGATCGCCGCCGGCGTCCCGCTTTCGATGATGTCGCTGATCCGCATGCGATTGATCGGCATCCAGCCCGGCGTCATCGTCACGAACCTCGTGCGCGCGCGCAAAGCCGGTCTGCCGCTGACGGTCGACCAAATGCAGTCGCACTATCTGGCCGGCGGTAATGTCGAAAACGTCACCCTGGCGATGATCGCGGCCCAGCGGGCCGAGATTCCGCTCGAGTGGCAGCGCGCGGCCGCGATCGACTTGGCCGGTCGCAACGTGCTCGAAGCGCTGCAGACGTCGGTGAACCCGAAGGTGATCGAGACGCCGATCTTCCAAGGCGTCGCGCAGAACGGCATTCAGCTCAACGTGAAAGCGCGGATCACCGTGCGCACGGCGCTCGACCGCTACGTCGGCGGCGCGGGCGAACCGACGATCGTGGCCCGCGTCGGCGAAGGCGTCGTTTCGGCCGTCGGCGCGGCCGTCGATCACAAGCAAGTGCTCGAATATCCCGACCGGATCTCGAAGGCCGTGCTCGCCAAGGGCCTCGACGCGGGGACGGCGTTCGAAATCGTCTCGATCGATATCGCCGACGTCGACGTGGGCAAGAACATCGGCGCGGAGCTGCAGACCTCGCAAGCCGAAGCCGATCGGAAGATCGCGCAAGCGAAGGCCGCCGAACGCCAGTACATGGCGGTCGCCGCCGAGCAAGAGCAAAAGGCTCGCACGCAGGAGATGCGTGCCAAGGTCGTCGAGGCCGAGGCGTTGATCCCGCAGGGGGTCGCCGATGCGTTTCGCGAGGGCCACTTGGGCGTAATGGACTACTATCGCCTCAACAACATCAAGGCCGACACCGAGATGCGCGCGGCGATCGGGAGCGGCGTGACGCCGACCGATCAGCCGCAGGCACCACCGCCGGCGCCACGTCCGCCGGGGCAATAGCGTGGACGACATCGCGGTCATGGTCGCGGAAGCCGTCGCCAAGCGGGTGAAGGAAGCTCAAGCCCGTCAGGCGGCGACCGTCAAAGGTGCAGCGTCCGCTGCGCCGCAGCCGCAGGCAGTTGCTCGTCCGCCGGCTCCCGCGCCGCCGAGCGCAGTTCCACCGCCAAGAGCCGTCGCGCCCGCTCGCCCGGCAGCCGCGCCGCTTCCGGCGCCCGATGCGCCGCGGCCGATCCAGACGATCCCACTCCTCGCCGCGTTTGCGGGCGCCGCGCCGCTGCTGTCGGCGTTCATCCTGCGCGAAGCACTCGACAAACCGCTCGCCCTGCGCGAGGGTCCGCGGTTCTAAGCCGGCGCGCCCAGGAACCTTTCGCGGCCGGCTGCGTTCAGAGGAATAGCATGCGGGGAATCGACGCTGGCTGAGGCGTACACGGAGCGGCTCTTCGAACTGGGGCCGCAGCTCGATCTGCTGAATTTTTGCGGCCACCACGACCGCAACCTGACGGCGCTCGAGGGTCTCGTGCCCGTGGTCGTCAACCTCGACGGCGATCGGCTGCGCTTGCGCGGTGACCCGGCAGCCGTCGCGTCGGCTAGCGAGATCTTGGCTCGCATGCGCGACGCAGCGAGCGGCGGCGCGCAACTCACGCCGGACGACGTGGCGCTGGCGGCCCGCGAATCGCTGGCCGAGTCGGCGCCGCGCACCCACCCGAAGACGCTGTTTACGACGCAACGCGGCAAGGAAGTTCGCCCCAAGACCGAGGGCCAGCGGCGGCTGGTCGACGCGATCGAGGCGAACACGTTGACGATCGGCATCGGCCCGGCCGGCACGGGCAAGACGTTTCTCGCGATGGTGATGGCGATTCGCGCCCTGCGCGCACGGTCGATCTCCAAGATCGTGCTCTCGCGTCCGGCCGTCGAAGCGGGCGAAAAACTCGGCTTTTTGCCGGGCGATTTCAAGGAGAAAGTCGACCCGTATCTGCGCCCGCTGTACGACGCGCTGGCCGAACTGCTCGATGACGGCGTGACGGCGAAGTTCATCGAGCGCGGAACGATCGAGGTCGCGCCGCTGGCCTACATGCGCGGGCGCACGCTGGGCGACGCGTTCGTGATACTCGACGAAGCGCAGAACGCGACCCGCGAGCAGCTCAAGATGTTTTTGACGCGTTTGGGTCCGAATTCGAAGATGGTCGTCAACGGCGACGTGACCCAAATCGATCTGCCCAAGGGAGTCGCGGCGGGGTTGCTCGACGCTCCGCGGCTGTTCGCCGGCATCGACGACATCGCGATCGTCGAACTGAACGAAACCGATGTCGTGCGCCATCCGCTGGTGGCCAAGATCGTCGGTGCGTACGCTCGCCCGACGTGAGCTTGTACGTCCGTAATGCGACCCGCAAGCACCGTCTCGGGGCGCGGCGCATCGCACGTTCGGCACGCGCGCTGCTGGCCGCGATCGGCCGGCCCAATGCCGGGCTGTCGCTGAGCTTCGTCGGCGATGCGGCGATGCGCCGGCTCAACCGCGAGCACCGCGGCAAGGACCGCACGACCGACGTGCTCAGTTTCCCCCTCTACGAACCGTTCGCCGTACCCAAGCGCGCGCGCGACGGCGAGCCCGAACTGCTGCTGGGCGACATCATCATCAGCGTCGACGTGGCCGCGCGGCAGGCGGCCGCGTATGCCGCGCCCCTCGACGCGGAGATCGAACGGCTGCTCGTGCATGGCCTTTTGCATCTACTGGGTCACGATCACGAACGGCCGCGCGAGCGCGCGCGGATGCTGCTGGAAGAGCGGCGGCTGGCGGCCGCGATCGGCTTGGCCTGGCCGTACGACCGCTAGAACGCGGCGTCGGGGTGTCGCGCTCGTCCAAGCCGAAGCCTCGGGCCTAGATGCATCCGGTTCGGCTTCCTCCGAGCGCCAAACGGGTCCACGACAACCGCGTCTGGGCCGCGTTCGATTACGCCTTTCAGGGGATTCTGTACGCGACGCGCACGCAAACGAACATGCGCATCCATCTCTTGGCCGCGGCGCTGGCCCTGTTCGCCTCGCTCTACCTGCGGCTCGAACGCGCCTACGTCGCGATCGTCGTGCTCTGCATTGCGCTGGTGATCGCGCTCGAGCTGGTCAACACGGCGATTGAGGCGGTCGTCGACCTGATGACGGTCGCGCACCATCCCCTGGCCAAGATCGCGAAGGATGCCTCAGCCGCCGCAGTGCTGGTCGTATCGATGGCGGCGGTCATCGTCGGATACCTCGTCTTCTACGAAGGCGTCACGGCGGCCGGTGCCAAGGTCTCGGTCGCGGTGGCCGGTATCCCGCGCAATTTCGCCTTCGTGGCGTTGGTCGTGGTCGGCGTCGGGACGATTTTCGCGAAGTCCTTTGGAGGGCGCCGCCGGCCCGGTACGCCGCTGCAGGGCGGAGCGATCTCGGGCCACGCGGCGCTCGCGTTCTCGGGCGCCACGATCATCACGGTGCTCGCGCCGACCTTAGTCGTCGGGCTGCTGGCCTTCTTCCTGGCGTTCTTGGTTTCGCAGAGCCGGATCGAGGGCGGTATCCACAGCTTGGCCGAGGTCGCCGCCGGGGCGGTGCTCGGTTCGTGCGTGACCTTCGTGATCGCCCTCCTCGTGCGCGGCTAGGGCTCCCCGAGGAGCAGCCGGTTCCCCCTTCCGGGCCTGTGGTATAATGGCGGCAATTTGAGCACCGACCCTCTACCAGCTCCGCGCTCGTCGTCTCGGGGCACCCGGCTTCCGCCGCTTCCCAGATGACCTCTGATGTGTGGAGCCAGCACTGGCTCCAGATCGGTGCGCTGGTCGTCCTCGTCGCCGGCTCGGCATTCTTCTCGGGTTCCGAAGCGGCGCTGGTCTCGCTTTCGCGTTTGCACGCACGCGGGATGGTGGAACGCAAACTCAAGGGCGCGGGCGCCGTCTTGCGCCTGCTCGAAGACCGCAACCGATTCCTGACGTCGATCCTGATCGGCAACACGGTCGTACTGCTGGCCGCCGACTCGCTGGCGACGCTGCTCTTCGTCCGAGCCGGCGTGCCGAACCCGGCGCTCTGGTCGACGCTCGTGATGACCGTCTGCCTGCTGACCTTCGGCGAAATCATTCCCAAGACGATCGCCGTCGCCAACAACGAGCGCTGGGCCGTGCGGCTCGCGCCGATTCTCGAGCGGGTCGCCTGGGTGATGACGCCCATCAACGGGGCCTTCTTGTTTTTCACCAATATGATCGTGCGGCTGTTCGGCGTTTCGCCGATAGCGCGCGGCCCGTTCGTGACCGAGGACGACATTCGCAACATCGTCAACGCCGGCGCCGAGCAAAAGGTGCTCGAAGAGCAAGAGCGCGAGATGATCCATTCGATCATCCAATTCGGCGACACGATCGTGCGCGAAGTGATGACACCGCGGCCAGACATGGTCGCGATCGAGCTATCGTCCTCGGCTCGGCGCGCGCTCGACCTCGTGATTTCCGAGGGCTATTCGAAGCTCCCCGTCTACGAGGTGACGATCGACACGGTCGTCGGCGTCGTGCACGATCGCGAGTTGCTGATCGCGCTATCGGACGGCACCCTCGCGCAATCGACGTTGCGCTCGCTGATGCGCCCGATCACGCTGGTCCCCGAGACCAAACGGGTGTCGGAGCTGCTGCGCGAAATGCAGCGCGGTAAGTTTTCGCTTGCGGTCGTGGTCGACGAATACGGCGGCACGGCGGGTCTGGCAACGATGGAAGACCTGCTCGAAGAGATCGTGGGCGAAATTCGGGACGAGCACGACGAGGGAGAAGAGGAATCGATCCGCATCGTCGCACCGGGCCAAGCGATCGTCGACGCCAAGACCAACATCGAGGACGTGAACGCGCGTCTGGGTTTGCATTTGCCGCACGAGGATTTCGAGACGATCGGTGGGCTGACGGTGGGCCTGTTCGGGCGTCTGCCGCACGAGGGCGAAGAGATCCAAGCGGGCGGCGACGTTCGGTTGCGCATCGATCGCACGCGCGGGCGGCGCATTCTCTCGGTATTCGTCGCGCACGACGCGCCCGGATCCCTCGAGCGCGAACGGGAAAGCGACGGCGCACCCGAGGACGTGCTCGACGCCGAACGCGTCTAGCGTGCCCGGTCTCTTGAACCCCGACGACGAGGCTCTCGTCGCGGCGGCCATGGCGGCGCGCGAACAAGCCTACGCACCGTATTCACAGTTCGCGGTCGGCGCGGCACTGCGCTGCGCGGACGGTTCGGTCGTCTCGGCATGTAACGTCGAGAACGCGTCGTACGGTCTGACGATGTGCGCGGAACGCAATGCCGTCGCGGCGGCGGTCGCGAGCGGGCGCCGTTCCTTCACGGCGATCGCCGTCGCCGGGCCGCCCGGCGCCGTCACCTCGCCGTGCGGAGCGTGCCGCCAGGTGCTGGCCGAGTTCGCGCCCGACCTGCGGGTGCTGTACTCGGTCCCGGATGGCGTCGAAAGCTCGACGCTCGGACGGCTTCTGCCGGCACGGTTCGCGCCGTGAGCACTCCCGAGCGCGCGTACAAGACGCGCGGCATCGTGTTGCGCGCGCGCAATCTCGGCGAAGCCGACAAGATCTACACCTTGTTCACGCAGGAACGCGGCAAGATCGGTGCCGTCGGCAAAGGCGTGCGGCGCAGCAAGAGCCGGCTCGCCGGCAAACTCGAGTTCATGAGCGAGGCGACGTTGACGATGCACCGCGGGCGCAACCTCGACGTGATCACGAGCGCGGAGATCCGGCGCGAGCACTGGGCGGCAATCGTCGATCCCCGCGGGTTCGCGACGGCCCATCTGATCGCCGAACTCGTCGATGCCTTCTGCGAGACCGATCTGGCGCAGCCGGAGATCTACGGCCTGCTGCGCGCAGCCCTGCAAGCGCTCGCGAGCGCGGCCGATCCCGCCACGCTCGTGCCGCGTTTCGAGCTACGCTTGTTGGGAGCGCTGGGTCTGGGGCCCGAGTCCGAAACCTGCATTCGCTGCGGCAACGCGCTCGCGCAACGGGCGGCTTGGGCCGACATCGAAGCGGGCGGGCTCGCCTGCGAGGATTGCCGGCCGCACCGGGCCGATGCGTTCGCGCTGGAACCGGAGGACGTCGCCAACTTTCGCGGGCTTGCGGCGCTGGCCGGCGGCGCCGTGCGGCCGGCAACCGTGGCGACGACCGCGGCGGCGCGCGCGGTCGAGGCTTTCCTCAGCTGGCACCTCGGCAAGCTGCCCAAGTCGCGCAAACTGCTCGACGACCTCGCGCGCGCATGATCGTGGCGCTCGACGTCGGCGAGCGCCGGATCGGCGTCGCCATCTCGGATCCGTCCGAGGCCTTTTCAATGCCGTTGCGCACGATCGAACGAACCGCTTCGGTCCACGACGATCTCGAAGCGATCCTCGCGCTCCTGCGCGAGTACGGCCCGAGCACGGTCGTCGTGGGCGACCCGCTGACGCTTTCGGGCCAACGGGGGCTTGCCGCGCAGAAGATGGACGCGTTCACCGCGCTGCTCGCAAAGGCGTACGGCGGCCCGATCGAACGGATCGACGAACGGCTTACGACGGCCCAAGTGACGCGCTCGCTGCTGGCGGCGGACGTGTCGCGCAAGAAGCGCAAGGGCGTCGTCGACCAGCTCGCGGCAGCGTTGATCCTCGACGCCTACTTGGCAAGGCGGCGGCGCTCCGGCCCATGAAGCGCGTGCGCTTTCTCGTGCTGGCCGTCGTCGTCGTCGTCGCGGCCGCACTGCCGGCCGCATTCTTTCGCTATCTGGTGGCGGTCGACCGCACGTTTCCGCGCGACACGCTGACCGTCATCGTGCCGAGCGGCTCGACCGGCCACGACGTCGCGGCCCTGCTCGAAAACAGCGGGGTCATCCGTTCCGCGCGAACTTACGATCTGTTGGCGCGCCTGCGCGGCGAGAGTTCGGCGATGAAGGCCGGCGAGTTCCGTTTCGGGCCGCATCGCACGACGGCTGAGGTTTTGGCGCAGGTCGTGAGCGGAGGCCAGCAGGTCGCCGTCTGGGTGACGATTCCCGAAGGGTTCACGGCCAAAGAGATCGCGCAGACGCTGGCCCAGCGCGACCTCGGCGACGAGAGCGCGCTCGAGGCGACGTTCTTGGGAGACTCGCTCGTGCTCGACGGCAGCCGCAGCGCGAACCTCGAGGGCTTCCTGTTCCCAGACACCTACCTTATCCCGACGGCAGCCTCGCCGGCACAGATCGCCAAGATCATGACGGATCAATTCGCCGCCGAGCTGCCGCCGGACGCTGCTGCCGAAGCCAAGAAACTGGGCTTCACGTTACCGCAGATCGTGACGGTCGCGTCGCTCGTCGAGCGGGAGGCGAAGGCCGACGACGAGCGTCCGCTGATGGCCGGCGTTTACTACAACCGGCTGCGGCTCGGGATGCCCCTAGAGGTCGATGCCACCATCGAATACACGTTCGCGCACCACAAGGACGTTATCACCTACGCCGACCTCGCGCGCGACTCGCCCTACAACACCTACGAGCACGCGGGCTTGCCGCCGACGCCGATTGCCAACCCGGGGCGCGCGTCGCTCCGGGCCGCCTTCCATCCCCGGCCGTCGACGTACTTATACTACGTCTACATGGGGAATGGACATCACGCGTTTTCGCGAACGCTGGCAGAACACAACGCGAACGTCGCTCGCTATCTGCACTAGAGACGGCGGGAACTAGGGAGGCCTACAATCGACGCTCACAACGGCGAAGCCACCGCAGAGGGAAAGGTCGAACTGCGCGACACCCTCGTGATCGAGACGACGGACGGCCAAAAGTACGAGTTCGAGATCGTCGGCCTCGTCGAGGACGATGAGAACCATGGCTTCGCGGTCGCCTACAGCGAGAAAGCCGACGAGTTCGTCGTGACCGACGAAAACGGCAAGCTGCTCGAGAACGACGAGCTGGCACAGGAAATTCTGGACGACTTCTTCGTGCTCGCCGAGGAGTCGGCACCCGAAGAAACCTGAAGCGCCGGGTACTGTTTCTCTCGGCGGCCGTCGGCGTCGGGCACACGGCCGCCGCGCAGGCCGTGCGCGCGGCTTTGGCCGGGCTCGATCCGACGCTCGAGACCCAGACGGTCGATTCGTACAAGTACGCGGCCAGCATCTTTTCGAAAGTCGTCGCCGACGGCTACATCGGCATGGTCAAGACCGTTCCGCAAGTCTATAGCTTCGTCTACGACCGCGCCGAACGGGCCACCCACGTCCCGAAGTTTCGCCGCTTCGTCAGCCAGTATACGGCCGCCAACTTGCGCAAGCTCGTCGACGAGCGCAAGCCGGACGTGGTGGTCTGCACGCACGCGTTTCCCTGCGGCGTGATGGCCGAATACAAACGCCAATTCGATCCCGACCTGCCGGTCGTCGGAATCGTGACCGATTTCGTCGTGCACCCGTTTTGGATCTATTCGAACATCGACGCGTATTCGGTCGCTACGCCCGAGATGCGGGCGACGCTGACGGCGCGCGGCGTCGCCGCCGAGCGCATCCTGCTCTCGGGGATTCCGGTCGATCCGCGCTTCGCGACGCCGCGCCTGCCGGTCGACCGGCTGCGCGCCGAACTGGACTTGCCGCGCGATCGCAGCATCGTGCTGATCATGGGCGGCGGCGTCGGCATCGGCCCGCTGGACAAGATGATGGCCGCGCTCGGCAGCGTGGACGTGCCGCTGGCGGCAGTCGTGATCGTGGGACACAACCTGCGCCTGGAGCGCCGTGTCATCGCTGCGGCGGAGCGGACGGCCTATCCCTTGCGCGTGTTCGGTTTCGTTACCAACGTCTTCGACTTCATGCACGCAAGCGACGTGCTATTGACCAAGCCCGGCGGCCTCACGTCCTCGGAAGCGCTAGCGGCGCAGATCCCGATGATCCTGGTCAAACCGCTGCCGGGGCAAGAAGAGCGCAATACGCGCTATCTGGTGAGCCGCAAAGCGGCGATTCGGGCGCGCGGCGAAAAAGCGCTGGCCGGCGCCGTTACGGACGTGCTGAGTTCGGAATCCTGCCGCGCACAGCTGCACGAGAGCATGAACGCGCTGCGCCACCCCGATGCGGCTCGGGCGGTCGCACAACGCATCCTCGAGCTGTTGGCGACGCGCAAGGGCGCGCACTCAAGCGCGCGGTAAGCGCCAGATCGCTGCGCCGCCGAGCGCAAATTCGATCAGCGCGATCGCGATCGCGGCGCGCGGGCCGGACCCCGGCTGGCCGGCGTTCAGCCCTGCGACTAGCGGCCCAGTCAACAGCGGCGCGAGCACCTGGGGAAGAGCCGTCGCGACGTTCCAGATGCCCATCGCCGTGGCCATCTCTTTCTCCGGCAAGAGCGCCGTCGCTAACGCCCAATCCGCAGTGACGAAGGCTCCCCAGCCCAGGCCCGCCATCACCGCCGGAAAGTATGCGAACGCCACCGCCCCAGTCGCCGCCAAGAGCGCGAGCGCGACGACCACGGTCGCGACCGCGACCGAGACGATCCGGCGCTTGTCGAATCGATCGGTCGGCCGCGCCGCGAGGATCGCGCCCGGAACGGCCGCCAGGGTGAACGCCAGAAACAGCGTTCCGGTGTAGAACTGTAGCTGAGCGTCCGGAACGCCGAGCGATTGCTCGACGAAGAAGAGCAGAAAATCGAGCAGCGTGAAGAAGCCGAGGTTGATGAGGCCGCGCGAAAGCAAGAGCACCGCGAGCGGTCCTCCGAACGCCGGGACCCTCGGCGGAAGCGGCGACGCGGTCGATGCCGCCGGCCGATTGTGAACCTCGGCGAGCGTGGTCGCGAAGCTGCCCGCAAACGGCGCCGCGAGCGCGACCGCGATCAGGCGCGCGTCCGTAATCGTCGCCGCGACGACGAGGCCGACGGCGTTTCCGAGCGATTGGTACGCGGCCATCCACGACGAGGCAAGACCGCGCCGGGAGCGTGCGACGAAATCCGGTATGACGGCTTGATAGGGGCCGCCCATGACGTTCATCGCGAACTGCAGGGCGAGAAACGCTCCGGTTAGCTGCTCGAAGGACGGCGCAAGGTAGAACCAGCAGAGTGCCGGCAGCGCCAGCGCCGCGCCCGCGGTGTAAAACCAGATCCGGTTTCCGGTCCGCCGGCGGACCCGGTCCGAGAGGACGCCGGCCGCGATTTGTACGAGCGTCGCAAGGAACGCTCCGCCGGCGGCCAGCCAGCTGAAGGAGCGGATCGCGCCGGCGTGCCCGACGAGCTCGATGCAACGCGCTTGCAGCGAGACGCCGAGAATAGCTCCCCATACCAACTGGATTCCGCTGTTGAGCGCGCACAGGCGCGCCGCGCTAGCCGGTCGCGAAATGTTCAAGCGCGTACTGGTAGTCGTCGGCGGTGTCCACGTCGTAGCAGAGTGCCGGTGAAGCGCCGCGGACCGCGCGCGCCCGAATGCCCAACAAGCGCTGCGCGCGCGCTTCGACGTGCTCGATCTCGAGCAGGTTCAACAGGAAGCGGACCAGGAGGGCGGGCCCCAAGAGGCGGGCCATGCCCAGCAGGCTCTTGCGCGCCGCAAACATACGTTGCGCGACGTCGAGAACCCGGGGCGCCACGCCGGCACCGAAGTACACGACGCTGCCGCCGGCGACACGTTCTTTGCCAACGCGCGTGACGTGGGGTGGGGCGCCCGGGTAGGCTTGCCGATAGTCCTTCTCGCTCGCCAGCGGAAGCGCCAGATCGTCGTCCCACGCGGCCTGCAGAAAGGCGTGCGTTACGTCACCCGTTACGAACGGTAGATCGCTGGTCAATAGGAGCAAGGGTTGGTCCGTGCCAAGGGCGATCGCCCGGCGCAAGTTTTCGCGCCCGTCGGGGGCTTCGTCGATGACGGCTTCGACGCGACCCGCACAGTGCGCACGCACCGCCGCGCCGCCGATGACGGCCACGCGGGCGGCCCCTGCCGCGCGCGCCGCCGCAATCGAGGTGTCGACGAGCTTGCCGCCCGCGAACGGTGCGAGCGCCTTGACGTCGGTGCCCATTGCGGAAGCGAGACGCCCCTCGACGCGGCCGCCCGCCGTGATGGCTGCGATCATGGGGCCCGCCGTCGCGAACTCACTCGCTCGTCTTGCGGGGCAGAAAGCCTAACCCTCTCTTACGAACCGCACAAGTGTTCCCGTCCCAGGCGTCGAACCCACGGCTCCATGATCGTTAACTACCAGCCGGTCATCGACTTGGCCAGCGGGAAGGTTGCGAAGGTTGAGGTCTTGAGCCGTCCGGATTCGCCGGCTCAGCGGATTTCCGATTTCGTGAAGACCGCCGAAGACAGCGGTGCGATCAAGAAGATGACTGACCGTGTCCTCGAAATCGCTCTCGGCGAGTGGCACAAAGTCGGGCGTCCCGACGTCGCCATATCGATCAACTTGTCGCTCCACAATCTCGACGAGAAAGATCTACCGAAGCGCGTCCTCAAATCGCTCAAACGGCATCGTATCGATCCCGACTCGCTGTGGCTCGAGATCGACGAGAAGGCGCAGCAGCTGAACAACGGCGATTGGATCGCGCGCATGCGGGAACTCGCCTCGGTCGGCGTGCGCTTCAGCGTCGACAGCTTCGGCGCGGAGCTTTCGCAGGCGACGCTCTACGACCTCAATCGTTTGCCGCTCGCCGAGTTGAAGATCGACGGACCGGTCGTGGCCGATTCCGACAGCAACATGCATCACCGCGGCCACATCACGGCGACCGTTCAGATTGCTCGCCAGCTGCATCTCGCGACCTCGGCCAAGGGCGTCGAGCGTGCCGAGATCGCGAGCCTGATCACCCGTCTCGGTTGCACCTACGGCCAGGGCTACTTCTTCGCGCGTCCGGTGCCGATTGGGACGATAGCGTCAGCGATCGATTCGTTCAGATCGCCGCTCTCGAATACGCCCGCGAACTGAGCGCTCGTCCGGCGAGCCCGGCGCCGGGCAGGTAACACCGGCCGGCCGGGCCAAGGTGGCCGTCGCCCGGAGGGATGGGTGAGTGGCTGAAACCAACCGTTTGCTAAATGGTCGTGGGTCTCAAAAATCCACCGAGAGTTCGAATCTCTCTCCCTCCGAAGCAGTGCCCCGGGCAGAGAAGGCCGCAAAAAAGCTCCCGAAGGAGCTTTTTTGCTGAAGCGGTACTTTACCGGGTCCCGCGGCGCGATCATCGCGCAGCCGGAACGTGCGGTCGTAGCTCAATTGGATAGAGCAACAGGCTACGAACTTGTAGGTTGGGGGTTCGAGTCCCTCCGACCGCACCACGCCGGCGCGGCGGCGCGCGGCCCCTCACGAGGTCGCGCGCGATTCCCCGAGAGCCCAAGCAGCAGGCCCGCGAGGACGCCGCTCACGGGTGCCATCGTGGCAGCGACCAGCCACGACGGCAACCGCGTGATTGATGACGATTCCGCTCGCCGACCTGCGCGTCGGCAACACGAACTCGCACCGCTGACGTGTTCATTTCAGCCGCTGCATCGCGGCGAAGATCGAGTGCTCGGGGTGTAAGCCTAGCTGAGCTTGCCTGCTGCGTTGCTGAGTGTGTTGGAGGCCGATTGTCCAAGTACGCGGAGGGAGGCGATCGCCACGATTGAGACGAGCGCAACGATCAGCGCGTATTCGACGAGTCCTTGGCCGGACTCATCGGCGAGAAAACGAACTGTGGTCTGGAACACGGGAAAATCTCCTGGGGAAAAAGTGAGTGGTGTGAGGGTCGGAGCGGCTGTGCCACTACCAACTACAGTGTAGCTCCCAGCGCGCCCCAGCGGTATCGGCTATCCAGCCCCTAGCCGAATGGCGGTGACGTATGCCCGCGCCGGCCGATTTCGCGTATTCGTTTCGGCCCGTTCGCGTTGAGTGCGCCGGGCTGCCCGCGGTTCCGTTACCCTGTGCACGGCGTAGCGCTTCGTCTTCAAGTACGACTAGCATGTCGGCTCCGGCACCTAGCCGGCTCAGGCAGATCTAAGGGGCAAACCCGCATCCCCGCGGCCTTGTAAGGTCGCACGGGAAGAGCGATTGGGGACGGCCGGCGTATCTCAGCTAAGCCTGCTTGCCGCGTTGCTGAGCGTGTTGGAGGCCTTGTTTCCCAGTACGCGGAGGGAGGCGATGGCCACGATTGCCACGAGCGCAACGATCAGCGCGTATTCGGCGAGGCCTTGGCCGGACTCATCGGCGAGGAAACAAACTGTGGTCTGGAACACGGCGACTCTCCTTGCGAGTGGCGGCAGATCTAACGGGCGTACCGCGTGAGGCACCCCTAAGCAAAGTGTAGCTCCGAGTGAGCCGGAGTAGTATCGGTTGTCCAGCCCCTAGCCAAATGGCGATTGCCTCACCAACGGTCGATAATAGGAAGGTGCAAGCAATATTCGTCGGGCGCCCCCTATCACCGGTCGTACGCAGGGTCGTCGCGGTCGCCACGATCCTGGCACTGGCCGTCACGTTCCTGCTCGACGTCCTTACGCCACCCGACCTTTCCGTCGAGGCAGCCTACGAGGTCCCCGTAGCGATTGCCGGCTTGACCGGGAGCCGCAAGACCTTCATCCGGGTCGCGCTCATCGCGGCCTTTCTGAACGTCCTCGGATACGTAAGCGACGGAGTGAACTTCTCTTTCAACGACGCGGTCGGACTTCAAGACCGGGTGATTTCGCTCGCCTCGCTGATCCTGGTCTGCTCGCTTGTGATCATCGTTCAGCGCACGGCGTCACAGAACGCGAAGCTGGAGATACGGCAAGCGCAGATCCAGTTCGAGCGCGAACAAGCGATCGAGATCGCGCAAAGATCTCAAGAGCTTGCCTCGCGTCAAGAGGTGATCGAAGAATTGGTGGAGGCGATCGCCCATGACGTGCGCACGCCGCTCGCCGCACTCTCGCTTACGCTCAAGCAGGCGCTGCGTGGCCAGTATGGCACGCTTCCGGAAAGCTATCGCGAGGTCGCACTCGAGAGTCGCACGTCGATCGACGATATCGCAAGGCTCGCCGACACGTTACTTGCCGTGGCGCGTTTCGAGGCCGGAGCGGAACTGCCGCCCCGCGTCGCCGTCCCGGTCGCTCCCTTAGCTCGGGACCTCGTGGCCGAATTCATGCCGCTCGCACGGGCGCGCGAAGTTACCTTGGAGTGTACGGTTGTGGATGAGGTCGTCGTTACAGCAAGCGACGCCGAACTGCGGCGTGCGCTCGGGAACCTCGTCGCGAACGCCATCCGCCATACGCCCCCCGGCGGCCGCGTGACGCTGGGCGCCCGTCGCGGCGAACTCGGCTGGTGCATAGACGTATGCGATGACGGCGTGGGCGTTGCTGAAACGGTCGTGCCGACGCTGTTCGCGCGCTATACGGCAGGCGCCGGGGGCACGGGGCTGGGCTTGCACATCGTCAAGCGAATCGCCGAGGCTTCGGGCGGCAACGTCTCGTACTCAGCTTCCGCACCCCACGGCTCACGCTTTTCAATCGACCTACCGGCGTGGGCCGCATGAACGACGCGATTCGCGTCATGATCGTCGAGGACCATGCGCTCGTACGAACGGGTTTGCGCACGGCATTGCGCGCGGCCGGGTTCAACGTAGTCGGCGAAGCGGCCGATGGCATCTCCGCCGAAGGCGTCGCGGCACGCGAACGTCCGGCAGTGGCCGTGGTCGATCTTGGACTGCCGGGACGCGACGGGACCGAGCTGGTTCGCCGCTTTCGGGGCCTCCGCGACGGTCCGCGCTGCGTCGTCCTGACCACGCGCACGGACGAAAACTCGATCCTCGGATCGATCGAAGCGGGCGCGTTCGGATACTGCTCGAAAGCCTCGGCCGAAGACGGCTTGCTCGATGCAATTCGAGCTGCGCACCGCGGCGCGTTCTACTTGGACCCGGAGGCGGCCAGCGTCGTGCGGCGCGGTACCGTCGCCAAGGGCGACGCGGCGGGCTCGCCGCTCACCGCGCGCGAGACGGAGATCCTGCAGTGCATCGCGCGCGGCGCCGGCAATTCGGATATAGCGGAGGATCTCCACATCAGTCTTGCAACGGTGAAAACCTACGTGGCCGACATCCTTCGCAAGCTCATGGCGGCCGATCGCGCCCATGCCGTCGCGGTGGGTGTCCGCCGCGGGCTGATTGCTTAGGGCGTCCAGCCGCGGCGATCGTCTCGCATCGCCTTGACGTAGCCTCCTTTTCGCCCTGAGCGGAAGCGCGCGCCGCACTCGAAGCGCATCCTTCGAGCGTGCATTCTTCCAAGATGCATCGTCGCCGGTACTCTACCATGGGCTTGACAAAACCAACCCTACTTGTTAGGAGTACCTAAAATGAAGAAGCCTTTCATCACTATGGCCGCAGCCGCGGCCATCGCGGCGGGAACGTCCGCAGCGGCGAGCGCGCAGTCGACCGTCGCATGCAGCATCGACCCCATCAAAGTCGTGCACTACTCGGTCGACACGGAATACACGCAGCCGCTTCCGTTCTTCGGTGGCGCACCGGCCACGAACGTGCGGTTCGCCGCTCGCAGCGGAAAATCGCCTGAAACGATCGTCGACAACGGCACCTTCTCGCGCGGGTCGACGATCACGCACGAGTTCGCAGTTTCACCGCTGAACGGTGACGCGTCACAAATCGACGTCGAAGGGATGACCTTCGCCGACGGCACGCTCTGGCAGCGCGGCTGACGGAACGCTGTCGGGAACGCAGCCGTGAAGGCTCAGCAACTATTGCTCGCCGCGATCCTCACCGCCGCACTCGGGAGTTCGATCGCGGCCTCTGGCGAGGAGAAACCCGTGCTGCAGAACGCAAACCCCGCGGCGGACCGATTGCCCGTTGAAGGTGAGTTCCCAAGCCTGGCCGGCGCGGCCGGCTGGCTCAACTCGCCGCCGTTGACGCCTGCCGGCCTGCGCGGGAAAGTCGTACTGGTCGACTTCTGGACGTATTCGTGCATCAACAGCCTGCGAAATCTGCCCTACGTTCAAGCCTGGGCCGCAAAATACAAGGACGCAGGCTTGATCGTGATCGGCGCGCACTCGCCCGAGTTCGGTTTCGAGAAAGATCCTGCGAACGTCGAAATGGCCGTGCGCGATCTCAAGCTCACCTACCCTGTCGCCATCGACAGCAACCACGGCATTTGGCAGGCGTTCGGTAACGAATACTGGCCGGCCGATTATCTCATCGACGGCAAAGGCCGCGTTCGCTACCATCACTACGGCGAGGGCGACTACGCCGAGTCCGAACGCATCATCCAGCAGCTTCTGCGCGAAAACGGAGCCACCGGTCTGAATGCGAACATCGGTCCCATCTCCGCGCCGGGGATCGAGGCGCCGCCCGGCGACGACGAGCAATCCCCCGAAACCTATGTCGGCTCCGCCCACGGCGGGGGTTTCGCATCGCCGTTTCCCCCGGACCCCGCGCTCAATCAGTGGGGGTCGAGCGGTGCGTGGAATATCGGCGCCGAAAGCGCGTTGCTTACGGCAGCGCCGGGCAGGCTGCTCTTTCGCTTCCACAGCCGCGACCTGCACCTGGTCCT